>ERZ724506.236-NODE-236-length-20791-cov-4.923129_pt1 | contig 20791 bp, 13 predicted proteins | sample MGYA00376039_ERZ724506 | MGnify/ENA primary metagenome ERZ724506 (study PRJEB28724, sample SAMN07190887) | wastewater metagenome | isolation source: effluent of sewage treatment plant in Hong Hong | place: USA: Christiansburg, Virginia | collected 2016-03-01 ... | reverse complement strand
CTATGGTATTATTTTAATCTAAATATTTATAATTAATAAATATTATATTTCTCAAAACTTAACTATACCCATAAGAAATTACTAAGTTAAAAATAACCAAAAAAAAAGATTAAACCAAATTAAAATACGATGTACAAAATATCCTGATCATTCAATATTGATTCCTTCACTCTTTAAAAACTTGGGTATATTATTCACATCCTTGTTGATATACAGGTCAACTTTTACGATATTATTTACTGGCTTTCCTGCCTTATAGATAATAAAGCAAGGACATCCTGAATCGGGGAAATTTTATATGCATTTTGTCGATATCATCTTCACAAATTTTATCTATTTTTATTTTCATAATTACATGAGGCTGTTCATTAGCAAATTTCTACAAGAACCGATTTATTAGTTCACAAAATTCATTGCTATTCTGATATAAATGGATGACTACGAAGTCATCAGGATTTGCCTAGCTCACTTCCCTCACATATTAATCTCGAGATATCTCGATCAATTTTCCATATCGATAGTTTTTGGCTTTTTCAAATAATTATGCTTTTCTCTTAGCCATATACTCTTTCATGAACTCATCATCGAAATCGAGGTCATCCTCCATTTACTTAATTTAGTTCATGTCCTTTCTATCTAGTTTATTCTCTAGTTTGTTTTCTTCCTAAAATTTCTCCTGAGCTTCCTTTTGAATTTCAGCTAAAGTCCTCTCTTTCTCCTTAGGAAGATAGTTTCCATGCTTAACTTGTAAATCAAACCATTAGGTATTCACCCCATTAGCCATTGCTTGTTAATATAATAATATACCCTTGTTAATTAGTTAATATATTTAAATAAAAATGGATTAAATTAAATTCTATATTAATTTTATAAACAAATTCAGAAATGAATAGTATTAAAATTGGTTATATGTTCACAACTATTTTACTGACTTCGATATATTGCCTAGGACTATTTATATAAATATTGATTTACTATAGTTAATTTAGTATATAAAACCAAATTTAAATTATGGACGATTCATCTTCTTAGAAAACCTGTTCAGCTCACAAGAAATCTTATCAGTTTATCTGTCTAGATTAGTAATGCAAATAAAATTTTCTACTTTGCCAAGTCTGCAGGGATTCTAACACTCATAAGCACTCGAAGACAGCCATTGAAGATATTAGATAAGTCCAGCATAAATTATCTTCTAGGTGGGATCTCAAGGATTCGAAAATATAAACTTACTATAAAAAAATCAGGCTATTTTACGATAAGCTCCGAAAGGATGTGTAGACTCTATTGATTTAAGATCAGAAGGTCGTGGAATCGTTACTAGAAAAAATAAGCTATTATCATTTGCCTATCGAGGCCAATTCTCTTTGTTATCTATAATTTAAAAAATAGCAGTACGAGAGAGTTGATAAGGCAAGTATTCTCAAACTAATAAACGAAGCTGATAATGGTGAACTTAATAAAAATTTAGATCAACAAAAAGTATTATTTAATTTACTTGATAGCTAACTCAACAAAGATCAAGAAAAACTTATGTCTATCAAGTATGTTTTATTGTCTAAAAAAATGCAAGTGCAACTTCTAACACCAAAACTTCAAGAAATGAGTAGAGTATGTCCAATTGAAGATATGAGTAAGATTTATGGGATATTTAATTCTAAAAATATGCTTATTAGGAACTGCCATCTTCTTTATAGAGCATCTTAATCTAAGTTTGCTTCGAAGTCATTCTTTAACGCTTGCAACAACTTGCCAAATTGTATGGCTTTAGTTAAGCTCTAAAATGGCCGAAAAGTAGGAGGTTTTTCTTCGATACCATTAGTACATCCAGAAGAAGATAAGTTAAAGTAAGGATCTTTGAGCTACGAAGAGGACAAAACGAAAAGAAGCTTTATATTTTCACTGAGTAACATATCTTCATTTGAATTAAAAGATAACTCTAGAGCAATAGCATTCAAAAAGAATGCTATAGGGCCGATCTTTGGATTAGATTTAGACTTATCTTCGAGAAAAGCAGAGTCTAATTTAGGAAGTTCATATCAAGCAGCTCAAGGCGTGTCAGTTGATTCTTTAGAAGCGAAAGTATATTTACTAGGAGTAGGCCAAGCTCCCATTGAATAAATGTAAATATGGCAAGTATGTTTTTGATGTTTCATAATTATTACCAGATAAATTTCACATTCTCGAATATAAGAGAAAATATTTTTTTTTAATTTTTGATGCGATTTTAAAAGAAGATTGAATGAAACCAAAAAAATTCTAAACAGAGTGGTTAATAAATAAAACATAGGAAATTTCATGAAATTAGAATACGGCAGCTGAAATATTATGTTTTGACAATAATTCAGAAAGGATAAAAAATAGTCAGCAAAATTATAAGAGAATTAAAAGATTAAAAGAAAAATAACTGATAAAGTAAGAATAAAAACAAGGAAAAAGAAATGAAAAGGATAAAAAATAAAATTATATAAAATAAAGATTATTAAGGAGAGGTTTTTTTGAGTTATAGCATTAATAAAGGTGAGGGGCTTTTCAAATGAAATCTGAATACAGGCTTACAAACAAAAATATTTTACGCCATTTTATTATAAAGTATTCTATTTGTTAATGAACGGAAAAAAAAACTTTAAAAATATCTCAGTGCAGACGCTTTAATAATCAAGCAATATGGATGATATTTAAATTTAAGGGGAAGCTGCTTCGTACCATTGTCTGCCCAAAATAGTGTTAGTGAAGCAATTGATCATGAAAGATCAGACCATAAAAGACCTTCAAACTTCTCTAAAAGACTACGCAAATCCTTAAAAAAATGCAACCAATACTTATCGAGAGATGCTTCAAGATTATATTGATCATAACTAAAAATCAGTAAAAGTATTTGATCATATAACTAAAAAAATCATAGAGATTATGGGTAAATTCTTGGGAACGAATATCCTCTAAGAAGATGTGGCTTAACTGATTAAAGAGTTTAAAAGAAATTCATTACTTAAGTAAATAAAATATGAAACTTAAACTGGTCAGGAAAAAACAGATATCTAATTTAATTATCTTCAGGAGATTACAATTTAAACTGGCTGTTTACTCGAGGAATTAGGGAAACTAACCGATTTTTTGATGAATAAAAACTTAAATTTATCAAACTAACTTTCTTTGGCTCATTTCCAAATCTAATAACTTAACTAAAAATTGCTAAAATTATAATTACTCTAATATGAGCCATTAGTCCAAGTATTCCCTATCCTCTTGAGCCCTATTGTTCATCTTTAGCCTAATGAATAGATAAAGAATCTGATAAAAGCCAATCATTTTTTAGTGATTTAAAATGAAAATTTTCGTAAATTGTTAAATGAGTGCTAATCATAAAAAAATCGACTTTTGAAAAGCATATCTCAAACTTTGACCCAAGAAATGATTGATCAGCTCCACCTTTTCAATAAATACGAATTAATATAGCAAATTAGAAAAATGGCATATCGAATAAAAGAATTAGAGCGAGAAAAGGAGTAAATCTTTAATAGATTTCGAATTTAGAATCAATCAAATCAAAAAAAATTTCAAGATTTGCTAAAATAAGTTAAGTTAATGAAATCATCAATAAAATATTATTGAACATGACAATATGAGCCCTTTATTTCTATTAATTATAAAAATTAAGTTATACTGTAAACAATCATTCCCATTTTTGTGTCTTTTCGTTAAATCGAACATGTTCTTTGTATGACACTTGATGTCTAGGGACATGAAGTTATTAACAAGCGCATTGATCCTATAATTAATGTTAATTTTACTTTTTTTGCTAATCTAGCTCCAGTGTATGTATCGACATAGGTTGAATTTCCTTAGAATTTCCCACCAACTTTTAATTGTTACATTGGCTTAATTTGTGGGCTTCTTTAACCTTGTCCAGGAATATAATCGCCAGCATATGTACTACCGACTTAAAATTTGCCATCGGGCATTATTTGATTTTTCGGTAAAGGATATCTTTATGCTCTAACTGGAGTTCCTTTATTTAAATAATCGTTCGTATAACTAGTTGCTCCGTCAAATCGACCTTCAGGCATAATTTGATTTTTCACTTGATTAATTCTCTAGCTTTTTTGAGCGAATCCTTTATTGTCATAATCATGTAAGTAGCTGGAAGCTCCTTCAAAGTTACCACCTAATTTTAATTATCCTTATGGCTTAAATTGTTGGGGTCTTTCTGATTTGGAATGAATATAATTGGATGTGTAAACTGAATCTCCCTGAAATTTTCCTTCTGGCATAACTTGATTTTTCGCTTGATAGATTCTCTACGCCTTGACACCAGGACCCTTATTCATATAATCATTCACATAACTGGATTATCCTTGGAAATTTCCTCCTATCTTAAGCTCTCCTTCTGGCCTAAATTGTTTTAATTTCTCACCTTGAGATCCAATATAGGTATCTGTGTAGGCTGAATTTCCTTGAAACTTCCCTTCTGGCATAATTTGATTATTTGGTAATAAAACCTTTTAGGCTCTTTGCCCAATTCCTCTCATATTATAATCATTGAGATAGCTTGATCCACCTTAAAAGTTTCCACCAACTTTAAGTTGTCCTTCGGGCCTAATTTGCTGCAATTTTTATGCTTTGTTTGGAATATAGTTCGATGTATAATTTGTTGAACCATCAAATTTTCCTTCAGGCATTATTTGATTTTTAGGAAGTGGAATTCTTTATGCTTTCATTCCAGCTCCTTTATTCTCATAATCAGTCAAATAACTTGAAACTCCATTAAATGCTCCACCAGTTTTAAGTTAGCTGACTGGTCGAAACTGTACCGGTTTTTGACCTTGTCCTCCTATATAATTTTAATGATAGTTTGTATCTCCATCAAATTTTCCTTCGGGCATAACGAAATTTTTGGGAAGTTGTAATTTTTATGCTTTTTGAGCTTGTCCTCTATTGAGATAATCTTCTATATAACTCGAATTTCCATTAAAGGGATCTTTACTTAAAGTTAATTATCCTTTGGGAACAAATTTTTCCACTGGTCTGGCTGCTCCTCTCTGATTATAATCATCAGTATATGCACTCTGACCAGAGAATTTATCTTCTGGGAGAATAAAATTCTTATGTATCATCTTGTATTTGCCTTAAGGTTTAAAATCATCGTATTTCGGATAATCAGTATTGTAAGAACTATGATAATCTCCTTTCTTGATGGGATCAGGACATTTATGCTTTCCTTCATTATTATAATTTCATACCACAGTTGCAAGCTTCGCAGATGCATTTACCATGTACTTGATGCTTTGTATTAGATCTGTCTTGGAAAGGCTAGTAATCTACCGAAGTCATCTCGATGTTATATAACTTATTTATTCTATAATGATAAAGAAATATTAATAAGGAATCAAAAATAAGGTAAATATAGTCGTAATTCAGTTAATTTTGTCCTTATTTTAATCTTTTCCCTTTATACTATCAATTAATAAATTTAATATGTCTGAGATTTAGCCACCCAAATCTATACTAAAGGTTATTAGGCATCAAGATATCAAATAATTATCTCAGCCTATCAACATATTTGCCAATCTCAAAAATAATTAGAAACCACCGCAACATATAAATTCATCATATGATATTGTAGGAGATCATGAGTTTAAGAAAAACTTCTATACAGTCAGAGATACAGCAAAAATGAATAAAACTATTGATTAATTCAAGGCACTGGACCAAACTAATTTAAACTCTACATTTTGCAATTTTACAAAGACCATTGAAGATGGAACTCTAGCTAAGAAGTTATCAATTTAGAAACAGTTATATTTAACAAGAAATAGAAGAACTTTTAGTCAGTTCGAAAGCAATAAAATTCGAGAATCGAATATAAAGAAGCATTTGGAGCGAAGATTATCCAATTTTGGAAGAAGAAAAATCTAAAATACAATGACTTTTGAAAAGAAATAAATTTAAATCTAGCCCAATCCTGAACTAATCGATCTAGTTAATGATAATGTTCCATAGTATTGGAAGAATTCCTTACGAGATAATTAAAAAAGATTAAAAAGACATGTGAAAGGCAATACTTTTAGGAAGTAGGTTGCTTAATAAATGTTGCAAACCTTAAGAGGTAGGAGGAAATTAACATCAACGATTCCAAAAATAAAACAATAGTTTTTTTCTCCTATTTGCTCTCGACAATTGGAGGAACCTAAATGCACAAAAGGTTTTGGTTTAAAGGGTCGAAAGATGAAAGAAAGTGAAGAGGAATTACCTGTAAAGTATAACTGTTTTGCATTAAAGAGTATCCCTCGTATTTAGTTCTAATAGGTACACAAAATAAACTATAACTCAGCTAATCGTTGGCAGGGATATTAGCTATGTTGATTAGCATTGGTATAATAATTTTTTCTATCATATTTTTATTAAGAACTTATAAAATATATACTTAGGTAATTGAATAAATAATAAAATAAGATAATAAGCAAAAATGAATGGAATGAAATTAGGGAGTAATCAAAGACAAAAGAATTCATTTGCCTTTGAAAATTAATTCATGAACTATGACTCAAGTAAAAATTCAAACGAAGAAGAATAGGAAGACTAAGATGATGATGAGTTATAGTCCGAGTCAGACAATGCTGAGTCAAGAAAATTAAGTTCAAGAAAGCCTACACCAATCATAAATAAAGTAAAATAAGAGTCATTTAAAAAGAAGTAAGTCGAAATTGTTCAGAAATAAGTGAAAAACGATAACAAAATATAAAATAAAGAATAAATAAAGAAATAAGTAAAAAAGGAGCCAGTAGATGATCGTATTTCCAATATCAACAAAGGAATATCTAAGTTAAGTGTAAGCATTCACGAAATGAAAGACAATTACGAGGACTTATAAATAAAATAGATCGAACTGAAAAAAAGAAATTAAAAGAAATAAGCAGAGATTAAATAGTTCTTAGTGAAAAAATACTAATAGAAGCAAAATATATTAGAAAGAAAAAAAAAACAGTAGGAAAGAGACAAGAAGAAGCTATAATAATCAATTCGACTCTAGGAAGAAGCGAAAGCATCTCGATCAAAAAATAAAATAGAAGACCATTTAAGAAGATTAAATTAGATGAGATAGAGGAGGGAAGCTGAAAAACAAAAAGCAGCTGAGCAGGGGAAGATAGTATCTCAATTATTTGAAAAAATCTCAAGCGAATAAAAAAAGTAGAAGTTTCATGTCAGAAAAATGGAAGAAGATAGAATAAAGAAATAGAAATAACTATAGCATATGCGAAGTATATTGGTAGAAAGAAAAAATGCTTATAAATCAATTGATGTATCAGAATTGTCAGATCACCAAAGAAGACATTAAGAAGCTTTGCAGTAATTAAATGATGTAAAGAGGGTGAAAAGGTAGAGTTATTTACAAAAAATAGAATAATAAAACTCTAAGTTTGATAATATCCACAGAAGTATATTTCATGAATACATTGAAGAAGAATTGTAAGAATTGAAACATAAGAAGAAGGCACCAAAGGAAAAGAATAAAAAAATTAAATAATATTAACATCAAGTCAGAGAGAAGTTTTTACCAAAAACTCATCAGCCAACAGGTAGAAAATCGTTAAATAAGAGCTTGGGCTATGACAGAAATAGTCTCAGTCATAGGTAAGTTCGTCGATATCGATATTTAAATGGAGTATCCCATGGTTAAATTATTTAATACAAGCCTAAAGTAATGTCTGATTTTTAGCAAAAGCAAGTCGGAAATGAAAATCTCGCCTATTTACGATCTTTGCCAAAAAAGAAAATAGTAATAAGATAAGAATAGATAAGCCCAGAAGATTTGGCTATTTTGGATAAGAAGTTGAATTCGATCGTAAAAGTAAAAAAATAAAAAGATCCTCTATATGAAAGAGCAGGAAATCGAAGCACAGAAGTAAAAATCTCTCAAAATCCAACGAGAGATGAAATAAATATGGTATTTCAACAGCTAAAGAGTAAAGATGAACAAACAAAAATGAAATAAAAGCTCATGAGATATCAAGATAGAAATGCTGAAGATATAAGTTCCAGAAATAAGCAAATAAATGATGACATAGTGAAAAATATCGAACAAAAACTGAATCTTCTTGCCAAAATTTGATGACTAATATTACCTTTTTTCGATTGAAACTATCTATTTCCTTGTTATAATATGTTTTAATTAATAATATAACTTAATTAAAATGTCAAAACCCAAAGGCAAAGACAAAGAAAAAAAATAAGAAGTAAAAGCAGAGCCACCACCAATTAGATAAAAAGTCAAGCTCACTGACAACCTTCCTAAAATTCCGATAAAGCACAGGATATAGTAAATAAGGAGAGTAATGGAAACAAATTCATAAATAATCTAAAAATACACTCCTCAGGAGAAAAGAATAAAATATGAGAAAAACTTTAAACTTTTCGATCGAAATAATGATGGATTGCTGATCTATGATGAGACCAAATAGTTCTTGATATCCATAGGTCAAATGATCTCATAGGAAGATCTAAAATAATTCTATAAGGAGCTCATGTCCGTGAAAGCAGATAATAATGATGGGCCTACATAGGGCATATCTTATTAAAGTAAAAATTAATTTATTTAGAAACTCTGGAGATAGTTATATAGAAAATGAGAGAAGAAGATCCTCAAGAACAATTAACTGAAGCTTTTAATATAGTACTTGAAGGTAGAAATTAAGGTTCGATAGAAAGTGACGATTTTAAAGAGTTTATAATGACGATGGGATATAAATGGCCTGAGGATCTTGCTGATGAGTTTATTAAGGAGTTTTAGCCGAAAGGGGAAAAAAAGTTAACTCCAAACGATGTGATTAAAAAGTTAATGAAGAGATGAATAATTATATTGATAATTTATTACTCGAACTGATAAAAAGTTTAGATAATTCAATGTATATATTAAATAAATAAGAAATATTAAGAAAGAAATAGAAGGAATAATTATAAAAAGTTGATTAAAAAATGAAATTGACGGCATGAAACGTTAATAGTTTAGAAATGATGATTGATTATTCTTGTAACTCCATCCAGTAAAAGTTGAGATCGAGTTGAAGAGATAGAAGACTCAGAATGAATATTAAGTAGTATGAGCATGGAGATGAAGTAAAAAAATAATCAGTTTAAGATAATAATACGAAGTAATTGAAAAACTCAAATATATTTTATTGAATATAAAATTTATTTAAATAGATCCAATGTCATTCCAAAACTCATTCGGCCCAGACGGAAGTATTAACATCAATGTCGTACCATCCTTCGGTCATATTGTTATGCTACCATAACACCAAAAAGCCACTAAAGTATTTCGTGTATTTATTTAGCTTGCTGAAGTTTAGCAATGGAGAGCTAGAAAAGGTGCCCTACACCAAAGACCAGCAGACTTCGACCCAAGCAGATATGCTTCTTTTAGTAATCGCGAAGTTGTAGAAGAACCAGTCGCAGTATAACACATTCATGAATATGTTGAAAGATCTAGACTCAGCAGAAGACTCGGATTTTGATTGTCATTAAGAAAATCATATATCACGTCATTATTGTTGTTCTATTATATGAAACAATTTATTTATATATGATGCCCAAGTGAGCACTTTCGTTATTCGAAAAAATATGTTAATGGTTTTATAAACATCATATCTTACAAAAAATTCAAATACGTTCAAGTCGAACCTAATTTTTAATCTTGACTTCCACACCATTTTTTTATTTTTAAACGAAGAACTTTAGAGAACCTGAAATTTTTTTGTAAAATACATTTCTAGAATCATAAATAGATAATCTATTCAACATTAAATTAGGGTGTGGCGTTTTTATAAAAGTTATGAAAAATTAATAAAGCGAAAGCTATGAATAACAACTTCAATAAAAAAAATAATAAATCGATGGAGAGGAAGGAGAGGAGTAAAATTAATAATGCTCAGATGATGAGTAATAGAATGAGTAGGGCAAATGGAAGAAAATTTAGAAGCCCGAGAAGTGCATTAATCTTTACATGATAGATTTTAATCAATGTGATAGCAAAAAATGTACAGGCAGGAAAATGTAAAGGTTTCAACTTCTCAAAACATTAAAAGATAAAAAGAAAAAATTTAAAGGCATAGTATTGAGTGCTTATGGTGAGCAACCCGTCAGTATTGAAGATCTAGATATTTGCTTAAAAAGTGGAATCTGTGTCATAGATTGTTCATGGAACAGATTAGAGGAGACAAGCCAATTTAGATTTAAAAATTAGAGAATTCTCCCTTATGTAGTTGCTGGAAATCCTGTTAATTATGGCAAACCATATCAGCTCTCATGCGTTTAAGCGCTGACTACAGCCCTATGCGCAATAGATTACGTGCCTCAGGCTGAGTACATAATGTCGAAATTCGGATGGGCAGATGGATTTTGGAGTATAAATCAAAGAATAAAGTAATACGGACACTGTAAAAATCGATCATAGTTATCATAAAAGAGCAAATAAATCGAATAATCATAGAATACAATGAAGCAAAACTATCAATCTAGTTCAAGTTCTAGTAGTCACTCTGATGATTAAAATGAATGATTTTATTATATGAGTATATTTAAATTTTTAAAAGCGATCTTTTAATAATATTTTTTTGAATTGGATGCAAGTCAGGTGCAGTCATATCCTACAAAAACATAAAGGGTCGAGAAACCCAGTTGATTCTTATAGAAATAAGCCTATTACTAGAAGTCTTGATGAAGCTAGAAATAATATTAAAAACTTCAGAGCCCAACTGGATAAAAATCCAAATCTCTTTGGAGAATTAGCGTCACAGTATTCATAATGCCGAAGTGCTGGGAAAAATGGAGATTTAGGTTTCTTTGAACGTGGCGATATGCAAAAACCATTTGAAGATGCATCATTCGCATTAAAAGTCGGAGAAATAAGCCAAATTGTAGAGACTGATAGCGGAGTCCATCTTATTTTAAGAACCCAATGATAGTATATGATTAAATATTCTAAATATTTTCTTTTAACTGGTACTGGATAAAAATACTTAAACAATTGAAATATTTAAAAATAGAGGAGCATTCAATTCAATCATATGTAATAAAGCCTTAATCTAATTTACTCACTTGACATGCAGATATCCTTAAAGACTTATGCGCTGAATCGGGCTAATCTCTTTGTGTACTGAATAATCGAAGGTACTTTGATGGAACCAGAGAAATTGGCATAATTGAAGCATTGGCTATACATTAGTTAGTGGATGAGTTCTTCCTTAATAGACGAGTTCGTGTTGATGATGTTGAAATGGATTGGTACTGTGCAGCCAGTTCGAGGCTTCTGAGAGACCATATAGAAGTCATAGTTTTCAGATACAATGGAATTTGATACGATAATACCTGCAGGAGGGTTGTTCATTTGAGGCCTTCCACCTTCGCTGTAGCAACTTTGGAAGAATCTTTCGTTGGAGATATCTCTTGTTTGAATAATAGTAAGTTTGATTGAAGAAGCTGCACCACCGATCCTTCGAATTTAGTCATAGAAAAGGGGAACAAAATTATCAATGTACATTTGAATTTAGTTTTTTGGACAGCTATCTGTAATAAGGAATATTTATTAAGGAAAATTCTGATTTCTTTTAAAGTACTTATTGAGTAAATCGAGTAAAATTTTGACCATTCTTGAAAATTTATCACAAACTTGTTAAAGATCTTCTGTCTGAGAGGCAAATTGAGTTTTCTCTTAATTTATCGAAGCAATTCCAACTAATTTTGCTTTTTTTTACTTTCCAGTTGAATACTTCTTAATGTCGAATGATGCGATCATAACAGATTTGAGATGCTAACTAATAGAGGGAGACCATAAAGTGCAACCTGCTTTCACAAATATTTGCAGAAGAACCTTTGTGCATATAGATTTGTAGTTCGTCTTTCCCAAATTTTTCTTTAAAACAACTTGACTCATAATTTTCTTTTCATTAAGGCATATTTGTTTGACTTCAGGGTAACAATCTGACATCTGGTTCTCTAAAACAGCGAGACAAAAATTGCATCCATCATTATCGATTGCGGACTTTACAGCATCAAAAAACTCTTTTCTGTAAAATTTGGGATACTTTTAACTTTTAATTTTGTACCTGAAAATACGAAGATTAACCTTCAATTTTTGGCTCGTTTCTGTAAAGGTGCTAACCATTTAGGTTATATGATCTTCTGTGTAATAAATTAAAGCTAGACGAATTTCTCTGAATTTTTTATTATCGTAAATAGGTTTTGAGAAAAGTTGGAATGACTCTTATTTCCCAGTCTCAACTCTATTTCCTTCTCCTAATTCCAATATCGGGGCCTTCAGCCTTTTTGCCTTGACTTCAAATGGTTTATTTTCTATTTTAATCCCTAAATTAGTAAAGGTAGCAGTTTAAGAATTATCAGAAATCTCTTTAACCAAACCTTGAATGGTCTCATACTTGATTGTTGGAGAAACAGTCGTCGATTAGTTGATCTTTTTACGTTTACATTCATCAAAGTCATGTAATGGATAGCCTGTCATCAAGCATAATTATGGAAGCATGTAGACTACATTAGTATCCTTTTTATTTTTGTTTTCAATCTTAAGGAGAGGTTGTTTCTTAACCTTTATGGAAATCTGATACTTCTTTTGATAATAATCAAGGATATTCATATTTTATTTGCCTTGGATTACGACAGCTTCCAAATTTTCAGCAAATTCTATATCTTAAATTTTCACATATCTTGTTTTACCATAGTTTGTCATCACTATTTTTCCTGTGAGTGCTTGTTTGACTTCCATCCTCTTTTATTCACGAGTTCTGGGTTTATTCAATTAGTAAATTTTGTCTACCACATCTAAGACTGTCTGATTTTGAACAACTTTGAATGCAGGATCTATCCTTAAAAACAGTCCACCTTCTGCCAGCAAGAAGTTCACCTTGAATCCCGAGTATATAAAGAGGTCGTTTTGTTTCTTCTAATCGTTATTTTTCTTGAAGAACTTTCCAGTTTGTCCAATTTCTATATATTTCAAGCATGACATAACATTTCTGATTCCATTGTTCAAGAATAAAGTAAAGAGGTTTGGGTTTTTTTTCACATCGATACTTTTAACTTGCTTCACATTAATTTTGTAGTCCCCAACAATATGGTCACATTGCTCGCTAGTAGGTTTTGAGACTGAATAGATATTAAATCCGCCGATGACTGGATTATCTAAATAATTATCCACTTACGTATTTGCTGTTTGATGCTAGGCAGTCCCTGGTTGAGGATTTTTTCTCTTAGCACTCGATTGTCATGCATAATCTTTGGTTCGAAAACAATTTTGAATATGTAGAGGGTATCAAAGGGTTTGACTGAGATTGGGAAATAGTTCGTAATGATTTTGGACTAAGAATTGACCCCAGTAGAGTTAGACTTGGGTCTCTTGGGTAGATCCTCAAGCTTGATGTAAGGTTCCATCTTCATTTCTAAAATTGATAATACTAAACTTAAATCGTTCAGATTTATATCACATGCCGTTAATAATACCCGCTTGAATAAAGAAATCAATTGTACAGAAAAATTATAAGCATAGTGTAGAAAGTAAGCATGCTATTCCCTTATCTTGTTGAAGTGATTTTAAATTTTATTTATTTCGAAGAAAAGCACTGGTATTTTTTCTTACTCAAGTATATTTTTAAATATTCAAAAAATTTAAAAATAAAAATAACGTTAATATAATTTAAGTCAGTCTTATGTTAAACTAAATTTAAGATTTGCTAACTCATACGAAAATACATAAATTTATTTTCATTAAAAAAAGAATGAAATTATTATCAAAAACGAGTCTGATAAACCATATGATTAAATTTTTTAGCATGATCTGAGTTATGCTCCATGGTTCTACAATTAATACCCCAATAACAGATTGGCCTATCTTTCACAGCAGAAGGAACTTAACTGTTTACTTAATTTCTATAAAAGAAAACCATTTGAAACCATAATTATTTCCAACATAAGTCACAGACAGAGTCATCTTAATTTAATTTCACCTATTTGGACACGATGGGGGCTACTTTCATAATTTTACGATCAACAATATATGAAAATTATCCTTTCCCTATTTTTTTCATTACAAAATCAAATACATCTTTCGAATTCATTTTTTTACTGACTAAAAAGTTCTTTATGCTTTCAAATTAAAATTTATTTCCTCTGAGTAATTATGAATCTATTTTTGACTCACCCTTTCTTGTTTCTAATAATTGAAGCTTAACTCCTGAACGAGAACATGGAGGAAAATATAAATTACAAAAATTTTGAGTACAAAGGATACAATTTTGATGAAGACTTCTATCCTCTCGATTCGCTATCAATTTTCCACATGTAAAGCAACTAAAATGCTTTTGATGAGCACCACACTGAAACCCATTTCTAGCTGTCATGCATTATCTACATCGAATTTCATCCTAATCAGAAGCGCTTAAGTCACTTCCCCTTCTCACAGGTCTCCTTCCTCTAGTAGATGAAGTAGCAGGTTTCTAGGGAGCTTTTTTCTTAACAGGCTTTCCTTAAATTAATTAGATTATATCAATAGGGTCGAATGTGAAGATATTTTTTTTATTCATTTCCTCTATATCTTTAGGGTCTCTCTTATCATCAGGATTGTTCTTTAAAAAATCGTCAATAATACTATTAAAAGAAGCATCTTTAACACCACTTGTGAGTTTTTTACGGCACTTAATGCAATCTCCCTTTTTATTCTTTATTAATTAAGTTAGACATGCTCCACAAAACCTGTGGTTACAAGGTTGAACACTAACAGGTCCATGCATTATTTCGAAACAAAAAGCACAAGTTATTTAGTCTCTAATAGACTGAGATAATGAATCGACTTTAGGCTTTACAACTTAAGGCGCTTTTTCCTATATCTTTTCAGCAGGTTTTTATTCTTATATTTTAGATTTAGATTTAGATCTGGAATTTTTTAACTTACGCTCTTCTTCTTATTCCTATTATTATTTGGACAAAACGAGTTCTAATTTGAACCCAATAGCTTCTGCTCGTTTCACTCTTGAGGCAGGAAGTAGCCATATTTACGTATTGTTTTGAATTTCTACTTCAACATCTTTGCCTATTTTATGATCTTTTATGTATGTTCCATTTGTACTCAAGTCAGTTACAAATATTTTGTCTCCTCTCTTTTCTATTTGACAGTGTTTTGAGCTGAGTCTTTTATCATTAATAACCACATCGCAAGTTGGTACTCTCCCGATAACAATCATAGATTTTTGAAGATCATGTTCAGCTAGTCCAGATGCCAAGGGTATAATTTTGCCCCAGGCGGGACTGGCTCCTAAATCGATAGTTTTTTATCTCTTTATCTATTGGGACATATTAATATTTGAAATCTTATTTAATTACTCTTATATGTAAATATGGTAACCGCATAAATGTAATAATCAGAATTGCCCTAAATAAAAATTAGCAAATTAATTATAAACTTTGCTTTTATAATTACCCATTTAATCTGACTCATAGTTGAATTTATAAAATAAATATTTATACATTAATTTTAATAATAAACAATAACAATGATCAAACAGTTTGGTAGGATCTACTGCAGGGATTCATCCAAAAGTCCTGCTAAGCCTAATTAATCCAAGGAGAAGATTCAGACTGATGATCTCAGGACTATGCGGAAAGATAGCAACTATTCCATGAACATGGTGTCTCTTGAGTATAGCAAATATAAAAAGAATTAAGAGACAAGCAGGAAAGCTAGCAAGTATGAATCAATCAGAAGCTAAAAAAGTAAGCAGTTCTCCTCGATAAGGGAGTCGTCTTTAATGAGTCTTTAATAATCTGTCTGCTTATCTGGTTCCTTGGCTTCGATAAAGAAATAAAATAATATGGAACATCTCGAATCATCTCCTCAGAATGAATCGAAATTTGCAGATTCTTTAGCGATTTACGAAAACCCTGTGATGAAAAATAATCAAATTGTCCGAAAATTGTCACACCTGAATAACATCTTCAAATAAATAAAAAACTTAAGAATCGAAAAACTTAACAAAAGCATACTAACTGAAATAAATGAAACCTAGAGAGATTTAATCGAGGTATAAAGAGATATACTGAGAACTTGCTGAATTTCTACTTTGATATTGTTTAAATTGAATTTTAATTAATTTTCCATAACTTAAAAATCAAGATTAAATTGAAAGATTGATGTAAAGCCATCCATCTTTTTCCGTTTTCTTTTCGTATACTTCTTTGAGGGTGATGTCGTATTTGATGATTACATCCTCGTCAATCATTAAGTATAAGTTGTCTGACCGGCTGAGCTCAGGGAATCTCTTTTGAAGTAGTTTCTTCAAAAATGCTCTCAAGTGGCCAGTTAAAATATCCTCACTGATGTACATCCTAAAATTTATTTTCTTAGGTCCAATGTAATTTTAGAGTTGACAGCTGATCGGAAGAAACCCTGGATAGTTACATCGAATTATCTGATACTCTAAAAACCTTTCCTAGAAAGAATGAGTTTATTTATAGGTTCTATTATCCTCTTTGAGCATTTTCAAAAGGCCAGGGTCAATGTCGTTTTAATTTACCTGAGAATTCATTTAACTATAATAAATAGTTATGATAATTTCTACGCATTAATATGAAATTGAGGAAAAGCTTATATGATATTTGGTAATTAATAAATATTTAAATATAATGTCAACCGATTTCGATGAAATTAGTTTGTCCATGTACATTTCCAGTAACTCAGCACATAATAACAAAAAAGAATACAAGAAAACCAGATCTAGCGCAACAAAAAGTTTAATTAATGCCTTCAAGAATATCTTAAGTCATCTTTTATTTATTCAGTCATTTAAAATAAGAAACGAGACAACTTGACTCCACTGAGGACCAAAATGATGCGAGAAATGAGATGATCAGCTCTGTGTTCTAAAATGTATATGAAAGAATAATGACCTCTTCTTAAATTGCACTAAGAAAGGTTAAAGAGACTTGCTATTAAAAAAAATAATTTTGGAATAAACTTATTGCCAACAATGCTGACCTGTAAAATGTTTTTAATATAGAGTTGATATAGAACTGAAGAAAGATTTCTATGCTCAAAAGAGAGATGCTTAATAGAGATATTTTGAAGCGATTGAAAGTCAAAAAAATAAGAAAATTCCTTATCGTCTTCTTTTAGGAAAACTGAAAGAGAAAAACAATAACTTGAAATATTGGGAAGCTAACAATAAAAAATTAGAACAAGAAGTGGTTAAAGGGACAAAAACATTAAAATAATGGAATTTGGGAGATAAAAAGAAATAATTAGGAACAGGAACAAATTATGGAAGAGGAAATGATAGTTAATATTTCATTAACCAATTCGCTACCCAGCCAGAGACAAGACAATGGAATCGAACGCCAATTCAGACATCAAGATACAATAGTTATGATGAGGGAAACTCAATATTGAAAAATTTCCAAGTGAAACGAAACTGATAACTGAATATAAATTTTATATTAATTTTATCAATACAATAGTAAAACATAAACATTAATGCATTTATAGGAAATTGAACAAGTACAGCTACAGTCAAAACAAAACAATCTGATACGTAAAGCTACAGCTCAGTCATTACAGCCAGTGATTACAAAGTAAAAACATCGATGATAAAGAGTAGAAGAGCACATTGGTTATCTGTTAGAGGAAACAGCTAAGCTCAGATAGAAATGCGAAGTGTTATAAAAAAAAACTTATTAACATCAAGTTATCAATAAGTCTATGTAATAAATAAGAGAATAAATACATAAAATACACTTAAAATTCCAGGAGAATGTACATCAAGTTTTATTTAGAGTGCAATGACACAGACCTAGTCTATATGGTTCAAGAAATAAATTGTAGATTTAACAGTGTAAACCGAAAGAATAAACTCAGATTTGATAAAAAAATAGATAAAAATAAGCGATTTGGTACATATTTTTATTACAAAGTTTTAAAAAAACACCGAACAGGCCAATAAGTTGGAAAAAACTTCAGACAATTTGAAATAAATAGTGGAATAATATGTAAAAAATGTGACAAAAGTATAAATAGAGAACAAAAAAATAAATAAAGAAATTCAAAAGATCCAAGAAAAACAAGCAGAATCATGGGAACTATTAGAAATAAAAAATAAATGGAGAGATGAAAAGATACAATAAAGTAGCTAGAGATTAGTACTTTATCTAAGTGAGAGAAAATAGATGAATAAGTTAATCAAAGAAATGTGGAGTAAAGTCGATAAATCAGTTGACATTGATAGATATGAAAATGATTGGAGAATAATCAGGATCGAGAATTAAGAGATGAAGAAATAAAATAAGAGGATGGTTGATGAAGCACTAACTCCTGAGGTGAGAGCCTTTTTACCAGAAATTTTACAAAGAATTTCAGAAATTCGAAAAGTTAACGGGCTAGAAATATCCTTTAATTAACAAAAACAAAAAACTGATAAATTTTAATCAAAGCAAATACTTTAAATATCAGAATTAAAAAAGCAACTGAGCGCAGCCGAAAAAAGAACTTAATCTATAAGATAGTAATTAAAAAATGACGATAAAAATAACAGCAAGGAAATATATGGAAAACTATTATCAGAAATAAAGGAAAAAACCGAATAAATTTAACGATTACGGAGATAGAGTACAGAGTTAGTGAATAAAAAATAGCGATAAATAAGGGAGGATATATAAAATTTCAGAGAAACATTTATAGAAAAGAACAAGACCAAAATATACGAAACAGTTTATAACCTAATCCCAGAATAATAAAAATAAGAGTACAAAAGACTGAAATAGTTCTCGAAAGTAGTAGTGCCGATTGTAGAGAATACTAAAAAGGAAATTATGGAGAGATGCGATCAAATAACTAAATTTGGACTTAGTTTGGAGTAGAGATTAGACAGCTTTAATAATCGAATCACTAAAATCAGGGGAGATATGAACTTGTAAATAGAAAATATTAAAAAAAGGATTAAAATATTGGAGAATACTGATGCTAATTTCACATAGAATTTTAAGAATGTGGGCAAGATCATATCTTCTTACTGTGAGCTATTTCTCCTCATTTACTCTTTGTCTTTTGATCCAAATGACAAAGAAGTATATATAACCTTTAACGATGGCATAATTTTATAGAAATCTGAAAATATCCAAGATATATACTATCGGAAACTCCGAGCAAACAAAAATCAAATGAGAAGGGCAGGCCTAACCTCACTGATCAAAATAGTTGATTCTTTGATGCAAAATGAGGAGTATTTGTTTATGCAGGTGGAACAAAATAAGCCATCCGAGTTCTTTAAAAATATTAAAGAAAGCATTATGATTAGTAAGTTATATTAAGGTACCATGAAAAGCCAAAGTCAAAGAAAATAAAGAAGTAGCATAAAAATGAGATAGTCATAAAATAAGTTACCCTCGATATAAATGAGCATCAACAAGACGATATAATTGAATAAATAAGTAGAATCAGAAGAGGGGAATAACTTGCTCTCCCAAACATTGGCTTCCGATTTTTCGAACATGCGAAAAAAATCCAAAGATAAGCAAAAAAAAGGAAGATATAATCAAATAAAATGAGCAAAAGGATCTATTATCAAAATAAGCTTTTTCTTTGATTTTATAATAATCTTTTAGCATAAGAGCTCGTTAGTCTTAAGTTTATTCTATTATTTTGTTGAACTAGCTTCTCCACTGATTTAGCTAGCATCTTCTATTCTTGTCTCTTCATTAATTTTTAGTCTCGCATCGTTTTCTTTTGAGACTACTCCATTAATATCACAAACTCTTTTAAGCTCAATAGTTAATTTCTTTCACAGTAATAATAAGATGAATTACTTCTTACCATTCGAGTTTGTTCCGTTTATTATACGACTTATTTCAGAGATTCCTGTTTTTTTAATAAAGGGCTTCCTGCGCATCTTTTTACGTGAAGTAAATAGTCTTTGTAAATTGGCTTTTTTAGTTTGAGTAAATCTTTTGCCATTAATTTACTATTGCTGCTACTCTTTCTAATGACTATCCTAAATTACTATGCTTATTTTTTGTTTAGACTTGACATCACATATATTATAATTATTTTCAAAGAAGAAATCATATAAGTTTGCTCTTGAGTCAGCCAATGAGGAGCCATAAAAAATCGAGATGTTTTTCTTTAATTAAAAAATGATTTTTAAATTGAGATTAAGAAAACTTTAATCTAGGCATTAATTTCAACTTTATTTACAATATTGAATCAATTACAAGATTACAACCTTTTTATTTATGGATTATTGTTATTATTTTATGTCATTAATTTTTAGAGATTTATAATTATATCAATTATTTATTAATTTTTTATTTAATACATAAAGGATCCTAAACTGAATGATGTCATTGATTTTTTCCGATCAGAAACACTCCAGAAATGGGCGCTCGATCCCCTCTATTCTTTTAAATGAATTGTGGGCTAAAAAATTCATGGGCGATAAAAATAAAATTTTTCATGAAAAGCTATTTATCAAGGTGTTTTATTATATAATTTCTTTAATCTGCTCCCTAACTCTCTCTTCAGCGAATGCAAAATATACTTCTCGGGTGTCCGATATTTTCCAATCACCTCTTTCAATAAAACCCAATTATTACTCTCTACAAAGTGCAATCTGCTCTTGAGCAGGAGCTGGCGAAACAAATTTAATTAAATACATATTTAAAGATTCTCCAAATTAAGGGCCAAGAGGAACAAAATATTGCCGAAGCTTTGACGATTCACTCTTCTCAGTAGATAAAGGAGTCGGAA
>ERZ724506.234-NODE-234-length-20886-cov-9.924584_pt1 | contig 20886 bp, 8 predicted proteins | sample MGYA00376039_ERZ724506 | MGnify/ENA primary metagenome ERZ724506 (study PRJEB28724, sample SAMN07190887) | wastewater metagenome | isolation source: effluent of sewage treatment plant in Hong Hong | place: USA: Christiansburg, Virginia | collected 2016-03-01 ... | reverse complement strand
CATAACCTCATTTAATTAGAAAATACTTGACTTGAATACAAATTTACTCATATAACAAGTCGAGTACCAATAAAATAGCGTTGTTAAGATTATTGATTCAGAATAAGCAAAAGAATTATTAAGAACTGATAAATAATAATTATAATGAATTTAAAATATGATAAACAATATGATGAAATTTAAGAGATAAAAAATGAAATATTTAAGAAGTTGAAAAATCAAATTGAAGAAGTTGAAATTCAATTGCAATCAAATTTAGATTAACAAAAGTATTATTGAGTCTTATTAAAGTATTATAGTTATTAAAAAATAGCTGTTGAAATATACTAGTAGAACTATACAAGATTAATATCTGCCCATATAAAACTATCAGAATATTATCAAAGCAAAAATCTATAAGAGCAAAGACTGGAGCATCTTATTTAAAGCCTATAAGTACTATAAATATATGGCGAGGAAAATAAAGCTGATGTTAAAGAGTAATTAGAACTTTATAGTAGAATAATTCAAAGTTGTTATGATAATAAAAACTACCATCTTTGTTTATCTTATGTAAAAATGGCTTTAAATATCTATGAAAAATCAAGTAAAAACATAAAGAATAGTTTTCCGATATTTTTTGTTTATAAGTATGAAGCCTATAGTAATTATTTTTTATAGAACTATGTTTAAGCTATAAGATAACTTAAGGAACTTATTAGTCATTTGGATCCAGGATAAATAACTGGTGATTATATTGGTATTTTTAATAAAGGCTTTTCTTAAAATGATTTTATGTTCATTAATAAAATCTACATTTACTGGTATATTTTTAAGATATATAAATAAGATAGTGAATATAATAATAAAGAAAAACTACAAATTATAGAAGAAGTTAAAATACTGATAATGGGCGCAGAAGACTAAAACGTTACTTAGAAACTTATAATTCAGATGAGATTAAAAATATATTTAAGCGTAATAAAAGATATTTATTTTTTAGAAAATCCAAATAACTAAATAGACATATGGGAAATTAGATAATCAACCTGAGAGCAGATTTTGTCACTTTTAAATGAAAGTTTAATTCTATAGAAGTACATAAAATTTATTAATAATTTATTTAAAGAAAAAGATGCTAAAAAGGTTAACAAGATTTTAAACACATTTTAAACTATGTTCGTCTTTAGTATATTAGAAAATAATTTAAATATTTGCTTAAGCATTATTGATTTTGTCGACTCAATATAAAGTTAATCCAAACTAATTTAATAGGACTTTCTTTAGCTATATAAATTAGTTCTTTAGCTATAAACAAAGTCAGATGACTAACAAATATATGAAAATATTTAGTAAATTTAAAATAAAAATAAATAAAAAAAAGACATTTAATAATTGTGTATTGAAGTTTTAACTTATAGAGACCAATATTGTAATATTTTTAAGGAAAATGACTAAAAACTTAAATAACAGTTTTTTAGAGAGAGGTTTATTAAGTAAATATAATAATATTAATTATTGAAACAAGTCAAATATAGTTTGAAGCTAGGCTGATTTTAGCCCTATTTCAACCTTAAGCAATTTTTCAAAATCCTATCAAGAAGTGTTGTCTAATAATTCTTAAAAAGCATTAAAAGTCTTAAAATATTTTACTAATTTCATGGATGCACCTTGACCAAAACCTGGCAAGCTTCCAAAAAAATCAAATAAAATATTTTCTATTGTTAAATTAGATCCTTTTTTGCTGTTTTAATAAAACTCAGTTAATGTTTATTTGAATACAAAATATTCCATGCCTTAAAACTAGTCTAGAATTTAGTAATGTAATTTTGATATAAGAAACACTGTCTCTTTTATGTCTAAGGTTCTCAAGACAGTAATTCCAGAAAATGCTTTAAGGGAAAATATGCTGCTTTCAATAGCTAGATTTGATTGCTCGTTATTTCCTTCTATTAGATAAAATATTTCTGTCAAGCCAGAGTTAATAAGTCTTTTCTTTTGCTCCTTATATCATCCATCAATAATGCTTTATCCTAGATCCGATATAATTTTCCTTTCAATAATATACTCCAAAACAAACTAGTACTGCTATCCTTATATTGTTTCAATATCTAATCTCCATAGAAAGTCTCCTAAAGGCAATTGGGCATTCTCAACATCAATATTATTTTTCTGAAATGATTCCAAAAAATATGAGTAGCTAATGTTTTCAAAATTGGATCACTTTTCTCATTAATCTACTAGTAATGTGATTTTAAATTATTTTATTTCCTCTTTAGAAAATTCTTTTTTATCAATTTATTTGTTAATTTTTGTTTTATCTAAGTTTGTTTTCTTTTTTAAAAAAATTAAATAATTGTTCAGCTATGCACTACATTCTTTTGTTATTGAGAACTTTTCATCATATCCAAAATCAAGTTTTTATATTAAAACCTTAGCTTCCAGCTCCTCGAAGGTTTTCTTTTTTAGTTTGACTTTTTCTTAATCTCCTTCTTTTTCAATTTATATTTATATTTCTTTTTAAGTAAAAAATTACTACTTATCATCTTATTGAGATAGATCATATAGTGATTTCAAAATTTTAAATTGCTGTTAGTTTTGTTTGTAAGGAAAGAAGCTCTCAAAAACAGAAGGCTACTAACTTTAGTCTATATTTTAAGATTCTTATTTTTATTAGCTTTTTGCTTTTGATTTTGGCAAATTTTAACTTTTTGTTTTTAACTCTTTTTATTGAAAGAAATCCATTAAGGTGATTTAGGGTTATTACGACTCATCCCTTAAATACTCTTTATACTAGTCCTGAATAATAGTGAAAATAATCGCTAACATTTTAGGACCAACACCTTCAAGTTTCTCAGCCTAATCTATAGTGAGAATTGGAATAGGATATTTCTCTATAGATTTTATTACTGTAAGAAAGCTAAGGGATTTTTTGTCTCATTTCTATTGCTCAGCCTGCTCTTTTAACTCCTAGAATCTTTCATATATTCTTTGATTTAACTAGTGACCAGGTCCCTTGTACTGATGCTTTTGCTTCATAAACATCATTTAATAGATATATATATAAATAATTCTCAAATAATCTAAACTTTGTTATAATTAATAAAAATTATAATGAGTGGAACAGGATACGATCTTTCAACATCAATCTATTCTTAAGAAGGAAAAATAATCTAGTTAGAATATGCTGCAAAGGCTGTTCAAAATGCAGAGACTGTAATAGGAGTTGTATGTAGTGATGGCGTCATATTGGGGTCTGAGAAGATAAGATCATCTAAATTGTAAGCCAAGAGTTCTGATAAGAGAATATTTAGCGTAGACACTCACATAGGAATTGCAATTTGTGGAAGAATTCCTGATGGAATGGTCATCGTCTCAAGAGCAAGAAATGAGTGTGAAGGATACAGAAAGAACTTTGGAGTACCAATTAGTGGATAAATTCTTGCTGAAAGACTCTCAAACTATCTCCATGCGCATACTCTTTATGGATACTTCAGACCTTTAGGATGTGAAATATTTATATCTTCTTGTGATGAGGGATAGTTTAGATTATTCAAAATACACTTAACTGGATAGTATTATGGGTATTATATGACCACTGGAGGAAAAGGCTCTCTTGTTGCCAAAAATACTTTGGAAAATATTGATTTAAATTAAACAGTTTCTTAGATGATTCCTTCAGTAGCTTATGTCTTGGCTAAAGCTCATGAGGAGTTCAAGGATAAGACTTATGAGATGGAGTTCTGCATTATTTCCAGAGAGACTAACTTTTAAAATGAGATAGTCCACAGAGAGCACTGAGAAAGACTCCAAGTTGAGGCTTAAGAGAAAGTTGACAACGAATAATAAATATGACTATTATTTTATTTATCTTTAATTTTAAGAAATTAAATTATTTTAGTATTAAGTTTTTTATGTTTTATAAATAGATATAAGGAACTTATAAGGCATAGTATTTATGTTTTTAATTAACATAGCCTTGTATTTTTATGCTTTCTAACATTTATTAATATGTGATAAGAGCTTCTATATTTTAACACAGGCTAATTTTCTATAAAAATGTATTTCTTGTATTTTATTTAATCAATAATTTTTGATTATTTTATTATTTTATTAACTTGCTAGAAATGGTCGTAATAGATTGATTAAGTTTTCTAGAAAACTTAAGAATATATTTAGAGAAAATACAGCTTTGTTAATTTTAAATGTAGCAAGAATTAAAGGACTCTTAATTTATAAATAAAACCGAAATTAAAAAATAAAAATAAAATAGATAAACAATTATTAAATTTTGTTTTTCATTATTCTTTTCTTTTTCTTGACATATTCTGCATTAGAAGCAAAGCTTTGATAAATGTCTTTATCTCTATCAAAGTTATAATTATCAGCTTTAATCTAGCATAGATTGTTGAACCCGATAACAAATGATGATTGTATTTAAGAGTTAAGAAACTCAAGAGCCTTCTAGTAGTCATACTAAGACATGTCTCTTTCTCTTAGATCATCTAGAGACAAAAGACCTTCTTTGAATTGCTTCACCATGATGGGATCTTTAAACAAAGATAAATTGCCAATATAGTCCCTTATTTCTGACTATTTAAGTCCCTGTGTCATTTTGGACCTCTTTGGAATATCTATGAGACTCTCAACACGATCTCCCTTAAGAACAAGAGAGTGGAAAAAGGACAGTCTACAAAATCTGAATCATCACCAGTATTTTTCAACCGAACTTATTTCATCAGGAAGTACCTCTTTTACATTATCACTTCTCTAAAATATATTGCTTACATATTGCTCAAGTTGATTTGTTTTAATAAGTCTCATGGCTGTAGCGAATCCAACTCCATTTACATTTGAGAGATAATCACATCCAGAATAAATGCATACCTCAATTCAGTCCTAATCAGATAAATTAAAGAAGTCTATAGTTCATTATAATCTTGCTGTCTCTGAGTGCTTATTCTTTAATATTCTATCCTTTAATCATTAAATAGTGTCTTCGTTTAATAAGCTGCATGTGTTGTCTAGTCTTGTATTCTTAATAACATGTCAGGCACCGAGTGCAACAATGTCTGAGTCCTCGGAGTAAATATAGTCTATTTGATCTGCCTTATACAAGTATACTAGTTGGGGATCTGACTCATAAGGAGCTATAATATAGTCATAGTTTTATTATCTGAGAAAATCTAAGAAAAAATAAACAATTGTGTTAGATAAGGCAGTACTGTATTTTTCCATAATGGAGGTCTCTGCTGCATCATATTGATCTTAGACTTCTTTTTATTTTACATTTATCATGAATGTCTTTGAACTTGTCTCTTCTCTTCTATCTTATTTTATCAGTCTTCTCCTTAGCCGTCAACTTCAGTCCATCTATGACAAAAATAAATTTAATATCGTTGTCTTTGAAAATTTGAATTTTCTGATTGATGTGACGTATAATAGACAGCTTGAACTCATTTTCATTATCTATGGCAGAGAAATAGGCTTGGTAGAGCATGCACATTGCATCAATTCCAAGTCATTTTCCTCTCAACAAGCTCATGCTGGCTGGCTCAAAAGCCTCTCTTATATACGAATAGAGACGTTTTATGCCCATTAGAGTTATTATTATAGCAATGAAGTTATATAGATTTGAAAATTAAAACAAAGGAACCCAAATTATTATATTATAAATTACTTCCTGATACTGCCTCCTGATGTCTTAAGGCCCATTAGGGTCTTATAAGAGTCATATATCCACCATTGAAAGCCTGTCAATGTTCCTATCATCATTATTCTGTATAGTAACCCTGACCAAAGACCTTTAAATCCTATGTCTTTGTAAATTGATCTCATGTTCTTAAAAACACTGCCTTCGGTTTTGTGATTATTTAGTCTTGACATTATAGTGTCTGCTGGGTGGGAAACAATTGCACAAATAATGCCTGCCAAGTAACCTGAAGTAAATGTAATCATTAGTTAGGTTTGTGTTGAATACTGGTCTTTGGGTTTTGCATTAAAGATTGAGCTGTAGAAAAATGAGATAATTTCTTCGAAAAATACAAACTTGGCTACAGTATAAGGTATTTGTCTACTCCACAAGGGTATTATGCCTTTATAGAATCCTCTTATACCTTCATCAGCATATATTTGTTTCATGGCTGGAGCCAATTTACCAGGGAATTTTCCAAGTACTTATGTCTGCATTCTTACTTTAACAGATTCCCAAGGACAAAGAAAGATGTCAGCAATGAGTTCGGCACCTGCAGATGATAAAGCATAGCCCAATACCTTGTATTAGTCTACTTTATCACCAGCTAACTTAGCAAACCTATCTTTAAATACCTCATAAAGTCCATACTTTAAAAGCCCTTATTATGAGTATCCAATTAGAGTGGGAGACCAACCTGTAGTCAGTCCCTTAACCCCTCAGTGTTAATATATTTAGCGAAATCCATCTGAGAAAGACTTGAATTGTTTGGGATCAACTTATTTGAGACACTTAAGAAGATCCAGAGTAACAATAGCGGTATGGGTAACCCCACAAGCTAAAGTTCCTCCTAGTAAACACTAGAGATAGTATTTGAAGTCATGAGAGTCTGTCATGTTTTATAATTAGAAAATTTAAATTATTTATGGATGGTTTTGCTAAGAAATTGGTCTTTTGTTATTTAAAATAAAGACTGTGTTGTTCAATTTAAAATATTGGAAAGTTTAAAATCCTTTGCAGTTTATTAATTCTTGGATGAGGTGATGGATTTCTTAGGAACTTAGAAATTCAGCTTAGTGGTCTGTGGCTGGTATTAAATACTAACTCTGTTTGAAGACTGAGAATTACTAGGCTGCATTTTGTTTAAAGATTTAATAGATAGATTATTATTGTTACCGTTTAAAAGATATTGTTGGAATTTATTTTATATTTACTAAATTTACTTTTCATTGTGATGTGAATTCATTATTTGCTATTTCTACTAGATATTTGTATTTAAATTATGATCGTTGATATTTTTTAATTGATTGAAGAATTTCCTTTATGACTCTTAGATTTCCTATTAAATTTATTCTGAAACTATTTGCTATTATTTTTAAGAATTATGATCAATTGATTATTATGATTCCTTTTCAATATCTTTTATTTACTATTTAGAATGACAGTATAGCTAAATCAATTACTATATATTCATTTATTGTATATCCTGAAATTGTTTCTATAAATGGTTGATCTCTTTATAAAGTTATTTTCTCTAAATATTCTCTTGGAATAAATTATCAATTTTCTCTTGTTAATCTTTCTCCAACTTCTATATTGAGATTTCTGAAGAATTTTGAAGCTCTTAAATTATTTTATTAATTTAATTTCTAAGCTACTATATCTGACTCTTAGTATTGTTCTCAATCAAGTTTATCTTTAGCTTATTTTATTTGTTCTTATTCTCCAGTAAAGAAGAGTAGTTAGAGAGTTTGATCATTTCCTCCTCAATGTTACATCTTATTTCATTTTCGCTGCTTTTAATTGACAATAATTTTTATCTATAATTATTTTGCAAGCTCTTATTCACCACACATTATGAGCAAAATGTGATACCTTGTTCACAGTCAATTAGAGACATAGGCTCTTAATAGTGAGTTCAACACATTAATAGTCTATTATTATCTCATTCCTCCAGATCTAAAGATTATTTATGAATATGATCTTTCTACAATTCTTCATTATTGCTCAGTGAGACTTTAGATACATTCTCTTGCTGAGACTCTTAGTTGGCTTAGTTAATGTATTCAAATATAATCTCCTAAACTTCTTGAGTCAGCTAAGTTATCTCATCGCAAATCTCACATTAAGTTTCACTTAAGTCTGTTTCTTCTATATTTTTAGAGTTTAATATCCCCTATACCAAGCACTATATGCAAACAATATGCTCACAAGAAAGATATATTACTTAGTCAAGAATCTACTGGCAAACATCGCATGGTTTGCTTTCCTCTTAACTCTCATTCAATTAAGAACACTATTCACTTTTAGATTCGTTTTCAAAGACCATTATATAACTTATTATATATTTAAATTTCTTATTTTTTCTCAATTTTTGATTTTCTCTTAATTTCCCTTTGCTTTGATTTGAGATCTTCTTTCTTTTGAGACTATTCATTTTCTCTCTTCTTAATTCTCTCATATAACTTTGCTTTTTTATTAGACAACATAGCTGCTTTTAATTTATCTTCTTCTTAAGACTTTAGTTTTTACTTAGTACTTTTGTTCTCTTTAATGGGCTATTTCTTATCAGTATCTTCTTGCTCTTCCTCATCAACAGACCATTCTTCAACTTCTCCTTTAATCCTTCTGATCTCTTTAAGTCTATTTGGAATAAAGTCTGACTGTTTGAAGTCTGTAAATGGACTTAAGTGTGGTGGTAGTTTGGCTCCTGGCAAATACTCTCTTATTGGAAGAAGAACACTGAAGTTAATAGAGTCACAGATCCACTAAGGCTATATGTAGTCAGTGTTACTTAAGTCCTATCCAGTCATAGGCCTATCAATCACAATGTGAGTAAAGTTTCCTTATTTGAATATCTAGGAGTCAAAGTTCTCAATAGAGTGATAACATTCTCCGCCAAAAGATTTAATGAGAAATTCAAAAATGTCTTTAGAGACTTCTCTTGAGAGGAAAAATTTGAGACCGCTAAAAAGAGATTTATTATTTTCTTTGTTGCTCATTCTTTGAACTTATAAACCTTTATAAGTCTCTTGATTCTCTTCTTGATTTTATAAAGGAGGGAACTTGAGGTCCTAATTCTTATATAACTTGAACAAAGTGAACTTTAAGAAGACTTAATAGAACTCTTAGAAAGTCAACATTACTTTGTAGTCCACATCAAAGGGAAGGACTGAGGTAAACTAGTATGGCTCTACCCAGTTAACCTTTTAGCCTTAAAGCTTGGCCTGATAAAAAACACCATTTGTTGAGAAGAATACTTTCTCTAATCCTTTTGTCTCAATAAGATATAGCTTAAGCATATCAATGAGAGTTTTGCTTATCTTAAGTCTTAAAGGATCTATTTTAAAGAGTCTATGGGTTGGCATAGCTGCAAATAAAGATATCGTAGATAAACAATCATCCATGTCTTTAAGAGCATCTTCAAATTAGGAGTATCTTTCTCTAACAATCAAGTTAAGATCCAGCTAAGGCTTAATTTCCTTAATTCTTTTGATCTTCTCAAGATCCTTTTTAGAAATTGCCTTTTGCAGTTTTCTCTTGTATATTTAAAGGTCTTTGAAATACTGAATATTTTTGTCTTAAGAAAGATAAAGAATGTCCTTGGAGTGATAGTAAACCATATGCTGTTTACCAAGAGATCTTGATGGGACTCTTGGGTGAACTCCCTTAAGTATACATATTTTTCTGAAGTCTTTAATCGAGAGACCTAGCTTCTTAATTGCCTTGGCTCTGGATACAAATTTTGAATTTGATCCTTTGGTATTTTTCTTAATTTTTCTGCCCATTTATAAATTAAAGTTTAACAAAAAAATTTAGGAAATTATTTATTCAATTATTTTTGTTTGAGGAAATTCCTTTCTATTTGGATTTATAATTCTATTTCGGATCTCAAATTGATCATTTAATAATATTGAACATCTCGTCAATTATTCTGAGTTTAGAGTCATGTAGCTATGAGGATATTTTCTAAAAGGTATTACTCTTTATTAAAATATTAGTAAGATGATCAAATTCCTTGTGTTAGCCTAATTAAATATAAGCATGAGTAAAGAGCTGCTTTCTAATCAAGTTTCCCATTATTAAATTATTTATTAGAATTTTTTTTGCCTTTTTTACTACCTTTCTTACTATATTGCTCTAAAATCATATTTTATAATTTAAGTCTCTTTTCTTTTTCTTGTCTCTTAAAATCGGCTTCTTATTCTTACAGTTATCTCTCTTAGATTTATCTTTATAAAAGCTCTTGTTCTTCTTTTGTTATTATATCTATTTAAATTTTGAGTTTTTTTTATTGGCTTTCTGGTACCTCTTAAATCTGTTTATTATCCTATACTATTTCAAGCTAATTAAATAGATTTTTAACTTCTTTCTCTTCCAACGCAGACTCAAAACTAATTTCTTGGTCCTCCCTTATTTCCTCAAGTTCTTTCATAGAATCCTCTTCCTCAGTATCAGACTCAAAAGTTTCCACACCAAATATCTTTTTGTGCTACAATCATTTTTCCTGTTATTCTTATTCCATTAATTGTTGAATGAAATCAGCTTCTCCTTTCTCGTATGTCTTCTCAGTCCTGTGCTTAATTTTATCTTTTTTATTTGTTTTAATTTTCATTATTTGTTTTTATAATGGGAACTTTTAATACTGTTAAAGATATAAGGAAGTATTTATCCGATCACAAAAAACAAAGCTAAAGTTTTTCCTTGCATTCTGAAGGCTAAAAAGAAGAGTTTCTTTCCTAGCTTAGTTAATAAGTAGATTTAAAATCACAGTCAGTAAGTCACTTGTTTATGGATGATAATAAAACTACGAGCAAAACTCATAATAAATTGTTATAGAACAAGCAATAACAAAACTATACATAGAAATATCATCATTCTAGTCCCTGATCCATGTCCAATTGTTTCAGCTTAAATAAAGAAAGAGATACATGTAGCATACATCTAAAGAAAATTGAAGCCATTTGTTGATAGGATAAACAAGTACTATGTGTGGATTGTTTAATTGAAAAGCAACATAGAAATCATTTAATTTGTTGAGTAGAAGAGTATAGGCTAGAGTAGAAATAAATCATAAATAAATTGATTGATAAGTTTTACTTGGATTTAAGTCGAAACCAAGTTATGAAATAAATTGAAAAAAATTAAAAGAAATTAAACAAAGAATATGAAAGCAAATAATAATTGATTAAAGATAATTACAACAGATAAATTTAGTAGTTGTAAACATAAAGAGATTAGGAAATAAAAAGTATTTAGTAGCTATAACAAGATAGTTTAAATGAAAATGATAAACTGAAAACAAGATTGACCAAAATAAAAAATAAACTAGACTGTATTAGCAATGAATTTTCAGATAATAGAGCATAGAGTATATAGCTAGAGATTATTTAAAGGAGTCAACACTAATAGGATATTTAGTAAGTATTAAATTAACTTGATAAAATAATAAATAATGTCTTTAGCCCTCAAGTAATCCTATAGTAGATAACAAAATCTCCTGTAAAAACTAAACTTAATTTTAGATCCTTAAGCTAAGTTAACTCAACATAATTTATAAAAAGCAGTAATAAAAATAGTAAATTATTTGATATCAGAAAAGATATTAATAAAGAGTTAAAACCTCCCAAAGAAAAAATCTATCCCTGACTATCTCAACTATAGATTTAGTATAACAAAGTATAAAGAACTAATCTTCACTCTTAATATGGTAAAGATAAATTAAAAATTTCTAATATAAAATTTAATAAAAGTTAATAGAATAACGAGGCCAAAGAGTTTAGTATAAAAATACTTTAAGAAGAAGAGCTATCTATTTTTAATACTACTTAAGAAAAATTCTTCGAAACCCAAAATCTTTATTAGAATTTTGAGTAAAATATAATAGTTTAAATAATTGTTTTTATTGCTATTTATTCTTGAGAAAAGTATCTGTAATTTTTGTTTGCTTATTTTCTTCTTAATGTATGTTAATTAAAATTGTCTTCAAAATCTAATCTTTTTAAAGTTTGGCACAAAGAGATATATCTATAACCTTATTTCTCTATAACTCCCCATGAGCTATTTCTAAATAATTTTTTGGCAGATTCAAAAGATTTGAGAAATATTTAATAACATATTGATTTGCTTTTCCTTTAAGAGGGGGTTCTTATATTTTTAAATGTAGTTCCTGACCTTCAATGTAAAGCTTTTCAATTTTTGAACCAGGGTGAATATTTACTAAAATCTAAATAGATTTTTTAGATTCTCTAATAAACCCCTCAACTGTACTCATTATAAATTTATTTGATTAGTTTTTATGGCTTTATCTCCCTTCTAGCTTCTTAAATATTTTAGAGAGAAAAATAATTATAAAACATTATTACAGCTTGTATTTGAAATTAGTTAAAGTTTCATTAGCTTTTATTCAAGAATTTATATAATTAAATTAGCAATTAGTTGATATTTTCAACCAAGTATCATCAACTCTAGATTAGACTCCTATATAATAATAATTTATAATGACGCACGTTAAAATGTAATGTAATAAGAGCTGTGGTAGGCAATATCGGTATAGGAAAATCAACACTTTGCTAGAGTCTTGCCTCTGTTTTGACTAAAGACTATTATATGAATGAAGAATTCCAGGAAAATCCTCATTTACACAGTTTTTATGCATACATGTAATAAGGTGTCGAAGGACCTAATCCTTTTTCATATCCTGTACAGAAATTCTTCATGGAGGAAAGATACCAAAAAGAGCTTAATGAAAAATATATAAACAACTATTTGATTTAAGACAGAATGTTCTTAGAATACTTTGAAATATTTGTAAGAAACCTTTTTGATTCCGGACTCATGTTAGAAGAGAATTTTATTTAACTCTAAGATAATTATAAATAGCTTTTAGGAGACATAACACTACCATAATTTGTTATTTTTTTAAAAGGAAATATTGACAGTTTAGTGAATAGAATTACTAGAAGAGATAGAGAAGGCGAAGCTAAGGAAATATCAATAGACTATTTGAGAACTTTACAAAATAAATATGAGCATTATTTGTTGAAGTTACAAAGCATGTATTCTTCTGATAAGCTATTAGTAATTGATACAGATGATAAAAATGCATAAGAAGTTTTGGAAGAGGTTTTAGCAAGATTTAAACAGTCTTAGTTGGTTCAGGATTAATATAAATAAATTATAATGAGACTTTTTAATTTCAAAAAACTTAATACGTATATATCAAAAAGTACTGATATATATACTAATCTTAGTTTAGAAAGATATCTATATAAAAACAATTAGCAATAGAATCCCATATTATTGTTTTACCAAAATAACAAAAGCGTTATCATTGGATGAAACTAAAACCCTTGGAAAGAATGTTTTATTGATCAAATGCAAAAAGATGATGTTAAATTATGTTGACGATACTCTGGAGGGGGTGCTGTTTATTAGGACATGGGTAATCTATGCTTCTCTTTTATTACCCCTGTTGGTATTAATATCTAACCCTCTGATATGAAATTACACCATAACAATATTTTAGTTTAGGCTTTTGATAATCTGGGTTTTAAAGTGGAGTCCTAAGGAAGAAATGATCTAATAGTATAGGGCAGGAAATTTTCTGGGTCAGCTTTTGAAATAGAAATGGGTGGCAAAATAAATTAAAGAAAAGTGCTTCATCATGGCACCACATTAATAAATACAGATCTAAAGGCAATTTAAAAGTATTTAAATCCCAATGTGTTAAAAATGCAGTCAAAAGGAATTGAATCCATAAAATAAAGAGTTATAAATTTAATAGACTTGAATCCTGAAATTAAATCTTAAAAAGTTATTGAAGAGATAATAAAAAGCTTTTAAGAATATTTTCAGAACAGAATTAATAATGAAATTATTGAGATAGACCAATAATATATAGATAAATAAGGACAAGTAAAATAATATATAAATTAGCTTTAAAGTAAAGAATGGGTATTTGAAGAAACGCCATAATTCAACATTACTTTAGAACATAAATTCTAGTGGGGTCTTGTTGAGATAAATCTCCAAGTTAAACAAGGAGTTATTAAGGAATTAAAAATATATTCTGACATATTGTATCCAGATATTATTGATTAAATTCATAATTATTTCAAAATAACTAAATGTTTATACTCCTATGAAGACTTTATGAAAGGTAATGAAAAAATATAAAAATTGTTTTTTGAGTAGAGTGACAAAAAGCAAATAATTAATGAGTTTTTTCATCTTTTTGGAAACAAAATAAAAGAGCAGAGTTAATATATATGAATTATATTTTATTTAGAAAATACTAAGCTCTAAATTTTATGTTTCAACATCTCTTCAAAGTTGTTATTGTATATATCTTAGTTTTCTATATATTAGATTAGCTGCTAAAGTTAAACATAATTATATATGTTACTTGTCTTTAACCATATTACTCCGTTTTAGCCAATGCAAACTTGGAATGCCAATTTCTAAGCTAAATAAGAAAACAGAGTATCATCATTAATAAGATACTAAGTTAGTTTTAATTTAATTTAAAGATCAAAACCACTTTTTAATTCTCCGTACTTTGATTCACCAGAGCTCCATTCTTTGGGATTTGTCTCAGAAATACAACTTAGGATATGCTCTTAGTCTTAATGCATATATTCAATCTTACAGTACACTAAAGAACCAACTTATAGATTAGGTTTATTTTTTTTAGTAGCTCCATTAAAACCCAATTGATATAAAACACCTCTTTACTGGCTATTAATTTTCAATATATAATAGCCTTTTATTACTTTAATTATCTAGCCAATAATTTTATCTCCTCTTTTGACTAAGTAATCATTGCTTAGTATTTCTAATTTAAGCTAGTCACTGTCTTATATGGAGGAGGCAAAATAGACTTAATTAATATGATAAACATTGTTCTCTCAATCATAGCAGTTTTCAATTCCTTTTATATTTGAGGGTCTTAAAGTCTCACCGGGTAACACAACCGCTCTCTAGTCTATCATTTATATATAATAATTTTTATAGTAAATCAGTAATGGCTAAAAAAAAGAAAGGAATGTCGATGGATGAAAAAGCTAACGTTATGCTTAGTATATTTCACGAAACAAAAGACGTAATGAATTATAAAGAGGTTGAGAAACTATCTATCAAAAAGAATATATGTATATTAAAAAGCCTTTCCTACAATAAAAGAGATACTAGATTTACTAGTTTCTGATAACAAAGTTCTAAATGATAAAATTGGTGCTGGAATGTTCTACTGGTCTTTCCCTAGCCAGTTCTTTATTATTGTAAGCTAAAAAGGCCTAAAATGATGTAATAAAAACCAAGGAGAAAACAGCTCTAATGAAGACACAAATAAGTTAATTAACAGAGCAGATAAAGTAAAGAAAGGCTTAATGTGTAGTTGACTAGGAGAGAGAAAACCTTTTTTAAAAATAAACTGAATTAAGTGAGTAAATATAAAGCATTTAAGAAGACATAAGTTAAATAGAAAACTAAGGTAGCATGAGGTATGATAATGTCTTATAAGAAATTAAAATGGGTTTATTTTAAAGCAATTAATTTGTAGAAGTGATTTTACAGATGGTCTCATGGATTAAAGAAAAGCAGCCCCATTTGACAAATCAAGATATTTAAGATTAGTTTGGAGTACCAGAAGATATTGATTTTTTAGAATAATTAATTTGCTTTTATTATTATAAAAATTATAATTTTTATGTTTTAATCAATGGATCTTTAAAAGGATTAATTTGATTAATATAAAACTTTAAAACAATCTAATTACATCTAGAATTACAAGAATAATATTAGGTGAAAAATTATATGGTCGTTTTTTGGCCAGAATAAATAAAACAATTTAGTTTAGAATAGCTAGAATTATGTCAAGCTAGATAAAGGAATTTAAGTGAAATAGAAAACTTAGTTACAACAGAGTATATTATAGAATATTAATGAAATATAAAAGTAATAATAAGAGATAAAAAACACAACTAATTAAATTTACAATATAAGAGCTGGAAACTAAAAATTATAAGAATAATAATAAGTCTAAAAAGCTGATTGCAATGGAAAAGAAATTATACTTTTCAAAGAGACAATAACTAAATTAGCGGAAATACTTTAAGAATAATATTTAATAAATGATGATAAAATTTAAGGTCTACCAACATAAGTTAAACTACTATTTGAAAATGTAATTACCACCCAACAATAGATTATTGATATTTAATAAATTGAAAATCTATAAATAAACGATCACTAATATGATAATATTTAGAAAATATAAAATTAAGTATTCAACAATGTAAGTTTAATTTTCTGAATTTAATCATTTTTATAGGGGATGAGCTCCTAGCAATAGTTTTTATAATAGACTTTATTATTTTAACAGTTTATTAAAAATTTGAAAGAATTTGAGAATTTGGTTAATAATTTAAAAGATAAAAGTAAGGATATAAATTAAATATTATTAAATATAAACACTTTGCTAGAGACAAACAATCATAAAGTTGATCTATTGTTAGATAAACTAAACAGAAGTGATTTGAGTGAAAATAATAAATCTAATTACATTGAAATTATACAAATCTTAACAAACATATTTTAGAACACTTACTGACAAATAAATCCAATTAGATCTATTAATTACTTTCAGGTAATCTAAAGTTTGTACGATTTTTTCCATCATAAGTGTCATAATGGAATTATAAAATAGCTCAAAGAATTAATAGAATTAGTCAAATAAAATTAAGTGGGCAATCAATAAAGCTTTACAATTAACGAGACTTTAAATAATATTTCTTAATTTATAGAGGAACAATAAAATGGTTTTATTGATAAAAATAATACGACAAAATAAATACAGGATATTTATTAACTGGTGATATAGGAGTAAATGCTTGGTCATCTAAAAAGTGATCTTAAAAAATAAAATATTTTAGAATAAGTTGAGAAAAAAACTATTTATGCTAATTAGATAAATGATAAATTAAACCAGTTAATATCATCTATAAATGAGACTAATTATTAATTTACTATAGAATAAAAATAACAACAAGAATAATAATAAATTTTTTAGAAGTAATTTTTAATAGATAAAAAAACTTATTAGCATAAAGAGAACCACTCCATCATTCAGTTAATGACATAATTATGAAAAATTAACAAAAACACTTAAACAATAAAACTCAAATTAAAGAATTTATAATTATCAATTACAACATTTATTTTTTTTCTTTCTATTTTTATTACCTATAGCATTCTCTTATGCCAACTCAAATCTACTATTAGTAAGATCTTGATATGATTTGTTTATTTTTTAACTAATAGTTTTATTTGTGACTCTCTTATCAAGACTATCAATTATCTTAATAAATATTTACAATAAATAATTTTGATCATCATCTTTTGCAGATGTTTCCAAAAACAACAATCCAAATTTCTATGCCAAATCCTTCCCTTCTTGAAAGGCAATTTATCTATGATCAGCAAGGTCTTTTTTGTTGCCTATTAGTATCAAACAAACCTATCATATGTCAATAATTTATTAAATATCATTGAGCCACTTAATAATGCTTTGAAAACTTTTTCTTTGAGTTACGTCATAAACGAGTAATATTCCTTTTGATTAAGAAAAATAACTCTTGTGAAAGTTTTTATATCTTTCTTATCCAGCTGTGTCCCATAACTAAATTTTGTATATACAGTCTTCATAACTAATTGTCTTTAGTTTAAAATCAACACCTATGGTTGTTTTGGAGGCAATATTAAAACTGTTATCCGTAAGCCTAGTGAATAGGTTGGTTTTGCCTACATTAGAATCACCTGCGAAAACTATTTTATAAATACCTTAATAGATTGAATTATTAATTTAGCTTTATTAAGAGTCATTATTTTTATCCATTAACATTATATTAAATAAAATTATTAGTCATTAAAAAAATACTCTTTTAATGAACAACATACATGAGGGTCTTTCTCATTGGCTATTTGATTAAACTAAGTCAATGATATTTGCATATCGTCTCTTATATCTAAAACTGCAGCCATGTTTCCAGATCAATAACAGTAGTTTGGTGCTGAAAAGAGAGTTAGTACTTAATCCTTATGATGATGAAGATAACCCTGCATAACTAGCTGGTGTGCTCTAATGACTCTAGAAAAATTGTTGCGATGCAGAAATTAAGTAGTTGCTTCTTAGCCGAACAAATAGCCAGCCATTCAAGGAGAAGGTGTGTATCCCTATGATCTATCATCTGGATCTGACCATAATAAATCACATATCAAACCTTTGTCTGGCAAGTCTCTGAATCAACTTTCTTGTTATATTTGGTTGACATCTTGACACTCAGGAGATAGTCCTCCATGCAAACAAAAAAACTATTCTTCAACAACAGCAGATAAAGGTAAGTACACAAATATCTCAGATAAAAGTACCCAAGCTTTTTCTGTATCATACTTCCTAAAACACTCATCATAGAATCCATAAGTCTTGTTGATTTCATTTGACTCATGATTGCCTCACAAAAGAGTAATTCTGCTTCGATATTTAATCTTCATAATTAATAAGTAGCAAAAACACTCCACAGAATTGTATCCTCAGTCAACATAGTCTCCTAAAAATAAAAAACTAGTCTCTGGTAAAGACCCGCTTATTTCAAATACTTACATCAGATCGTAGAATTGTCCATGAATATCTCCCACAATAGTTATTGGACTATGTACTCTAACACAATTATCTTCAAGCCTAAGAATTTCAATTGATAATTTATTTATCTCCTCTAACTAATATAAAGTTGGTTATTCTCCTATAGAAAGTTTCTCCAATATTAGATCTAAATCACTTTATTGACTCATAAAAATAATAAAATTTAAAAACATTAAATAAATAAAGTTTTATTACAATAGATTCTTTTTGTCTTTCTTATCTTTTCTATTATCTCTTTTCTTGTATTTGTCACCCCTCTCTTTTGTTTAAGGCTCAGCAACTTTGATGAAGTCCTTGAGTCTATCGAACATTTTATTTTATTCCAACATATACTAGGTTTCTCTGGTAACACTGAATTCAGTGTTGGCAATGTTTACGTGTGATTTTTCTGGGATTTCGTCTAAATTCTTTTCTCTTTGCTCTTCTTGTACTTTAAGAGAAATACCTTTGACTGGACCCTTTTGGATTCTCTTTAATAATAAGGTGGTGTATCCGGCAATCTTGTTTCTAATTTTTTTTGTCTAAGCATCAGAAACTTACTCTACAATCTTTTTGTTGAGATAGAAATCATTTGATAATTTACCGTAAAATTTCTCAATAATCTCTCTGGCGGCTCTCTTTACTGTCTTGTTCTTTATTCTACCCATAGTGTCCTTTTATAAAATTTATATTTTTTATAATTAAAGAAGTTTTTAGATAGCTTTCTTTTTTAAATAATTTTTTAATAAAATAAAACCAATATGGCTATTAATAAATATAAATTTACGATGTTTGAATTTATTAAGGTCAATAATATTTTTAATTTAATTAAGATAGCTTAACAATGATGTTAAAAGACCCTGTTATTAGTTATTTTGTTTTTACTTTTGTTCATTCATTATTCTTAATAATGGAATAGTCTCTTAATCTTTTTGATCAAACTCCAATAAAGAGGAAATTGTTTACAATGTATTTGTTCATCCATCGAATTCATCGTTTTAAAAAAATTAAACAAACAATTTCGATATTAATTGTTTGTTAACACTGTTTTTTATAATTTCCTATAGCTTGATAATCTCCTGTAGTTATACCTCTTTTTGCTTTTATTATTGCTCTTTAATCTATTATACTTCTTATAATTAATTTTGTAAACTTTGTACTGAATTTTCAATTTCTTATTTTTATATTGATAATTGTTCTAATCTCAAGTTTTCTTACTCCCTTATTATTTATTAGGTTTACACAAAGAACTATTATTTGATTTCTTAATTTTATTGGCTTGTCTACTTTTAAACATTATCTATATTCTATTACTATACATCAATAATTTTTTATTTATTGATAATAGTCTATAATAGATCCTAATTCTGCTATTTTAAAGTTTAGTTTTCGATTAAAAATTTGTTCTCATTTACTTTTGTTATATTATTTATCTCTCTTTACTCAATTATACTTTTTAATTTACTTTTATTTCAAAACATTTATCTATTCTTTTAACTAAGTATTATTACTCTCTATTATATCCACATTGTATTTTGCTGATTTTAACTCCTCCATTAATTATATTTGTCATCAGTTGTTTTCCTAGAATTATATCTCTAATTCTTATTTTTATTACTATAGCTCTTTATTGGATTGGATAATATTTAGATTTTCTGTTTATTACAGTTAACTTTAAGTACTATATAAATTAAGCTGTTCTCATAGTATTGAAATATTAACTTAAAGCTCCTCTATACTATTTTTTTTCTCAATGACTTCGTTCTGATTATTCTATTATTAAGCTAACAAATTATCGATTCATATTTGTTATTATTTATATTGATCTTTATTTACAATAATAATTTAATCGTCTTTTCAAATAAATGCTGCTTGATAATTATATATATCAAAAATTTTTATAAATTTGTTTCTTATTAATATGTTCTTAACAATAATATTATAATAACCATCAAAATTATATTATTGTGTATCATATAGCGGAGCTAAGTTTTTCTTATGTTAAATGTTATTAGCTATTACTATTTTTGTTTTCTCCTTAACCTTTTATAATTAATCTTATATTTTTTGTTTTTTATTTTTGAGATTTTGTAAATAATTCATTATAAATTAATTAATTTTTTTATTTGCTTAACTTCAAAAAATAAACTATGGCTGCTTATCATAGACGGCTTTTTATTTAATGATACCAAAGACTTCAACTTCGTTTATTTATTTTCAACATAACAAAAGGGGTTTATTTAAGATTTATAATTTGCCACAAATTGATTCAGTTTTATTAAAAGTCATTTAAGTATTTTAATTGTTGAATTTAATCATTATAGCTTCATTTTCCTTGATGTTTTTAATATCATCTAATAAAATGATTTAACCTGTTAATTCGTGAATTACGTACTCTTATATGTTGTTAATTTTAATTTTTTTCATTTTTATTATATTTTTATTATTTATTATTAAAATTATTCTCTTGTTGTAAATCATCAAAATGTAATTTAATTGAGTTTATTAAATTTTATCCAATAAAAGCAAATTATAA
>ERZ724506.229-NODE-229-length-21475-cov-8.566853_pt1 | contig 21475 bp, 10 predicted proteins | sample MGYA00376039_ERZ724506 | MGnify/ENA primary metagenome ERZ724506 (study PRJEB28724, sample SAMN07190887) | wastewater metagenome | isolation source: effluent of sewage treatment plant in Hong Hong | place: USA: Christiansburg, Virginia | collected 2016-03-01 ... | reverse complement strand
AACCCCAAACCCCAAACCCCAAACCCCAATAATTAAATAAATTTTTAAATTTCTATATAAAATTATTTAAATTAATTTATATAGTTAAAATAATGGACAACTCTTGATCAAATACCAATAACTACAATTGGCAACCTTTATTATAAAATAATAATACTAACAATCTTACAGATTACCCTCAATATACATCATAACAGCCTTAGAATCCATACATTAATCAGTCAAGCCATTAATAATATGACTGACAGAATTAAAATGCTCCTATCCATATCTTGAATCCTTAGTTTTTATAACAAAACTTGTAAGAATAAACTATTAATATGAACTGATAATTTATTGGCAACCCAAATGATTTATAAACTATACTAAACTAGGTCACGTCTGTTGCCACAGTAAAGCAGCCTGATTTATGCATTTTGCTATGTGGCTGTAAATAATAAGTTAAATATACTGTATTTGAATAATAAGAAAATATTATGAAGGAGAAATTAAACACCTAATTTTTATGAGGCAAAGAGGACTCCTTATTTCTACTTAGATGGCTTTGTGTGAATAATTGTAGAAATTACCATCTAACATTTAGCAATACCGTTGGCAATAATCCTTAACAATATATTCTAATAGAGAAAAAATGCACCTTAACTTTTCTTTGTTTTAACTGACCTGAAACTCATCTTTATTTTGTCAATGGCCAATAAAAAACATACATAGGAAAAATAAGATATCATTTTGGCCTGTTATCTTTTCCATTCTCTATCTATGATTGAAATAATAAGGAAATTATGTACTGGAATGGCACTTGCTTTTAATCAGGAATAATTTGCTGATCTATTTTATGTTGTGAATAATTTTAACATGCGGAGTTTGGTGTCAAAGTAAATGAGGTTAGATAAAACTAAAATGTTCATTGAGGAGGCAATGGCTTTTTTGTCAACATGCTTACAGACTCCAATAAAATGTTCTACAAATTTAGCAGTGATCAATCGTGGGAGCAAAGAGCATTAATTATTGCAGGAATATAATTATTAGATTTCTCAACTTTTTCTTTCGAAACCTGCAATTATTTTTTTGGATGTTTTTGAAGCTTAACTTAGCCATTTAATTTTTTCAAATAAATAAATATTTTAATATTTTTTTAATTCTTTAATTTTATACATAGTTAATAGAGACAAAAACTTTGGAGACATTTTTGTATTTTAATCATATATTATAACTACTAAAACTAAATTAGTTAAATTGTTTAGATTTAGCTGAATACTTTTCCATTAATAAAAGTTATAAAAAATCTAATCTTAGTTACAAGAATATTTATTTCAATAAAATAAAGCAAAACAAAAATGTATAATAATTTTTGTTTGAAATATTATGTTGAATTATTTAGCATCTTTATGATCAATATTTTATTTCCAAACTAAAAAATAATTATATTTTCAATATATTATACATTAAATTAGAAGTATTAATTTTAGAGACCCTATGTTTACTAATGATAAATATGCTAGAAAGCCTTGTGGATAAAAATTAACTTGATCACAATAATTATTTAGAATTATTGACCCTATAATATGAGCCTAGTCTATGTGTATTAACTGAGGTTTTTTTGAGGGACTAAGAAGAAATATATTAAATTAAAAATGGTAAATGATATTTCTAATATATAATTAAATTATTTAAAAAAGAGATAGAAGTTAAAAACACTGAGGATTTCTTTAAGAATAAAAATATTTATTGAATCAATTAAAGTATAAATGCTAAAGAATATTTAGAAAAGAATGATGCTATGAAATTTATATTAAATAATAACAAAATAATTGATATTAGTTAAATAAGATAAACCTTATTTAATAAGCATGCTCTTATCGAATAAAAAGTTTAATTTTTTGTAAATCACCAAAAATATCTAATTAGATAAATTTTATATTAAATTAAGAACTATTTGTTTAATACTTACAAAATAAATGTATATAATATAAAATAAGAGGTTTCAAATCTTGGTAAGAAGAATCTTAAAAATATAGAAATATAATATAACGTTTAAAAATATGAAATCTTATTATAAATAAACTATGAAATTAATGTTAAATAATAAATACTAATTCAAATAAAATTATATTAGTAATCTTTTGAAGAGCCTTAAATATAATAAATTCTCTCTAAAAATCTTCCTATTAAATATTTACATCTTTTAATTATATTTTACAAAGTGTTAAAATATTTCCTCTCTCAGGATATTCTATACACAATATTACTTTACAATATCCCAATAAAGAGTGATTGTTTTGGAAACATATTAAAATTATAAGAAGATACAAATAAATTCTAATGACTATTTTTTAATTCATAATTACATTTATCAGTTTGTTTGTATGAACTTATTAAGTCTTGTTTTTAGGAATATTTTTAAAAATTATTTAATGATTAAAAAATTTAATAAAATTATTTCACTTGAAAGCCAAAAATAATAGACATTAAAAAATTATGAAAATTATTAAAAAACAAAATTTTAATTGAAAAAAGTTAATTTTTATTAGAATAATAAATATATTAACTTTAAATACAATAAACATAGAAATATTAACTAAAATATTCATTAGTAATATTAAAATAGATAAGAGAAATATAAGTACTAATTTTATTCTCTAAACTACTTACTTGGTTATTAGCCCTAAGAAGATATATATTTAAATAAAATAAATAGTACTTTGCAGTTAATTATTTATATTCTATTGAAACTTCATAAACTAATCTAATGTTTATAATTCTTATTCTTTTTAACACCAAAATCTCTCAAAAATAATTATATCAACTTCCCAATATATTTCTTATATATATTCAAGCATCTAAACTTTACTCATTTTTTACACAAGTTTTTATCTAACCTTATTTTAATCATCATAGTTTTAATTTAGTTATTCAAACAAAGAGTTTGTTATCACTTAATCTTTTTTTTCTCCCAAAAACTATTTTTAATTTAATTAATTTGTTGTCAATCCAAAAATTATTTCTTTAGAGTTTTATAGCATTTATTTATTACATTTTAATTATTTTTAATATGAAGTTATTTAAGACTCCTCACTATCCTTGTCTTATGTACTTCCTTATAAAACATCTTTAAGATTGTTCGACAGTCTCAAGTTTTATATGTTATCTTTTTTAGAGTTTTATTTGTCTTTATAAAATTATTTTTTTTCATCTTCAAAGTTCTTAAAATTCTACAATCATTTATTATATATCTCTTTATAATTATCTTCTTATGTTTATAGACAATCTTTTATTGTATAATTATTAAGCTATTAATTTGGTTTTCCAGATGCTTTAGAACCTTCTTCAATTAGATCATTAAAAACTCTTGTTTGTTTGAAATCTCTAGCTAGTCCCTTATCATCGTATAATTACTCTTCATTTTTATTATCAGCATCTTTTATTGTTTTGGATCCAAAGGCAAAATCTTTTTCTAAAACTTTTTATGGAAAAACATAGTTGTAGTCTCTTTATCGTCCAAGAGGCTTATCCTTATGACTTTTATATTAAATTTCTTTTATTTCTTGTACAGCATTCTTAGTGTCATTGTAGCCTTGATTAATAACTTCTTTTAATTTTAAGTCACTTTTGGACACCACTCCAAAGACTGTATTATTAGCACTCATTTACGCATCCTTTGTTTACTCATTGTATAAATCTTTATTGAAGACTCCAATTTTCTCTCATTTAATTTATTTCCCTGCTGCAACAATATCTTGGAGCAAAACTCCATTAAGCTCCATAATATAAAAAACGAATAAAAAATTATAACAAATAGATTATTAATTAAGAAGAGTCTCAAGCACATCTGTAAGACTCAAATCTCCTCTAAAATTGTTAATATATCTTTCTGCCTTTTCAACACTGACTCTCTTAAGATCAATAAGCGTTTAGACCATATTATAGACCAATTTTACTCCAAAATCAAGTTGGAAAAAAGGATCTGGATTTTGCAACTGCTTGTTGACCCACTCCATATCTTGATTATTTTCCTATCCTTTGAGCTTAGTAAGATGTGGCTGGTAGGTAAATTCCTTGACTTTGAGCTTGCCATTTTTCGTTAGCTCGAAACTTGAGTAATAATATGGATCTTTCTCAGCTTGACTTATTATCAGTTCTTGATCGTCTTTTGACAGCTTCTTTAAGTAGTGTCTCATTCTATCTCTAACTCCATTTGAGGTTCTATTTAGTTTGTTTATCAACAATTGAAAATCTTTTTGGGACTTTTTCTTTCCTTTTTATAGGTACTAGATTATTGATGAGTCCTCATGTACCTTATAGTTGTGTTTCTTTGGAAAGAGTCTACCTTTTTTACATTCATTATTATCCTTGACCATTTCCTTTATGTTTAACTTAAGACTTTCCTAAGCTGGTTTTTTAATTATTTTTTTAGCAATTTAATTAACGGAATTTAAAGGAACTTTACGTGTTAATTTTTTAACCATTATAAAATTTAAGTTTAAATTTGAAAGAAAATTAAATAATTTTGAGCTCAATTTTCTGATGGCAAAATGTGCAAAATTTCAGCTTATTTTGTTCAAAGTTATCTTTGAGAAATTTATGTTAGCAAACTCAGCATGTTAAAAAATCTTTTGTAAAAATAGACTACCCTGTTATCATGCACGTAGAGTACACAGCATTGCAGCTTGAGCAGCCAAGATCCCAAACATAGACCTAATTTTAGCAATTTGTTCTTGGACATTTTCTAAGGTATTTTTCTTTTGCAAATTTTTCTTATTTTTTCTCAATGTAAATATAGTTCAATATTTTCTTTGTATTATGTATTGTTTTTTCATTATTGTTTTGCTTTGCATATTGATGGAGAACATTGACATATTTTATGTAGTTTTCTCTGTGGTCAATTTGCTTTGAGAAGAAACATATCAAGCCATAAATCTTGATGTTCTCCAGCTCATTTAGATAGAGTAAAAGTTTATTGGAAACAACCAGTCCTTCTACATAGTTTTTATTATGTAGATAATTAATGGCTAATTTTAGCAAGTGCCAAGCCTCTGCTCCTTTCCAAGCATTGGCAACATCTCTATCACCAGCCTAGGACACATCACATGTTATAAGAGTGTTCATAAGCTTAACAGTGTTGTCCAATGATCAAGTGTTGAAGTTGACATTGGTAAGTTAGGATGTTAGTTCTTAGTTGATTTGGTTCTTTACAGCCAGCTTGGATTCCAAAGCACTTAACACAAAGAACTTTTTGATAACTAAATACTCTTTATTTTGACTTATTAAAATTAAGGCAATTTTGTTAAGAATTTTTGACAGCTAGAAATTTCTCTAAGTTTTTCAATAAAAACTAATAAGTTCAAAGATATTGTTTTATTTCTAAAGAGAGCTTGCATATTGGAAAATCATGTTGTCAATATGTTGATAATTATTTCTTTAAGCTATTTATAAGGCTTAAGACCAGTGGTTATTTTAGACACATATTTCAAAAGCTTTTTAAGGCTGTTGGATATTATTATATATTTTTGCAGCTTGTTCGGTTAGATCATATTGCAGAAACTTCTCTGCAAGAAATTCAAGATCTTCAGCTTAATTAATACTTTACTCAATATTTGATAAGGCTTCAAAATCATTGAGTTTAATAAGACATTTTATTGCAAGCTTTTTATCTGTAATTTTCAGTATAAAGTCTTTGTAATTCTCTAAGTCATTTTTAACATAGTTTCTTTATAGTATTGATATGTATAAGAGATCAATTTGACCACTGTTTAAATATTTCTCAAGCTACAAAAGCTGCTCAAATTTATTGTATTTAAAAAGCAAATCAATTAGAATAGGATGTGATTTTTACTCTGTTATTTTTTCTTAGATTTCTTAATCAAACTCAAAGTAAATCAAAAGCTCATTTTGAATATACTCTGGGCTCATACTTTTTTGTCTTAAATCTTTGAAAAAATAAATATACTCATAAACTTGAGTCTCTATTAATGCCTGCTCCAAACTGACCCAATCATAGTTGATAATAAATGGTTTAATTTTTTCTTAGAGAATTTGCCTCTTATCTAAAATCTTGTTAAGAAATTTTTAAGCTTAAATTTTTTTTGAATTTTATAAACTCTCCTTGTAGTTACTATGGATAAAGTCTGTCATATTCAATGCAATAATTTCCTAATAAGAGTTCTCAACAATATTATAAGGATGGTTCAGTGATAGTATTTTCTTTAACTTAGGTTCTTTTTCTAGAAGATTAAATATCAGTATAGATTTACCTTAATAAATATATAGAGAGCTAAAGTAAAAACTTTTCATTAGAAAATCTACCTCTTATATTGTATATAATATTTTTGGATTTTTTTTCAAAATTTCTTTGGCTTCAAAAATGCTTAAGTATTTTTTGGAGTCCAATATAAATGCAAAGTCTTTTTAATAACTGATTTCAAATGCGATTGGCTCTAAGATTTCAAGCTAAATTTAAGCAACAGAAAGCTTTTTCAAACAAACGATTAAAATATTGCTGTCCTTTTATAGACATATTAATTTATCATCCAATTTTTAAGCTGAGATAATAGTAATAAAATTATTATCAATTTAAAGATCTTTGAGCTCAATTGGAAAAAAATATTTTTTATTTTAATTTTTTTCTAAGTTTAAATTTACAGCTTAATAATTCTGTTTGACTAGTCCATTTATGATCTTATGTTCTGATAGTCCAATAACAAGCATTAGGTTATTATAAATTAAAAAGATTTCGTTTTCCTCAAATTAAACAACATCGGGCTTGAAGCAAAGGTCAAAAGCACGACTCTAGATGCCTTTACTATTATAGACCTTTAGTTTGTAAGTGTTTTTCTCCTTCTAGTTTAAAACTCTTTTTTCTATAAGTAAAAACTAATCTTATTAATTGCTCAATAGCTCAACCAAATAACTACAATGGATTTCCTCAAGGACACATTTTTCTTCTAAAGAATATAATATAACATAGCTCATATTAAAGCCTCGGTTATCTTCGAAGATAATAGCATTTTTATTCTTAATAAAACCCAGCTTATAATCATTAATTATTAAGAACTCTTGCAGCATATATTGTCCACATGTATAGAAATGGGTATCTTGTCTAGCAAATGAGAAAAAGTTTATTTATTCTTTGTTTTCTAATACTGTTTTTAGCACACCATTTTACTCAACAAAATATACATAATAACTCTATGCATATAAAACACTTAGAGCAAAAAAGTCTCCTTTGTTACTCCATAAAGCTCCTGATAATATATCTATATTGTATTAGAACTCCTCTATCAAACACTCTCTTATATTTCTAAGCACAAAAACTCTTCCATTTTCAAAGCCAATTAAAATTCAAGCAAATTCCAAGTCCAAATTATTACTCTAAAAAACACTCACTTGGTTCTCATTTCCATTATTCAAAAACTTTGGCTCTTTTCTTTCTGAACCTTTATTATGCTCATTATCCTCCAAAATTCCAAATTCTCCAAAAATCTCAGCTGTCTTCACTTCAATGGCAACAATTTCACCATCCTTGCTGGTAGCTACCAAAGTCTCATCATTTTCTATCCAACTCAAAAATACTATCCTGATATCAATCTTAACAGACCACATTCTTTCTCCTTCAACAGTTCCCAGCACAATCTCTTAACCATCAAGCACTATCAATATAAACCTGTCATTGCTTGACCATCAAGCTAAGGTGATGGTATTTTTATCTGACTTATTGACCATCTCCTCAACAAACTCTTCATTGTATTCGGACCATATAATCATGAGTCCATTTTTATCCAGGCTGAGTAGTTTCTAATAGGTCTTGTTCCATTAAAGAATTTATACAGAATCTTAGTGCATTTACTTCAGGCTCTCATTCCTTAGTATTTCAAGATCAGCTCCTTTTTCCTATAACTAAAGTACCTTGAGACTTCCATTGTCATAGCCAAGAGCATGTAGCATGTTCTTGTGATCAAAATCATAGGCATTTATAATCTTCTTTTTTCCCACTGAGATTTGGCTCCCCTCTATTAGTCTCATTATAAATATTCTTATTATTATTATAAGCCAAAAATCTATAAAAATTCAGCCAACATAATAGCAAAATATAAATTAATAAATTCTGAATAAATAATTATTTTTATCTTAGATCTTAAACTCATTATTTTGATTAATTTTATAAAGCCAAAATTTTATAAATGGCATTCGTTAAGGTTATCAAAAACAAGGCTTACTTTAAGAGATTCCAAACTCAGTTCAAGAGAAGAAGAGAAGGAAAGACCAACTACTTGGCAAGAAAGAAAATGATTGCTCAAGAAGTCAACAAGTACTTGGCTCCAAAATACAGACTCATTGCCAGAATCACCAACTCTAAGATCATAACTTAGATTGCCTACTCAACTCTCCAAGGAGATAAGATTGTTGCTCAAGCCACCTCAGCCGAACTCAAGAAATTCGGTCTCACAACTGGACTTACCAACTACTCAGCTGCCTATGCAACTGGACTATTGCTTGCTAGAAGAACTCTCAATGTTCTAAAGCTGGATCAAACTTTCTAAGCTAACAAAAAAGTTGATGGAAATGACTTTGACATCAGCTCTGTTAGTGTTGGACAAAGAAGACCATTCATGTGTATCTTAGACATTGGTCTCATCAGATCAACCATTGGTAATTGAGTTTTTGGCGTCCTTAAAGGAGCCACCGATGGAGGTCTTCATGTCCCTCATTCAGTCAACAAGTTCCCAGGATTCTCAAAGGATAAAGAGAGCAAGAAGGAGACCTTTGATGCTCAGGTCCACAGAGACAGAATATTTGGTGCTCATATTGACAACTACATGAAGGTTCTTAAGAAGGAGTCCAACGAGTTCTACATGAAATAGTTCTCCCACTGGGACAAGTGTCTCTAGGACAACAAGGTCAAGTCAGTTGAAGAGCTCATGGAAAAGATCTTCGACAAGATCAAGGCTGATCCAATCTATGTTAAGAAGGTAAAGAAGATTTCTAAGCCAAAGTTCTTGAATGAGAAAAAGACTCTAGTTCAATCAGGAAGCAAATAGTACGTTAGATAAGTTAGACTCACCAAGGAAGAGAGAGACCAAAGAGTTGCTGACAAGATCAGAATTACTAAGGAATAGGTCAAGCTTATGGAACAAAATTAATAAATTATATAAAATATTATTTAGTTTTAATTTATAGATTTTCCATATAAGACTAAATATCATTTTGTTATTGTAGACATTCAATACATATTTTTATTGTTTTGGAGCCATTGAGTTGCTCATTTAAAAGGAGAAATTTTTATTTTTATTTTGATAGTTCTAGGAAAGTTTATAGATATTCGTTAATTGGTTATGACAAGGAAGGTTTGTTATGAATAAGGATTTATAAATCAATTAATATAAGAAGTTTTATTTGATATTATTAATCTTATAACTCATTTTGATAATTTTTTGTTTGATTAAATTTATTAAGTCCTGCAAGCAGCTCATCTTAAATAATTCACAATGATAAGGTAGCTTCTTATTATAGACTAAAACTTATCTACTTTTTATCTTAGCTTGCATTTTGTCTTTATTAATTTTCTTTCTCAGTATTGTTGTTTATTGCCAATGCGGGGTTTACTATTCCTTGCTGTAAATAATTCTTACTTTCTTTTGCTTCATCAAATATCTATAAATAAGTAGCTTAAGCAAGCTGGTGCTTTATAAACAAATCTAAATTTACTATATTATATATAGAAAGAATATCTTTACAATCTTCAAAATATGACAGGTTATTTCCTCAATTAATTCCTGTTGAAATATAACTTAATTAATATAGTTGATGTAAGTCTAATTTTAATAGTTCTCTAAAGCTTTTAGATCAGCTCTGGAAAAACCCTTAAATCATCTGTAAATCTCCTACGAAATTAGATGGTCTATTAGCTCAAGCTCAGTTCTATTGGTGGCATAAAAGCTCTTAGAGGCATTTAGATTGGAGGCAAGTCATGGATGGAGCTCAAGGTATTTGTATTTAACTGACTTTTCATCTTCCTAAGACAACTTGTCTTTGAGCATATGGTCAACCTAATAAGCCAATTGCACAAAATGGATTCTACTCTCTACCTGATTCTTTCTCTTTTGATCAGCCTGATTGATAAGTCTCTTAATATCCTCGTTTGAAGCTATAATAATACCTTTATCCAAAGTAGTGACTGTAAGAATACTATTGGCATCAAGATTGGATGAGATCTCAATGTTTGAGTCTCTTGTAGCAGCTGGAGCAACTCCATCTAGGTTGAAAATTTCAAGCTGATAGTTATTCTAAGCTATTGATCTTTCTCCTTCATAGACCTAAATCTAAACGTCTAGACAGTTTCAAGCTTAGGTGGCAAGGACCCTAGTCTACTTAATAGGAATTATTATGTTGTTCTCTATGAACTTAGTAATGTTTTCTCCAGTAATCTCAACTCTCAAAAATGATAGAGTAGTTTCAAGCAAGAGAACCTGCTCAAGAACCTCTCCTTCTTCTATGTTCAAAAAATCAGCTTGAATGATTAACTCATAATAAAGACTATTAAGAAAATATTTATTAATATTTAAATTTATTTCTATAAACCAAATCGCAAAATTATCTTGTTTAGAATCTTGCTAACTATATTAATTAATTTATCATTTTTCCTTAATCATTTTTTGTTATTGAGATTAACTTTTAAAATTTCTAATTATTATTGCTTGGTTAGTTCTACGCTTAAAATCATTTTTGTAAACCAAGCCTGCGTAAAAACGATCTTCAATATGAACTTTCATTTATTAAAAATGCTATTAATAATAACTTAAATTATTTTTATAATATAAGAATTATTACTTTAAATTATTTGTTGTAATTTATAATATGCAATAAATGATTTAAAAAAGACCAAGAATAAATAGCGAAGATCATAATCTTCTTTTTAACTTTGATTCTTTTAGAGAAAATGGCCACCATTCCTCCAATCATCACAAACAATCATTTGACCTCTAGACTCATTTATCTATGCTGAATTTAGGTTTGGATGAGAGCAACTTTTGTCCTCTGGAGCCAACAGAAAAAGTCTCTTTTCTTTCCAAGGAGAATTATGAGTAATAGGATTAACCTTTATAAGAGCTAAAATTTAATCTTTAAAAACAGTTCAGCTCCTTCTATCAAGAGAATCCAAAAGAAATACCTAAGCTCTCTAAGCTATCTTTTGACCGTCTCAAATAATCCCTATAAAAAACTCAGAGCTCCACTAATGCAAAGAGCATCAGCACTAATTCAACTAGAGGCTCTTTTGTAGGAGACAAAAATATTGATCCAGAAAAGATTTTTGAGAGTGGAAAGACAACACTCATGATCAAGAACATTCCCAACAAGTACACCAAGAACATGCTTCTAAATGAGATAAGATAAGGCTTTAATGATCTTTTTGACTTTTTCTACCTTTAGATAGATCCTAAGACAATGTGCAACATGGGCTATGCCTTTATCAACTTTAAGACTTTGGAAAGTGTTAAGGATTTTTACTATCGTTGGCATGGGCAGACCTGGGACAAGTTTAACTCTACAAAAATATGCGAGCTCAGCTACGGAAAGATTTAAGGCAAAAAAGCTCTTAAAGAACATTTTTACAATTCTGGTTTACTGGAGATGAAGAAGGCCTTCAAGCCCTACATCGAAAGAGATCCAAAATAATTATAATTTTTATTAATTATTTAAATTTCTTTATATAATGGACTATTAGCTTGTATGAGATGAGCTTGAGTAGAAGAGGCTTAAGGAAATGATTTTTCAGACATTTGATAATAAGGACTTTTGCTATAATGAAGTGAGTCTATTGGTATATTATAATGATCTTGGTTTGATTGGGAATGTGCTGCAGAGATATAGGGCTGTAATAACAATGAGCTAATAACAACAGAAACAGATAATAAATAATTTGAACTTGAATAATTACTCAGAAGTGCATGTGCTCTTATTGTGTATGTTAAAAAACAATTGTTAAGAAATTGAAATATAAAACTAATAGATAATCATCAACAAAATAGTTAACTTCTTGGACCATGAATAGCTTCCATTTTTGCAGCTTTTGGTCTTGAGAGTTCTGCAAGAGCTGACTAATGAGCATAATAATATTGTAATTTATAAGAGTAATTTTTTTAAGTATTTTATGGATGGCAATTAAGTTTAAGAATAACTAGCGCTAGAGTATTTAAAGCTTCTTTGTTTTGTGATGAATAACAAAGGTGCCATTATCAAAGGAGCTCTTAATAATGGATATTTGAACTGGATTTTACAAAGATGAAAATAATGGTCCAATAATAAAGAAATAAAAAAATATTTAATTATGATTATTTATTAGACAATTAGACTTAATAAACAGCCAAATTTTTTAGTTCAAAATCTATTAGAGAAAAGCTAATTAGATAATATAAAAGAATATTTGTATGAGTAGTTGCTTTATGTTGAGACCCTTGAATCACAATCATAAATTGAGATTATAAAGAGCATTAGATATGCCCACATAAGAAAAATAAAATCCTTAAAAAACTTAAAGCCAAATATACAAATTGATAATGATCATTTTTAGAAGATTTTTGGTCTTTTATAAATTTATATTATTAACTAAGAGTAAAATGGAGCTAGATAAATTTTGAAGCTTCTGCTCAAGCTTTCTTTAAAGGAACAAGAATAAACAATGGACTAAGTATTGTAGCTGATAATGAACTCATATTTACATTGTAGTTTTGACAACAAAATACTCAAGCATTTTTTTCAAATATTTTCTTAACAACTATCAAGAGTCTTTAATATATTGAGAAAAGAAGTCCTATTGGAAATTATTAAAAAACTCTACAATGAATAAAATTAAAACTATTTCTCGTTGAACAGCTTTTGGTCACTTTAAAAAATATTGATCAATAATCATGTTGTAAAGTCTGTTTTCTCATAGTCTGAGTATGATGAAATAATAACCAATATTTTCCACATCTCTAAACATATTCTTGTAACAAAGAGACTACCTTTGGTCTAGGATCTGATCAAAAATGTGCTTTAAGATCTAGATGGTAGGCTTAACATTAACATTCATTATAATCAAGACCTTCTTTAGGTGTTGTTTGAGGACTAGAACCAAAAAGATTTTGGAAAATATTATCAAAATCTAAAGCTTTTATTGAAGTTGAAATCAAGAGCTAAAACAGCTGCAAATTAAATTAAATTATAAAAATATTATTAAATATTATTCTTTATTAAATAAGCTGGCTGATAATTAAAGGATGTTCATTCAACACAAGATCAGCTCCAAAAAGCTGCCGATAAATATCCTATAGAGAAATGTAGTGATTTATTTGATGAGGTATTTTTATATTGGAATCCTAGTTGAATTTAATTACCTTAAGATTCTGAGCCATCCAAAGAGCATTTAAGATCAAGAACTCTTATGCTCGATTGTTAAGCTGATAAAATAAACTCACATCTTCATTGAGAAGCATTTTTAGAATAGTGAGAAGATTTTTCAACTAAAAACTAAGCTGTCTTTTGTCAATAAGTTCTTTATCCAAAATTTCTTTTATTCATTTAATTTCTTAAGTTTTTAAGCCAATAATCTCATCAATAAGAATCTCTCTTTAAAAGGATAGTTTTTCTCAAGGAAAGTATTGATATGGAAAGGGCTTGAGCTTTTATTCAAAATAAAGATCATCTCTAAATTGTTTGTGTTATAAATTGTCTTAGTATGCTCCAGAAATAGTGTCTTTGTAATGTTAAGCTAGAAATTCAAGTTCTTTTTTCATCTTTTTTATTTAGTTGTCTTTTTTGCTGAGCTATTCCTTAAGATGCTAAATAATTTTTTATTATTAAGAAGAATTATCTTTCCTTTTTAGATGCTTTGCCATGTAAGCAAATTGAATATTTTAAAGACTTTTCTCCAGATTTTACAAAGAAGAATTTATACAGACTAAAAAATCAACATGAGTTTCAAGAAAGAATATTTCCTTAAGTAATTTTGTCAGAGTTGAGTTTCTGTATTTTAAAGTCTCATTTTATTTTTTTGCAAAGTCCTCCAAAAAACATCTAAAATAAAAAAGACTTTGATTTATGTTTTTTGTGTCTTGTAATTGTTCTTCATTTGTTTGTGCATTTTTATCCAGTCTTTCAGAGCCAGCTAAATCAACCATAGTAAGTTTTGTTGGTTTATTTTCCGAGTTTTCATTTGGCTCAAGATAAACAGTCAAAATTGTGTGACTTTTTTGCTACTGTTAATTTTACTTGATTTATTTTTAGAGTTTCTTTATTCTTACTAAATCTATTAGGCTTAAGGCTTACTACACATCATTTACTTGAATAAAGATTGAGTCAGCTTAGAAATAATCATTCATCTATCTTATTACTATTTACTGGGGCATATTGCCATCTTTGGAGCTTAGCAAATCAAAAACCTTGTCCTAAAATAACTCTATAAAAGAAATCTTGACTTTTCTTTAATCTAATTTACTTTATGAATTTTCATCAAAAATTTACTCAAAGAAAAAATGAACAAGTCCTTTTTATTTCAGTTCAAATTGCTCATCTAATTGTCCATATAAAGTTGAAGTCTTTCCAGATGAGGTCTCTCCATATGTTATTATGGCTTGGTCTTTCAAGCGTAGAAACTCATTAATATTTTTCTTGAATTTATTCTCATAAATCTCCTTAATATTTTCTTAGCAAAAAACTCTTTCAAAATCTTACTCAAATTTTTGATCTTCAAAACTACCTAATGAAGCTGGAATTAAATGCTTTTCAATTCTTCAAAAATCAATAATTATTTTGTTGCCATCTTAAACATGCATGACTTGTGTCTCCTCTGTATCATGCTTTATTCATATTACAGTTGAGAACTCTTACTCCATTATAATTAAAGTTTCCTGCAGCAAAATTCCTAGCAATTTAGTTAAATTTCACTACAGTATTTTATAATATTATAATTTAAATGAAGTTATATAATAAAGAAGATAACTCAATTAAAAACTAAGCTCTTGGAGCCTTTGAGAAAGAGATACCAAATTCTGAAGAATAACTAGAGCTTAGATAATTCTTTTTGTAGTATTGTGATTACATTAAAGAGAAAGTTGATTAAATTTTAGATGAGTTTTAATTTTAGTAATAAAATATTCAACTTCTGATCATTAAAGAATCTTAAAGAGCATCATCTAAAATCTTAGAAAATTTCTAAGAAATATTTGAAGAAAATAAATTGAAAAAAAACCAAATAAATTTATGATAAGAAATCATTCTAGTTGAGCATAAGGATTTTGAGGTGGATTTTAACGGTACTAAAAGGCTCTATAAAAAAACAGGAATTATTGCTTAAGTGTATTAAGACCATGGCGATTATAAATAAGAAAGCTTTAACAGAACAAAGATCTTTATAAGCTAAAAATAAAGTACAGGCCAAATAAAGTCAATATTTAATAAAGATAAGAGTAATTACTAAAGACTATAGATTATTTCTGAAGCAATTAAAGAGCAATTATATGCGGAAAAAACTAGCTTTATTTTCATAGAAATAAATATTGAGGAATGTGAGCAAATATTATCCAAGGAGAAAAAAATATACTATGGTACAATAATGAAATATATCAAGGATAGACTGCAAATAGATTTTATGCTTATTATTCATTGTAGCTATAATGAAAGTCTTGAGAAATGATCCAACATTGTTTTAGACCTTTTGTAAGCTTTTCAAATACTCACATAACAAATTATTTTTGTGGAGGAAAATGATCTTGATAAAATTGCATATTATGAGATAATAAAGACAGTTTTTTATCAAATAATTCTAAGAGAAAGAATGTAGAGTAACTCACATGCTAATGACTGTGCCATTTTATAATCATTAATAGATTTTGTTATATATTATAATGTAGAAGGAAGAACATCTGGCTGATATCTTAAGCTAGTTCAAAGAGGAAATAAATAAAATTGGAAACATAGGACAGATTATGGAGCAAATTGATATGGAAGGAATTACCAATGACAATTTGGGGCCAAAAAATTAACTAGAGGATTTTTGAAGCTTGTTGGATGGCCTTAAAAAAAATATACACACTAATAGTAACTAGTCAACCTAAGGTATGGTTGATGAGCTTAAGGAAATTGTTCAAGATATTGAGAGATAAGATGAGCAGTTTATAGAGCTAGAGCTACAGTAGCAAGAACTTGAGTAGCTAAGCATTGATAATTATAAGTAGTGTACATATTGGAAATAGTATTAAGAAAAGCAATGAAGCTTATAAGAGGTTTTAGACTTAGAGAAGAATAAAGAGAAAAATGACTAATAGTTTTATGTCAAGGCAAAGAATAGAGTTGAGGAAATAAATTAAGAAATAAAAATACTATTGGAGAAACAAGAGAAATTTAAAGACTAAGAGAAAGTAGTTTAGAGTATGTATAGTTAGTTACCATTATTACTAGATAAAGAATAGCAAATTATAGAAGGTTGACTATAGATTCTTTTGATGGACTAAGTATTTATATTCAAGTATTATAGTTAATAATCTCTGCTTAAAGCTTGTCCAGTGTGAACATAAATAACTCTCTTTCTTGGAGGATCTTATTAAACAGAGTTTTTTTCTCCAAATTTCAGTTATAGATTTGTCTTTATATTTTTCTATATAAAACTTTGGGGCTCAATTTTTCTGTACTAGATTTATTAAGCCTAAGGTATACTGATCATACTTGCATAAGAGTTTTAAGAGTTTATTGTTTTATGTAGATTTTTGTTCTCAAATGTAAGTCCTTTGTAAGTTGAGTATTTCTCCAAGGAAATCACTCATTTGGATTAAGATTAAACAAAGCTTTATTAGTTGACTTATTTTTAATACAGATTTTATGGTTCAGAGCCAGGTTGTGTTTTTTAATAAAGATTTTTCTCTATCACCTACTAAACCTTTTTATTACTCGCTCTTAGTCCATTAATTTATTGATTCTCATTAATGAAGCTTTTTGAGTAGTTATTTTATCATGGAATAAAAATCTATCATTTATTAATAACGTTCTAAGCCAAACTACTAAGCTGTATTTTTTCATTGATCTTTTAAATGTCTGGATTTTATTTGAAATTTATTGTCTATGCAAATCTTATCAAAGGTTGTCTCTAGACCACAGTCTATTATCTTTATTAGTTATTCTTATTATATAATTAAGTGGGCTCTTGGTAGTCCAACTGTTAAAATGTTCTGTACTAAAATCATTAAGCTTGATTTTTCTTCTCATTTTAATTTTAATCTTTTTTTATTTCACTTTTTCTAAGATCAAAAACAAAACTCTGAGCCTATTTTTATTTAAACTCAGAAAACTCATTTTTCATTCTATTTACAAGTCCTGCCTTATCATTCATGTAGTCTTGGTATTTTTTAGGCTCAACATTCTCCTTTGTTTTCTTGTCGCTTTGCTCCACTGTCTGAGACTCCTTGATACCTTTATTAAGCTTATAGACTTTTTTAAGCTCATTTTTCTCATACAGATCAATAGCACTCAAAGGAGCACCACTGTTCTACAAATATTCGCAGTACTTCATCACCTATTGAATTGAGGCTCTTTTCTCTTAGTTAGTTCTCAAAAGCATTTTCAATAGATCCTTTATCTCTTAAGAAAGATTTTTTTTTACTGTCATTTTCTTTTATTCAAACATATTTTTAAGACGCTGAAGACTGTCAGCATTATAAGGAGGCAAACCATGCAGCATTTCATAGAGCAAAACTCCTAGACACCAGATGTCAATTTTCTCATTATGATTTTTTTGGAACACAACTTCAGGAGCCATATACTCACAAGTTCCACAGAGACTCTTTCTCATTTAAGTTTTATTGAAGTCTTGAGCCCAGCCAAAGTCACATAGCTTGACATTAAAGTCCTCATCAAGAAGAATATTTTCAGGCTTGAGATCCCTATGCATTATTCCTTTTGAATGAAGATAGTCGATGGCTTCGCAGATTTAGTTGAAAAATCGCATGGTTATTTTCTCAGTCATTCCTTTCTTAGAGTCAATATAGAAATATAGATTGCCTTTTTAAGCAGTTTCAAGCACAATATAAATATAATTATCATCATAGAAGGACTCAATAAACTAAATCAAGTAAGGATGCTTGAGTCCTTTATGTATTCTTATCTCATGATAGATGTTAACAAGATCTTGCTGGTTGAGACTTTTTCGGTCAATTTTTTTTATGGCAAAAATTTGATTAGTTTTCTTGCATCTTGCTTAGATAACCCTGCTAAATGCCCCTTCTCCAAGTATGTTATTTGAGTCTATTTCTGAGTACTTTAGATCTAATGACTATTTTTGAATTAGTTCATAAATTTCCATTATAAAAAGAAATATTTAAATTATAGATCAGAGTCCTTGTATAAGTTGAAGCAGACACAGTAGTGCTCGGAGTAATCTATCTTCAGCTGCTCAAAATACTATTAGAGTTTCAGACAATCTGTAAATGACTTAAGAGTAAAAAACATGCCCATTGATGGATTTATGTCCTTGCTCTTTATGCTTTAGAGTTTCTAGACCTCATAGCTTCAAATAAGCTTAAGAAAATTTTGTTCAGAAAAATCCTATAAAAAATGTGGATCCAAATACAGAAATTTATCCTCCATTTAGCCTAATAGAAAATATGCAGAATTATTTCAGCCAATTAAGCCACCTGAGAAGTACTCACTTTGGACCAATTTTTAAACAAACTCAACTGATTTTTGGTCAGGATAATATAGTCCTGTTCTAATAAAACAAAGTATGGTCAAGGTCTTTTAAAAGTCACAATGTCTACAGTATTTGCTAAGCTCTTTTTTAGAACAATATGGGCTTATTGTTTATAGAAAGGGACACTTGCAATTTGACTCTCCTTCGTAAACAAGCTCTATAATTTCTTCTAAAGTAATCATACCATCAGTTGACAAGTAAAATTTTTGTTTTTTCAATAAAATATTCAGATTATTGTTCTCAAACTCGGCAGCATTTTATACAAGTTAAATCATGTTGAAAAATGCAATATTTGGTTTCCAGAACTCTCCGGCCAAAGCATTGAGTCTTTCATCAGCCATTAAACAAAATTACTGAATAGAAAATATGCTGTCTGGAATGTCTATGAAGTTCAACAGAATGCTAAGCCTATTTTGAACTAGTTATTATGGACTGTTTTGGTGCTGATTTAATAGTAGTCTAAATAGAAACATCTGTGCCACCCTTATGGTACATCCCCAGTTGGCATCGGTCACAAAAGTAACTCCATTTCAGTTCTAAATTTCTGGAAATTTCTTTCTGTATGTCATCCATGCAAGACCAAAAATAAATTCCTCAAGTCTATCCTGTGAGTCCTCTTTAGTAAATACCTGGCCTAGAATATAGGCCTTATTGTCTATACTTTACAAAAGAGATTTAAGATTAGTACTGCCAATTGATTTATAATGATAGAGCAGGTTAGTTCCTATTGTCTTTAGGAGAAGATTGATCTTATTAAGAATATTCTTCGAAGCTTGAGCAATACACATTGACTATGAAATTGTTTTGTCTGTATTTTATGTCAACATATTATATTTTATTTTTAAATAACTTAACTACATAAGCTATAGCTGATCTATAATGGGTCTCAACATCCACTCGTTCTATTCTAATAAAAATTTCTTTTTAGGGGAATTTATTTCATCTGTATCTTGTTAATTAAGTAATATAAGTTTTAAGTATATCCCTGAATCAGAGGAGATTGACTTGATCACTCAGTAAAAGTTCAAAACTAATATAGAATCAGATAAAATCAACAAAAGTTTAATATTTATTTATATTGGCTTAGGAATTGCCATGGAAGAACTTATCTCCAACTAGGATTCTATTAATAAAGTAGGAGCAAAAGGATTTGTAGAGATTTCTGAAGGAGGCACAGACATATCAATGGCAGCTCAGTTTGGAATGAGATCTCTCTCTATTTTCTTTGTTCTATCCAAAGCCATTGTAAACTCAAAGTCTCTTCGTGATAGCCTTTGCATCTTGAACTCAGGCTCAATTGCTTCAAGCTCTTTAGTCGTAACAAAAGGTTACTACTGAATAGCAACCTACTCAAGTATCTAAACTCATTTTCCATCCTAAGCTAGACTCTATTGAGTATAAGGAAAACGAGAACGAGAAGAAAGAAGATGATCTTGAGAGCACCAAGAAAACAGATGAGGAAAAAAAGAAGAAGTCTCTCTAAGAAATTCAAGGAGGGTTTTCAGGAAATTAAAAGGATCAACTAAACCCTGCTTAAATGAATGAAGAAATATGAAGACTTTTATAAACAAATCTCATAAATACTGAAAAACCTTCATTAAGTCAATTAGTTGTCTTTTGAAAAATAGTCCAAGTTCAAGTCCATAATCTTCATTCTAAAAAGAACCTCAATGAATCTCTAACTGTGAAAGAAAAATAAGAGCAACATCAAACAGTAAATCAGATGAGTATTCATCTAGAATGAGTGGGGTAAGCTGATCTTGGGCTATTTCATTTTCATTAAGGGTGTCACCGACTCATAAGATCTACCTTGAAATAAGTCTAAAGAGACCTTGTTCCATAACAATATTCCAAAGACTATTAAGATAAGCATTATTTGAACATACATCTAGCCTAACTAAGATGTCTCTGATAAAATCCTTTTAGGAATTCATCTGGACTATAACTTCATAGAAAGAAAATCTTGACTCATTTTTGAGTCTAACTATACTAAATCAGATGATGAAATTATCTCTCATAAGAATTGTGCTGACAAAAACAAAAATAGTTTAAAAGAGATTCATTTCAAAGTCAGGGAATCCAAACAAGCTATTGAGAATTCATCATATATTGAACTTGACAAAAAGACAGGGTTAAAGGTACCCTAATTGACTGATCAAATAGTTGAGTAAATAATCTAGTAACTTAAAGAGCTTGAAAGCCAAAAACTTAGAAAGACTTGATTTATAGAAAAAAAATAAGAAACAAATAAGAGTGAATAAAAATTATATTATAAGTAGTTTACAAAAGCTCTTTGTGAGTAGGTAGGGAGAAGTTTACTGGGTCCTAAACTAATTTATTCTCATTATATTAAGATAGTTATGTGATAAATATAATCTGTCCGCGCTGAGAGAATAATGATAAAAATGAATGGTAAGGCTTTTGAGAATTCTGCATTTTTAGGTTATATTGTGGCAATAAAACCTATGAAAATCAATCCAAATAATATTATCATTATTTATTTGTCATATGAAATTGCTTTGATCAAATTTGAATTTAGTAATGAAGATCACTATTGTTTTTCTAGCAGAATTCATATAATTATTGTTAGTATTGAAGAAGATGAGAAAGTACCAGCAGATATGTCCCCTGTGATAGAAAATGAGAGATGAAAAATTAAGCTATGGAAAGTATGGGTAAAGGAAAATAAAATATATTATTTTTAATTATTTAATGTGATAAAATTGGGGTTTGGGGTTTGGGGTTTGGGGTTTGGGGTTTGGG
>ERZ724506.224-NODE-224-length-21721-cov-8.983153_pt1 | contig 21721 bp, 22 predicted proteins | sample MGYA00376039_ERZ724506 | MGnify/ENA primary metagenome ERZ724506 (study PRJEB28724, sample SAMN07190887) | wastewater metagenome | isolation source: effluent of sewage treatment plant in Hong Hong | place: USA: Christiansburg, Virginia | collected 2016-03-01 ... | reverse complement strand
GTTAATGCAATATCGCTAACTGCTCCACAAACTCCGCTTCGCCGCACGCCTTGGCGAGGTAATGCCCTTGGAAGAACATACAGCCGTAATGCTGCAAAATGTCCATTTGCGCCGTAGTCTCCACGCCCTCGGCGACTACTTTCAGTTTCAGGCTGCGTGCCATCGCCAAAATCGTTTGAACGATGATGGCATCTTCGGTGCGTTCTCCTAAATTGCGCACAAAAGACTGGTCGATTTTGATTTCGTTCAGCGGCAGGCGCGTCAAATACGCCATCGAGGAATAACCCGTTCCAAAATCGTCCAGCGCAAAATGTACCCCGCGTGATTGCAGGGTACGCATCACAGTAATGCACTCCTCGACATTTTTGAGCATGATGGATTCGGTCAATTCCAGCGTGATCAAATCCGGTGGCACTTGCGTTTCGCTCAAAATGGCGAGTACGTCTTGTAAAAAGGTGGGGCTGTGAAACTGGTGGGCGCTGACGTTAATCGCCAGTGGAATGCCGCCGATTTGCTGGATATTTTTCCACGTCACCAACTGCTTGCACGCCGCCCGCAGCACCCATTGTCCGATGGGGATGATGAGGGCGCTGTCTTCGGCGATCTCCATGAATTCACCCGGAGATAGCAAGCCGCGTTCGGGGTGCTGCCAGCGTAACAAAACCTCCGCGCCCACAATGGTTCCGTTATTCATGAATTGCGGTTGAAAGTGCAGCACAAATTCATTGTTGGCCAGTGCTTGACGCAGTTCGTTTTCGAGCTTCACCCGCTCGGCAATCACTTCTTGCATCTGCGGGTCGAAGAAGCACAGGGCGTTGCTGCGGTAGGCTTTCGCTTTGTACATGGCAATATCGGCTTGCTGGAGCAGCGTATTGGCATCCCATGCTTCAACCCCCAGCAGGGTCGCGCCCATGCTAGAGACGCTGCGCAAGGTGTGCGTTCCCACCAAGTACGGCTGGCTGAGGGTGGCGATGATTTTCTCCCCCAATTTACGCGCGAAAACTGCTGCTTGTGATTTATCTTGCGAGAGGTTGGGGAGCAGGATGACAAACTCATCCGCGCCCAGCCGCGCCACCGTATCGTCAATGCGGACGCACGATTGCAGCCGCTGTGCCACTTGTTGCAGGAGGGCATCGCCGACATTGTGGCCGAGGGTATCGTTGATCGTTTTGAATTTATCGAGGTTCAAAAAGAGCAACACGCCAACCCACCCCGTTTGCCGTGCGATGGCCGATGTTTTGCCCAGACGCTCCAGCAGCAAACGCCGGTTCGGAACACCCGTGAGGGTATCGTAAAACGCGAGGGTCGAGGCCTCGCTGGTGGCGTGGCGCAATTCGGTGATGTCGTGGTAAATGATGACGACACCGCCCATCGGGGTTCTGCGTTCGGTGATTTGAATGTATTGTCCGGTGGGTAAAAGCTGTTCGTGGGGGATGCCTTCTTCGGTACACACGTTCATGCGTTGTTTGACCCAAGCGACTTGTTCGGCCTTGCTGCGGTTTTGCCACACCACGGAAACCGAGTATTCCAGCATCTCCTGAAACGGCATTTCATGGTAGAGCTTACCCTTGAGCCAAGGGTACATTTTTTCAAAAAATGCGTTCCAGTGGATGATGCGGTTATGGTGATCCAGCAACAAAAAGCCACTGCCCATGGTTTCTAATGCGGTAGAGAGCGTATCCTCTGCGCGTCCGATTCCATGACCGGGGTAAAGAAGGTGTTTCAGGCCAACCCATGTTTGGGAGCCTATACGACCGAGTAATTGCGATATTGTCATTTTTTCGACAGGTAGATTGAGCATAAGCGGTGAACGTAAGACGGGCGATTATCCAGAGTTTGGCATAATAGCGACCGTGAGGTTCACTAGACCATCGCTGGTGCAATTTGGGAAACCAAGCACTGGAGGAACGTCCGGACTGCATAGGGCAGCGTAGCAGCTAACGGCTGCCCACCGTAAGGTGAGGATTAGAGCAACAGAGACGAGTCACACAAGGGCAACCGTGTGTGGGTGAAACGGGCAATCTCTACGCGCAGCAATACCAAGTAGGCCAACGTTGACGGGGCCCCCGGAGTTGGCGGGTAGGTAGCACCGAGCCACAGGGCGACTTGTGGCCCAGATTAATGATGGTCACGTACAGGGTGACTTGTATGCACAGAATCCGGCTTATCGGTGAACCTCACACTTTCACGGATTTAAACTTTATCCAGCAAATAACGCCATTGCCCCACAGGTAAATCGCCTAAATGGATACGACCCAAGCGGGTACGCCGCATCCCCACGATTTCGAGCTGGGCGCTTTGGCACAAAAAGCTAATCCACCCCGGATGCCAGCCCTTTACGGCAAAACGCAAAGTGCTGCGCTTGGCGTGGCTGCTGCTAAGGCTGATTTTGGTGAAGGGATAGCTGCTATCCGATTGAACTGTACGCTGCAAGGTTTCCAAGGCTTGGGCGGATACGTTGCCTTGCACTTCTACCATCAGCTCGTGTTCGATGGTGTTTTTGTCTTCTTCGAGCTTGCGGATCACGCGCCAATCTTGCGTAAAAATCAGCAGCCCGCTGGCGGCATCGGCCAATGGAACGTGGCATTCCAACTGCTTGAAATGGCGTTGCAAGGTGCGAATACCGGTTGCATCACGGGCGCGGTGACTGGGAACTAAAAGCCGATACGCCGCTTCCAAACCACAATCGGCGGGTTTATTCAGCACGATGGTGATGGGGCGCAGGTCTTCTAAACGCGCTTGCGGGTCTATCGTGACGGTTTGGTGGGTTTGCACGCGGAACTGGGGCGCTTCCACGGTTTTACCATCCACTTTGACCCACGCGCCTTCGATGTACTGCTCGGCCTCGGTTCGGGAACAGGGCATCATCTGGGCGACGCGCTTGGCCAATCGCTCACCCGCTGGAGAAGATAAATTCATACTAAACTTTGAGAGGGATACCGTTATTGCGGTATCGTTATTGCGATACCAATGTGTTCAAGATGCGCCAATAAGGAGCGGCGAGCCACGGGCCACAGCGCGGGCGGCACATCGTCGTACACCAGCGGCAGCCAATCGTCTACGGTTTTATCAGGGTGGGCGGTGGTGACTGCAATCACTTTCGATTCGCGCCTACGCCGATGCCGCCGTAAATGCTCAATCGCCAGTACGACTGCCTCAGTCGTACCGCCTATCGCCATCCCGTGCGCTGGAAGAATGTAATGTACAGCATGGTTCTGGCAGAGGTTTTGCAGCAGTTCCAACGAGGCCAGATACTGCCCCATATTGCCATCGGGCGGCTCGACCACGGTGGTACTGCCGTTCAAAATATGATCGCCGGAAAATAAAATCCCTTGATCGGGGGCTAAAAAACAAACGTGATTCGCCGCATGTCCGGGTGTAAAAATAGCCTGAATCCCTTGCAATGCGCATGAATCCAGCGTGAGCAGCTCATTATTTTGTAGCACACGGTCAGGGCGGAAGAAACTATTGGGGCGTGCTGTATCCGCAGACGGTAAACCTAAAACCGGCGGTTGGTGCGGGCATAGTGCTTGCAGGGGAAAGGCAGCGGGAGAATGGTCGGCATGGGAATGGGTACACACAATCATGCGAATGTTGCCGCCCGTGCTGCGGTGCAGATTGTGGATGTGTTCGGGGTGATTCGGGCCCGGGTCGATGACGATAAAGCCCGATTCAGGCGTTCCAACGAGATAGCTATTCGTCCCCGGGCCTGTCATGATGCCCGCATTGGGCGCGGTCAGGCGTTGAATGGTGGGGGTTAAAGTGACAGGGTTTTCAGGGTGAATAGCAATTTCGTTCATGCCCCCATGTTATCAAAAGCGCTCAAGGCTTCTGCGGCGTACATCAAAGCGGGGCCGCCACCCATGTAGACGCAAACGGTCAGCATTTCTTCCAATTCCGCGCGGGTGCAACCCAAACGAATCAGCGCCTTCACATGGAAGCCAATGCAGCCAGAACAATGTTGCGTGATACCAATCGCCAGCGCAATCAGTTCTTTGTTTTTGGCACTCACCGCGCCTTCTTTCATGGAGGCGGCAGCCAGTTGTGAAAAGCCTTGCATGGCCTCAGGCTGGGCTTTGCGCAGCGGAGTGAGGTTGGCATTGATGTTTTTGATTAAACTGGCATGGTCAAATGTACTCATGGTGTGTCCTTTTACAGTGGGTTTGCAGTGAAGTGCTGCGGGTTGTAATGATACCCCCTATAGTATATTAAATCCAGGTTCAATCTATGTGAAGTGTCTGTGTATGAAGAAACATATTTATATCTACTCTCCTTCTGGCGCGGTGCGTGATAAAACGGCGTTCCAACGCGGCGTGCGGTATTTGAAGGCACTGGGGCATGAAGTGGAGGTCGATGCCGATGCCCTTTCCCGCCACCAGCGTTTTGCGGGGGACGATGCCACGCGCATTGCCGCCATTCACCGTGCGGCGGCGAGTGGGGCGGATGTGGCACTCATCACGCGCGGCGGCTATGGCATTACGCGGATTTTGGGCGGTTTGGATTACGCGGCGATTGCCCAATCCATCGCACGCGGTACGCAATTCGTGGGGATTAGCGATTTCACTGCCTTGCAAATGGCGCTTTACGCAAAAACCGGAGCCGTCACATGGGCGGGGCCAGCGTTGTGTGAAGGCTTTGGCGTGGCGGAGCCGGATGAAATCATGGTAGCGTGCTTTGACGATATGCTGCTAGGGCAAGGCGAAGGCACGGGCTGGCGGCAATCGCCGCGTGATTTTGGCGGTGATTGTGCTATCGAAAACGCAACCCTGTGGGGCGGTAATTTAACACTGCTGACCACGTTGATCGGCACGCCGTATTTCCCCCAAGCGTCTGCGGTGGAGGGCGGAATTTTGTTTGTGGAAGATGTGGGCGAACACCCTTATCGCATCGAGCGGATGCTCACACAACTGCTACACGCGGGCGTATTGGCGCAGCAAAAAGCGATTGTGTTGGGGCAATTCACCGAATTTACCCTGACACCGCATGATAAGGGCTTCAAGCTCGCCAGCGTGGTGCAATGGCTGCGCAGCCAACTTCCAACCATTCCGGTGCTGACCCATTTGCCGTATGGACACGTTCCGACCAAGGTTTTATTACCCTTTGGTGCGAAGGTCGATATGAGCGTAGCGGGGCGCGATGCTTTGGTGGTGTGGGGTGAGTTGGGCGAATACCACACCTCTCACCAATTTCCATCTGCATAATCCTGCCATGCCCACCCACGATTGGGTAGCATTGCTGGATTTTGATACGCTAGGTAACGAAGCGGAATGAAGCCACCATCGCCCCCACAAAGGCGATGAGAAACACCCAAGGGAACGCCACTGCGTAGGTGAAATAGCCAGCCGCTTCGCTGAAATAAATCCACCATACGCCGATGATAGAAAGCCCAAACATCACCGGCACACCAAGTGCCATCACCAGCAGCCACGCCACCCACGCCACCCGCATATTGGCGATGCTGATAACGCTGCCTATTGCCACAAATACCCCCCCTGCAATACCCAGTAGGTGGATGATCGTCACAATCCAAACAGCCGTCAGTGACAGTGGTAGCAGGGTGGACATTTAGGGTCTCCTATAAAGTAGCACCGATTCACCCGCATTGGTGGGATGTTGAATGGTGGCAACGAGCGTCCATGCTAGCAGGTTCTGGTGGATAGGGGGACTTAAATCAGCACGCGGTTCGACCAGCAGCCACGGGCAAGTGGGCGTGGGTTGCATCGGCTTCAAGCTGAGTTTGCCGTAAAACTGGAAAGCCGCAATTTGCCCTTGTCCTAAATCGAAAATCTCGACACACGGCACATCGTTCCCGATATACGATTGGGTACGCTTCACCAAGGCGGTATAACTTTGGGCGTAATTCAGCAAGGGCATCCACAGCGTCATCAGCAATAAAAAGCTCAAGGCTGCGCCACCTGCTGGTAGCACCAGACTTTTCCAGATAGCGGCAGGATGTCGCCCCACACGCCATTTCACCAGCCACAGCCATGCCAAAGTCGCTGCACTGGCAATCACCAAGGTGAAGGGAGAAAAAGTGGCCTCAAACCCCGGTGCAAGGCGTGCCACATTCGCCGCTGGTTGGGGTGGGAAGCCGGTTTGCATGGCGATCCAAATCACCCAAATCGTGAGCGCACTGGTGGAGAAGAATAGCAAGGCAAACCAGTCAATCAACGCGGAAACCTGCCGCTTCAACGTGGGCAAGGCAAAGGCCGCCAAGGTTGCCAGTGCAGGCAGTGCCAGTAGCAGCGTGCGATCGGAATTGTGGGACGTTAACGTGGCGATTAGTAGTACGCATAAAAACCACAGTGGCAGAACAATATGCCGACTTCCCAGTTGTTTACGCCAACGCCACAGTGTCCATCCTGCCAATGGCCAAGCGGGCCACGTAAACCAAATCAATAATTGCCCGTAGCCACTCCAATCCGCCCAGATTGGGAACGGTGCGATTTTCCAGCGCAGCAAATCCAGCATTGCCGCTGCCGTCAAATTGAGTAAGCCCAATAAGGCAATAAAGAGGCTTTCCGAACGATTGTTCTTCCAATGCAATATCGCCCCCCCCCAACCCAAAAGCGCAGCCAGAATAGGCGCACCGGAGAGAGAGAGTCCTAGTAAACCCATCACACCCGCCAGCGCAGGAATGGTGCGGGAATAGGGTAAAGCCGCCAGTGCGTAATACAGCAAGGCAGAAAATCCCAGTTGTGCCAATGCAGGCGTGGTTTCGTGCGACAACTGCGCCAAACCGAGGCAGGCAATGAACGCCAATACGCCGCCATCGGCAATGGCGCGGGCGTAGTCTTTGGGTTGGGCTTCACCGCCAAAGGCAAAGGCAACGGGCTGGGCTTGGGGGTGGCGGGCAAGGTAATACGTGCCGTACCATGTTGCCATCATGGCAAACCATAGCAGCAACATAAAAGGAATACGCGCGACAAAATCCACCGCAGACCATGCCGGTGCTATCTGCATCCCCCACGCACCTAACCAATAAGGTAGTAGGGCGGGTTCATTGGCAGGCATCCCCATGAGACTGGGTTGAAGCCAGTGGGCGCTGCCTTGCACGAGTTCGGACATGATGCCCAGCGCGACCATATCGGCACTTTTCCAGCCATCACGACCGATGAATCCGCTGAACACATAAATGCCGCACAACAAGAGCAGGGCGTAGCGCGGGAAGCGCCTAGCACCGGCTTGGGTCACGATAGCGGGGGTGGGGATTTTCATTCTGCAATAAAAAAAGCAGCGCGGAAACCGAGCTGCTTTTGGGGAGAAAGTTTAGAAATTACTTCGCAACGCTGGTTTTACCGAAACGGTTACGGAATTTCTCAACGCGACCGCCCATGTTATCCACGGATTTTTGGGTTCCGGTGTAGAAGGGGTGCGATTCGCTGGTGGTATCCAGTTTGTACAAAGGCAATTTACGACCATCTTCCATGTCGATCATTTCCTTGGTGTTCACGCAAGAACGTGTTACAAACTTGAAGTTGTTGGACATGTCCATGAAACAAACTTCGCGGTAATTGGGGTGAATGCCTGCTTTCATTATGTTCTTTCCATCAGGTGCGTCAGCCGCGCCAGCCAATCCGGCGTACTTTTCGCGTAATCTTCCATTATAACGTAGCGGTTTTGGTGGATTTAACCACCTCGGCGCATCATGTCAAAAAACTCGCTGTTATTTTTGGTGGCACGCATCTGTTTGAGCACCATTTCCATCGCCTCCACCTCATCCATGTTGTAGAGGAATTGGCGCAGGATGCGGGTTTTTTGCAGAATTTCGGGCTGCAATAGCAATTCTTCACGGCGCGTGCCGCTGCGGTTGAGCTGGATGGAGGGGAATACCCGTTTTTCGTACAACCGGCGATCCAAATGGACTTCAGAGTTGCCCGTTCCTTTGAATTCTTCAAAGATCACTTCGTCCATACGGCTACCGGTATCGACCAGTGCCGTAGCGATGATGGTGAGCGATCCGCCTTCTTCCACATTCCGCGCCGCACCCAAAAAGCGTTTGGGGCGTTGCAGGGCGTTGGCATCCACACCGCCCGTCAGCACTTTGCCGCTGGAGGGAACGACGTTGTTGTAAGCACGCGCCAAACGGGTGATGGAATCCAGCAAAATCACCACGTCTTTTTTCAATTCGACCAAACGCTTGGCGCGTTCAATCACCATTTCAGCGACGTGAACGTGGCGGGCTGCGGGTTCATCGAAGGTAGAGGCAATCACCTCGCCTTTGACGGTGCGCTGCATCTCAGTCACTTCTTCGGGACGTTCGTCAATCAGCAACACCATCAAATGGCTGTCGGGGTAATTGGCAGAAATCGCATGGGCGATATGCTGCATCATCACCGTTTTACCGCTCTTGGGTTGCGCCACGATCAAGGCACGTTGCCCCTTACCGATGGGTGCGATGATGTCAATCACCCGTCCGGTAATGTTCTCATCGCCCCGCATATCGCGTTCCATGCGCATTTGCACTTTGGGGAAAATGGGCGTGAGGTTTTCAAACATCACCTTGTGCTTATTGCTTTCCGGTGCGCCGCCATTCACTTTTTCGAGCTTGTTCAGGGCAAAGTAACGCTCACCGTCCTTGGGGGTACGCACTTCACCTTCAATCATGTCGCCCGTGTGGAGATTAAAACGGCGGACTTGGCTGGGGCTGATGTAAATGTCGTCGGTGCTGGCGGTGTAACTGGTATCGGGGCTGCGGAGGAAACCAAAACCATCCGGCAAAATTTCCAACACGCCGTCGGCGATGATTTGCTCTCCGGTACGGGCGCGTTTTTTGATGATGGCAAACATCAGCTCCTGCTTGCGCATCCGACCGGTATTTTCAATATCAAGTTCTTCTGCTTGTTTCAGGACTTCGGAAACGTGCAGTGCTTTGAGTTCGTTTAAGTGCATGGAAATAATCCCAAGTAGTTTCAGGGATGTAACCGTAGGATAGATGGAGGGGGAGAGGGGAGGTGGGGTTCAAGGCGACAAGCCGGAACCCCTATCGTCTATCCGTGGGATAGACAGGGGGAATTATGACAGGAAATTGCGTGAAGGGGAATTAAATGTTGGCTTCCAAGAAGGAGATGAGTTGTGGTTTCGCCAATGATCCGACCTTGGTTGCTACGGTTTGCCCATTTTTGAAAAGAATCAAAGTGGGAATGCCACGAATACCGAATTTGGCGGGAACGGTGTTGTTCGCATCTACATCCACTTTCATCACCAGCAGTTTGCCTTGGTAATCTGTTGCGATAGCATCCAAAATGGGAGCGATTTGTTTGCAAGGGCCGCACCACTCTGCCCAAAAGTCCACCAGTACAGGGATGGTGGAGTGTAAAACATCGGCTTCAAAAGAAGCATCGGAGACGTGTTTGATGAGGGGATTGGCCATAATACTTCCTTTAGTTGAATCGGGAAAAATAAGAAGAAACGCTGAAATTTTCGTTCAATTTTCGCCATTGTGACAGAAAACGACCCATCAACTTTCCAAATGAATCGAGGAAAAATCTATGGTTAGCATTGCAAAATTTGATGGTTTAACCAAAGAACAAGCCCAATTTTGGCGTAAACACCCCTCCGTTTTGTTATGGATGCAGCCGCAAACCGGACTGATTCACCGCATTCGGCACGCTTTGGCAACACACCAGTTGCACCCCGCCCGCACCGTCGTTTTGTTGCCCTACGCGCATTTGTTACCTCTGGCAACACGTTTTTGGAAGCAGGCCGAGGTGGATGGATTTACCCCCCGCTTTGAAACCACCCAAAATTGGAGCAATCAAACCGGAAGTTTCATCCCCACTGCGACCGATGTGAGCTTTGATGCCGCATTAGATACCCTCAATGCCCGTGACATGCTACGGCGTGCTGGATTGGATGCGCAAAAAGACGAATGGGCAGAAATGCTGGTGACGTTGGTGCAGCAACTCGGCAGTATCGCCGCCGCTATCCCCCCCGCGCAGCGACCGCAGTGGCAGATGGAAGCGCAAAATGCCGTCCACCTCGGCATGGATTCCACCATCATGCAGTTGGAAAAGCAACTCGCCTCCATCGCCGTGGTATGGGCGGCACAATCCACCTATGCCAGCGATATGGTTTTTGCCCCTGAAACCCTCCACCAGTGGGACGGCATGATCGCCGTGCGGGGTCTGACCCCTGACCCCTTTTGGAAAGGGCTGCAAGCAGTGTGGGGGGATCGTTTGGTGTTGCTGGATATGGTCGATAGGGTGGATGGGGTGGATGCGGCATACCATTTATCACCCGAAATCGCATGGCATGTGTGTTGGGATGCCGAGGATGAAGCCCAGCGCACAACTGCCTGTGCCTTGCGCCATATTGCCGAAAACCGCCTCCCCGTTGCGTTGATTTCCAGCGATAGGGCTTTGACGCGCCGCGTGCGCTCCATGCTCGAAGGGGTCAATGTGCAGATTCGGGATGAAACGGGGTGGAAACTGTCTACCAGCCACGCCGGAGCGCAGCTCATGGCACTGCTCAAAGCCGCGCAATGGAATGCCTCCAGCGATGCGGTGTTGGCGTGGCTGAAATCGGCTCCGGCATTCGCTGCGGTGGTGAATGGGCTGGAATCGGCATTGCGCAAAGACCAAATCAACGCATGGCGCAACGCCGACCAAGGTAAAACCGTGCGCGAATCGGCAACCGCCTCGGAAGCACATACCCAAGCGCAGGCGATTCTTTCCACCTTGCAAGGCAAACGCCCGCTGCTGGAGTGGTTGGAGCAGCTACAGCAGGCACTGCGTGCTTGCGGCCTGTGGGAGAGCATGGCGGCGGATAGTGTGGGGCTGGATGTATTAGCCGTGCTGCGTTTGGTTGCCGCTAACCATGAACAAAAGGTGCTGGCATGGGATAGCTGGATTGATACGGCGTTATGGAAAACCCAAGCGATGGATCAAACCAGTTTTATCCGCTGGGTGAATCAATCCTTGGAAGGCGCTAATTTCCGCCCCACCTACCCCGAACGCGAACAGGTGGTGATTCTGCCGATGAGCCAAATGCTGGGTCGCCCATTCGCTGCGGTGGTGCTGGCGGGGTGCGATGAGGTACGTTTGCCATCCGTACCCGAACCCGTCGGGAGTTGGACGACGAAACAGCGTGCAGCCTTGGAACTGCCATCGCGCGAAGTAGAGCAACAATCCCATACCGCCGCGTGGATGTTGGCACTACAAACTCCGTTTGCGGATGTGCTGTGGCGTGCCAGCGACGATTCCGGCGAAACCCTCTTGCCCAGCCCCTTGGTGCAGCGGGTACAACGCATACAGCAGGTGCGATCCACCACCGATCCGCGTAGCACCCGCATCTTGGAAAGCCAGCCGATTCAAGAACCCAAGCCGTTGGGGAACGCATTGCCCGTTCATTCGCTTTCTGCCAGCAGCTACGGCGATTTACGTGCTTGCCCCTATCGCTTTTTTGCCCTGCGCCAACTGGGTTTGCGCAGCGCGGATGAAATCGACACCGAGGTGAGCCAACGGGATTTTGGTTTGTGGCTGCATAAGGTGTTAGAGCGTTTCCATCTAGCCCAGCAGCGGCATTTTTTGATGGACGTAAACGCCCGCCGTGAGCGAATCAACACCATCAGCGACAGCGTGACCGACGATATGCACTTGACTGAGGGCGAATTTTTGCCATTTGCCGCATCATGGCCTACGGTGCGAGAGGGGTATCTGGTATGGCTACAGGAACATGAGGCAACGGGTGCGGCGTTTGTCAGCGCGGAGAGTGCGCATTCCATCTGCATTGGCAGCGATACAGACCCCATTGTCTTAAACGGTCGAATCGACCGCACCGATGTCACAGCGCAAGGCGTTCCACTGGTGATGGATTACAAAACCGAAAGTATCGTCAAAACCAAGGAGCGGATTAAAGAACCGTTGGAAGATACGCAAATGGCGTTCTACGCTGCCTTGTTGCCGGATGACGTGGTAGAGGCCGCCTATATCCACATCGGTGAAAACGAAACCCAGACCCACGCGCAACCCGCCATTTTGACGGTGCGCGAAGCCCTACTAACCGGTATTCAAACCGATATGCAGGCGATTGCACACGGGCAGCCGCTGCCCGCCTTGGGCGATGGGGCGGCGTGTGATTATTGTCAGGTGCGTGGTTTGTGTCGGCGGGATTTTTGGCGGTAATTTATTTCCCGCTGTGCAACCGCATTAAATCGGCACAACCGAATTTCACACCGACCAGCACCGCACCCAGTGGCGCACTGCTACTCACCAGCAGCACCAAGCGATTGCCTGCTGTGGGAATAGTTGCTACCACGGTGTGAACCCCTGCACACTCCATCGTAATAATGTCCAGCGGGGCGAGGGTATCACCTACTATCACGGCATTGGCGGTGGCTTGTCCGACAGAAATTAACGAGCTACTCAAAGCCGCCATTTTGCCGACTTGATCTTCCCGCAGCCCTAACGAGCAGATATTGAAACCATCGTGCGTACACAACACGGTACAACGAATCTGGGGGATACGAGCCGCCATTTTTTCAAGGGCAGGGAGGAATAATTTTCCAAGTGCAAGAGAGTCCATTTGCCATTGCTTATAGTGAAGGAATTGCGCATTAGTAGGGCGAGCCACGGCGCTACTCCCTGTCAGGTTCGCTCAATCGAGGCGAACGGAGAGGTTAAGGCGATGGTGATGGCTTGCATCACTTCATTCGCCTGACGAGGGTCGGCAGTGATAACGGGGGCAAAGGGGTGAAATCGTTCAACCAGCGCTCGATACGGATTGAGTGCTTTGTCATTGGAATTCGCGGGAAGCCGCGTCACTGCCACGGCCAACCGTGCTAACGCCTTACGCCGCGCCAAGGCATTGAGCCATTTGGATGCTTCTATCAGTTGCGGGTCACGGTCACCGTATACCCATAATACGATGGCAGAGCAATGGGGCAGCAGGGTATCCCAGATCGCTTCAAAGCGTTCTTGCCCCGGAACACCGAGCAGGGTAACGCGCGAACCATCCAAAAACGTCCATTCCCCATAATCCAGTCCGATGGTGGTGGTACTTTTGCCACCGAGCCGCATGGCCGCATCGGCTTCGCTGCTTTCGACATCGGTATTCACCACCGGAACATCCGAGATGGTGCGCAGGGCGGTGGTTTTGCCGACACCAAACGGGCCTACAAAAACCACTTGATGGGCTGTGGTATGCCCCAAAATGACTTGTAGAGGTTTCAAGAGAATTTCTCAATCAGTCGCCGAACCAAAGACCATCGCTTTGGGCTGGACACGGGGTTAGGGGGAGGGGGGGCCGGGTGAGGCGCGTCTGTTGCATCGGCTTTGGAGAGTTCCAAAATCCCGTCCTGTAGTGCATCACGCAGCAGAGAATCGACGATCGTGGAGTTGTTGATTCCCGCCAACGCGATCATTTCGGCATAGGCCATCCGGTTTTGCAAGGCTTGGGCGCACGCTACCGTGAGACTCATGCTTTGGGCGGTATTCAATTGGTGGGAATAACGCGACATATTCGGCCAACGCCGCAACCGGAATTTTTGTCCCCTAAACGATGAAGCCACCGGCATTATGCGTTTGTGGATGGTATCGACCCAGTTGTAAACCAGTTGGGTTTTGAGGGGGACTTTGAAAAATGTCCAAATGGGGTGGCTGACGCTTGTCCAGTCATCGGCAAGAATCGCACCGTGCGTTGCGCCATACGTTGCATCATGCGCCCGTTCGGAGCGAAGCATTTCGGTGACGTTGGCTATATCGTGCCGCGCCCCATCCACAATCCACCAAGCGGCTGCGCTAGGGTCGTTGTACCAGACCCACGATTCATTGAGGCGATCGCTCAACAGGGACTGGAATGCCAATACATGGGGCGAATCGCGGTGCGGAGACCATAGGCCATAGCGATCTTTTGCCATGGGTTACCCTCCCGTGCACGAATTATCCACGCGCTTCTTCAACGCTGGCAATCGCCTTCGGAACAGCAACCGACAGCAAAATGCCCAGATTCACCTTTTTGGAGTTCATCAAGATGCCGTGCAGCAAGTCGTCACCGTGGCGAATAATCATCACGATGTGATCGCCTGCCAGCTCCATAAAATAATAGCGACCCAACCCGGGGAAGCCGGATTCTGACAAAGTACCCGTCAAATTATTGGTCACCTCGGTGAACAGTGCCACCGCAGCGGGTTGCGATTCAATCCCCGCCAATGAGAGGCCTGAAGCGCGATCCCAAATGTCCGTTGACATTAAGCCCTCTTTCAGGGTTGCTTTTAGCTCTTGCAAAGCGGCTTCCAGTTTCTCGATATTGATGTCCATACAGAGTCTCCTTGATGGGGAATTATTAGTTGTGATTCAGCGGTGAAGCAGTGGTTAAGATTAAAGCAGAATTTTGCGCTAAAAAGCCATGACGGATGGATTCTTCACACACTCTCGACCCGATTACGCCCTTTTTGCTTGGCGGCATAGAGTCCTTGGTCGGCTTTTTTGATTAAATCATCAATGCCACGCATCGACTCGGTACGCACGGCGGCACCGATGCTAATGTGTCCCTGCCATTCTCCCGTTCCCACGGGAACCACCAGTTGATTCACCGTATGTAGCACTTTTTGTGCCAGTTGCAGCGCCCCCGATAAAGGCGTGTTGGTACAGATGATGAGGAATTCATCCCCCCCTAGTCGGCACACCACGTCATCATTGCGCACCGCGTGTTCCAAACAATGGGCCAAATCACGCAGCACCGCATCTCCGGCATCGTGTCCATAATGATCATTCACTTGTTTAAAGCCATCGGCATCCAGCATCATGCACGCGAGCGGTGATCCTTCTTGAATCGACAGTTGCCATTCATGCGCCAAAATGTTCAAAGCACGGCGGCGGTTGGGAAGGTTGGTCAGCAAATCCGTATTCGCCAGCGTATCCAGACGTTGATTCGCGGCGAGCAAGGCCTGTGTACGCTCGGTAACACGGGCTTCTAGCGTGGCATTCAGTTCCAATAGTTGTTGATTGCGCTGCGAGACAATGGAAAATAGCCCGTTTAACGCCGTCAAGAGCGATTCGGTAGCAGGGTCGTGGCGATCATCGCGGGCGAGGTACGCTTTTTCAGGCGACATACCGGATTCAATCGCACTAAGCTGGCGTGCCATGCACTGGTCTTCGCCCAAAATGTGGAAGGTGATCCAGTGGGTTAAAAAGCTGAACAGCGTCCTGCTCACGCCGAAACCTTGCTTCTTTATATAGCGGTACAGCATGGCGATTTCGTCCATGAACGCATCATGTGCTTCCCGATGGTGGGCAATGTAGACGGGAAGCAGGCCTTCGCGCACCATCATCGCCTCCTCATTCGAGAAGTGGTACTGGGTGTAATCCGCGAGATTGTTGAACAGCACTTCCAGTTCTTCCGCGCTGATACCCTCTGGACGGGTAATGGATTCTCCAAATTGGTTAATGAGATCGGTCAGATGATGGTGTTGCTCGTCTACCTCGACCAACCCCGTCATGAATGATGGATTCCATTGGAATGTTTGCATGATGGGACAGACTCCTCTATTTCTTTGTATTCCCGACTAAATAAGTCGGAATTTGTTATAATACCTGACAAAAATAGTCAACAAAAATTTCAAAGACCCAACAAAGACCCAAAGAAGGAGCTTTCCGTGCGTCTCACCACCAAAGGCCGTTTTGCAGTCACGGCCATGATTGACTTAGGTCTGCGCCAAAATTCGGGCCCTGTCACCTTGGCTGCTATTAGCCAGCGCCAACAAATTTCGCTTTCGTATTTGGAGCAGTTGTTTGGCAAGCTGCGCCGTAATGAATTGGTAGAGTCTACCCGTGGACCGGGCGGTGGCTATACGCTGGCACGCAAAGCGGAAGATATTACCGTGGCCGATATTATCCTATCGGTTGATGAGCCACTGGATGCAACCCACTGCGGCGGCAAAGACAGTTGCCAAGGTAGCGGCGAACGCTGCATGACCCATGACCTCTGGTCGTCCCTGAACACCAAAATGGTCGAATTTTTGAGTTCGATTAGCTTGCAAAAGTTGGTCGATGAACAGTTAGCCAAAGGGCAGCGCGTGGAAGAGGATAAGCCGAGTATCAAACGCGCTATTTCTGCCATGCCCATTTCAATTGGCCGCCCCATTGGGTTGAATATCCCCAATTCGGTATTTGCCTTGGGTAAAAACTAAATCATTCAATACAGCCAAAATTCAACAATTATGACAACGGATACTACCCCCCATTTCCCGATTTATATGGATTACAGCGCGACCAGCCCGTGCGATCAGCGCGTGGTGGATGCGATGGTTCCTTGGTTGCGGGGACATTTTGGTAATCCCGCCTCCCGCAGCCATGCGTGGGGCTGGGAAGCGGAAAAAGCGGTTGAAAATGCCCGTACCCAAGTCGCGGATTTAATCGGCGCAGACCCGCGTGAAATTGTTTGGACTTCGGGTGCAACCGAATCGAATAATTTGGCGATTAAAGGCGCGGCGCATTTTTACCAATCACGCGGCAAGCATATTATTACGGTTAAAACTGAGCATAAAGCGGTTTTAGATACCTGCCGCGAATTAGAGCGCCAAGGTTTTGAAGTCACGTATTTGGACGTGCAAGAGGATGGATTGGTGAATTTAGAGGCATTTCAAGCCGCTATTCGCCCCGATACCATTTTGGCCAGCGTCATGTTTGTGAATAATGAAATTGGCGTGATTCAAGATGTAGCGGCTTTGGGGGCTATTTGCCGATCGAAAAATATCATTTTTCATGTGGATGCGGCGCAGGCGACAGGGCGCGTACCATTCGATTTATCGAAATTGCCGATTGATTTAATGAGTTTAACCGCCCATAAAATCTACGGCCCTAAAGGAATTGGCGCATTATTTGTTCGTCGTAAACCCCGCGTGCGCTTGGAAGCACAAATGCACGGCGGTGGACACGAACGCGGTATGCGCAGCGGCACATTGCCTACCCACCAAATTGTGGGCATGGGTGAGGCGTACCGTATCGCCAAGGAAGAAATGGAAGTAGAAAATACCCGTATCCGCGCCCTGCATGAACGCATGTGGATGGGTTTACAGGGTATTGAACAGGTATTTTTGAATGGTCATGCAACCCAGCGCGTTCCCCATAATTTGAATATGAGTTTCAATTATGTAGAAGGTGAATCGTTAATGATGGGTATTAAAGGGCTGGCAGTGAGTAGCGGCTCGGCGTGTACCTCGGCATCGTTAGAGCCGAGTTATGTGTTACGTGCTTTAGGGCGTAGCGATGAATTGGCACACAGCAGTCTGCGCATGACGATTGGGCGTTGGACGACCGAGGCAGAAATTGATTATGCTATTGAAACCATTAAAACCAATGTTGCCAAATTGCGCGATTTAAGTCCGCTATGGGATATGTATTTGGATGGTGTAGATATTAGTGCCATTCAATGGGCGGCACATTAAACACGAAGAATTAACCGGAGAATCAAAATGGCTTATTCCGATAAAGTAGTCGATCATTATGAAAACCCCCGTAATGTGGGTAGTTTTGAAAAAGGCGATGACAGCGTAGGCACGGGCATGGTCGGTGCGCCAGCCTGTGGTGACGTGATGAAATTGCAAATCAAAGTAAACCCCACCACGGGTATTATTGAAGATGCGCGTTTCAAAACCTATGGTTGTGGTTCGGCGATTGCATCGTCTTCTTTAGTGACCGAATGGGTTAAAGGTAAAACACTGGATGAAGCGGCAGCGTTGAAAAATAGCCAAATCGCGGAAGAATTGGCATTGCCTCCCGTCAAAATCCATTGCTCGATTTTGGCAGAAGATGCCATTAAAGCCGCTGTCGATGATTATAAGAAAAAACACACGGCTTAATAAAATAATATCAAAAGATAAGCCCTGAATTATGGCAATTACATTAACTCCAGCCGCCGCGCGACATATTACGCGCTATTTAACCAAGCGCGGCAAAGGCATCGGCGTGCGATTGGGTGTTAAAACCACCGGTTGTTCGGGTTTAGCGTACCAATTAGAATACGTGGATGAACCCGCGCCGGAGGATTTAATTTTTGAAGGGCATGGGGTCAAAGTGCTGGCTGATCCCAAAAGCTTCGCCTATATCGATGGCACCGAATTGGATTTTGTGCGCGAAGGTTTGAACGAAGGTTTTCGTTTTAATAACCCCCGTGAGCGAGATCGCTGTGGCTGCGGTGAATCGTTCCGTGTATAAAATGGGATGAATCCGAATGAATTTGAATCTACAATCCAACGATTTTGAATTATTTGGTTTAACCCCGCAGTTTTCCCAAAATCGCCATGCCATTGATAATCGCTGGAAACAATTACAACGCGAAGCCCACCCCGATAAATTTTCGGCACAAGGTGCAGCCGCGCAACGAATTGCCATGCAATGGTCGGTGCGAATTAACGAAGCCTATCAACGCCTGAAAGACCCATTAAAACGCGCAGCGTATTTGTGCGAATTAGCGGGTTTTCCGATTCAAGCGCACAATAATACCGCCATGCCTGCCGCTTTTTTAATGCAGCAAATGCAGTGGCGCGAGGAATTAGATGATGCCAAAATCCCTGCGGCTATTGAAGCGATCATCACCGAAGTGATGCAAAGTAAGCAAGAAGTATTGCAAAACCTAGCGCATTTATTGGATGCGCCAACAGACGCAGAACGCAATTATCCCGCAGCCGTTGCGCAAGTGCGGGTATTGATGTTTATGGAAAAATTATTGAGTGATTTGGATACGGCTTTAGATAGCTAAATACCGTATTGCGCATATATTAGATATTTATTAAAAAATGGCACTTTTACAAATTTCCGAACCCGGTCAATCATTTAATCCCCACCAGCGCCGTATTGCGGTGGGTATTGATTTAGGTACAACCCATTCTTTGGTCGCGGCGGTGCGCCACGGTATTCCTGAATGTTTGCCCGATCACGAAGGGCGCGTTATTTTGCCTTCGGTGGTACGTTATTTAGAAAACGGGGGGCGTGAAATTGGTTTTCCGGCAATGCAATCGCTGTCTACCGATTCGGAAAATACCATTGCATCGGTAAAACGTTTTATGGGGCGCAGTGTGGGCGATGTAAAAGGGATTGAAAAATTACCCTATCGCTTTGCCGACCATGCCGGAATGTTGGGTATTATGACCGTGGCGGGGGAAAAATCGCCGGTCGAAGTGAGTGCCGATATTCTCGCTACGTTGCGTTATCAAGCAGAAGATACATTTAATGAAGATTTATACGGTGCGGTCATTACCGTTCCCGCGTATTTTGACGATGCCCAGCGTCAAGCTACCAAAGATGCGGCGCAATTAGCCGGCTTGAATGTGCTGCGTCTGATTAACGAACCCACCGCTGCCGCTATTGCCTATGGTTTAGATAATGCCAGCGAAGGTATTTACGCGATCTTTGATTTGGGCGGTGGCACGTTCGATATTTCCATTTTGCGCCTGACGCAAGGCGTGTTTGAAGTGGTGGCAACGGGCGGCGATTCGGCCTTGGGCGGTGATGATTACGATCACGCCTTGGTCGATTGGGTGCTTGCCCAAACTGGAAAAGCAATCACCAGCGCGGGCGATAAAGCGGCGTTCAAAGTCGCGGCACGGGGGTGTAAAGAAGCCTTGTCTGCTATTGATTCGGTAGCATTTAATTCCGAACAGGCGGGAGTTTCCGGCATTGTTGTTACTAAAAATGATTTTGAAGCCGCCACTGCCCACCTCACCGCCCGTACCCTGACCGCTGTGCGTAAAGCATTGCGCGATGCCCAGTTATCGGCGGCTGATGTGCAGGGCGTGGTCATGGTCGGTGGCTCTACGCGGATGCCGCAGATTCAATCCGCAGTCGAAAAATTCTTCGGGCAAGCGCCTTTGAACAATTTGAATCCCGATGAAGTTGTCGCGTTGGGCGCGGCGATTCAGGCGAATCAGTTGGCGGGCAACAATCCATCGGGCGATTTGCTGTTGTTGGATGTGATTCCGCTTTCACTGGGCGTGGAAACGATGGGCGGGCTGGTGGAACGCATCGTGCCGCGCAACCAAACGATTCCGACCGCGATGGCGCAGGATTTCACCACGTACAAGGACGGACAAACCGCGCTGGCACTGCATGTGGTGCAAGGCGAGCGCGATTTGGTGGCGGATTGCCGCAGCCTTGCGCGGTTTGAACTGCGCGGCATTCCCCCGATGGCGGCGGGCGCGGCGCGGATTCGCGTGACATTTACGGTGGATGCCGATGGATTATTAAATGTATCGGCGCATGAACAAATTAGCGGTGTGCAAGCGCAAATTAACGTGAAACCGAGTTACGGTTTGGGCGATGACAAAATTGCACAAATGTTAAAAGATAGTTTTTCCACCGCCGAGCAAGATATTGCTACCCGTGCTTTGGTTGAAGCGCAAGTTGATGCCGACCGTTTATTATTAGCAACCCAAAGCGCATTAAATGCCGATGCCGATTTATTGGATGCCGATGACCGCGCCATTATTGAACGCACTATGCAAACCGTAGCCGAGGCACGCGCAGTAGCCAGTGCCAGCGAGATTGAAGCCGCGTGTAAAGGATTGGCGCAAGCAACCGAATCCTTCGCCGCCAAACGCATGAATAAAGGTATTGCGCAGGCATTGGCGGGGAAGAATATCGAATCTATTTAATCACTCGTGCCACTTACCACCCGATAAGCCCACCCCACCCACTGCATTAACACCGCAACATCTTCCGCCTCCACGGTTGCGCCGCACCAAATGCGCAGACCTGCCGGAGCGTCCTTGTACGCGGCTATGTCGTAGGCAACGCCTTCGGTTTCTAATAATTGCACCATTTGTTTGACTTGCGCCGCGCTCACCGCCACGCTTAAACATACGCTGGTGTTCGAGCGTTGGGCGGGTTCTTGGGCTAAAAAGGAAATCCATTTTTCATTGGCAGCGACAAAATCTTCAATCGCTTTCAAATTCGCTTGGCTGCGTTGGATGCTGGCTTGCACGCCGCCCAAACTGTCCACCCACGCCAGCGCGTCCAGATAATCGGCTACGCACAGCATCGAAGGCGTGTTGATGGTGTCGCCCTTGAAAAGCCCTTCGGTCAGCTTGCCGCCCGCCGTCATGCGGAAGATTTTGGGCATCGGCCACGGCGGGGTGTAGCTTTCCAAACGCTGCACGGCGCGGGGGCTGAGAATCAACATTCCATGCGCCCCTTCGCCGCCCAGCACTTTTTGCCACGAATACGTGACGACATCCAGCTTGTGCCACGGCAAATCCATCGCAAACACGGCGGATGTGGCATCGCAAATGGTTAATCCGGCGCGGTCGTCGGCAATCCAATCGCCATTCGGCACTTTCACGCCAGCGGTCGTGCCGTTCCACGTAAAAACGACATCGTTATCAAAATTCACCTGCGCCAAATCGGGCAACGCACCGTAAGGCGCTTGCAATACGTTCACGTTGGGCAGTTTGAGTTGCTTGGTGATGTCGTTCACCCAAGTCGAACCAAAGGTTTCCCACGCCAAAACATCCACGCCCCGCGCACCCAACAATGACCACATCGCCATTTCCACCGCGCCCGTATCCGAAGCCGGAACCACCGCCACGCGGTAATCGGCAGGCAAACCCAAAATACGCGCGGTTTCAGAACACGCTAAACCCAGCGCTTTTTTGCCGATTTCCGAGCGGTGCGAACGCCCTAGCGTATCAATTTGGAGTTGAGAAACATCGTAATTCGGACGTTTCGCGCAAGGGCCGCTGGAAAAATTCGGGTTTTGGGGTTTACGAATGGGGCGGGGGAGGGTT
>ERZ724506.223-NODE-223-length-21767-cov-9.671242_pt1 | contig 21767 bp, 7 predicted proteins | sample MGYA00376039_ERZ724506 | MGnify/ENA primary metagenome ERZ724506 (study PRJEB28724, sample SAMN07190887) | wastewater metagenome | isolation source: effluent of sewage treatment plant in Hong Hong | place: USA: Christiansburg, Virginia | collected 2016-03-01 ... | reverse complement strand
GTTTTCTATTTTTTGAATCTCTAATTATTTTTATTAATAATTTTGCTCATTCTATTAATCATTTTTTATTTTTTCTTAGTAAATATTTTCAAAAATTGATTTTATGCTAATTAAAAATTAAGTTTAATCATCATGGTATATTATCTCATGTGTGCATAATAACTCATGCTTATTGATATAATTTTGATATGATTTATTTATTTATTCTTAATTTATATATTACTAATATTTATTCTATAACTCTATTGATTGAAGATTAATTTCTTAATTATAAACAAATTTTTTAGATTATGTTTAAATGTATTTATCCCAAACATATAGGATTTATATTATTGTTATATCGGATAAGCAATTCATTTTTTGTTGCTATATATAGAAAAGAGATTATTAAATAAATTTATATAATTTGGATTATTTTGTTTATTCTTCTTCATTCATATTAAATTAATTAATAACTAATATTACTTAGTCTAGTTCCTACTCGTTATTACAAAAATTATCAATCAAAATTATTTTTAATTATTAATTATATATTTATTTGATGTAGCATTTAAGTAGGTCTAGTTTGCTATCAAATTCTAATTTTTAATTCTAATACAATTATTTTTATATAGAGATTTTTAGATTGTCATTTATTTAATAGTCTTGTGTTTCAAAAATCTATTATAAAACATTTTCTAAATTAAAATAATATATTTAATAGCCGTCAATTATTTGTTAAATAATATAATTATAGTTATCTATTTCTTATGAATTAATAATTAGAAAGTTATAATCATTTTTCTTAGTTTGTTAAGTTGTATAGTAGTTAAACTATTTAATCAAACTGTCATTTACTTTAATTCACTCTAAATAGCTTATAATAATATTTTGCTAATTTATTTCCTCAAAGCTTTAATGTTCGTCAATATTAATATCTTAATAACTATTTTCATAGCAATCAAAAATAATTTGATTATCACACATTATTTTAAATTAAGCTAATTCATATGCTTATTGACAAATAATATTGGCAACATTTTTTAATTTAGCTTTTATAATGATTTATTATTCTTCTTTTATTTTTTAATTTTCTTTTTCAAATAATCTATTTTAAAGACTAATATATTTATTTTATTTGCCAAAAACAATTTATTTGCTTTTAATTTCGTTAATCTCTTTCTGTTTTTGAAAATGTTAAATAAACTATAATTTAAGTTCTAAAGTCTTATTATCTTTTAAAATAAAATATTCTTTTAGATTATCAATTATATTGTATTAATTTTGTAGATCTATTAGTTAATTATTATAAATGTTACTTGTATTATTTTAAATGTTTTATTCTATATAATTTTCTTAAAGATATTAAATATTATTTTACAAAGATTCTTCGCATTCTAGAAAATCTCTTTAGGTATTCTATTCTTCCTAACATAGTTGTTTAATCTAATTATTTAACTCCATATTGGTCAATTAATGTATTGCCACGGTTTATTACTAGCAAAGAGGATTGTCCAAAATATTTTCTTTATTTTTTATTTTGTTATCTTTATTTTATTAACTATTATCTTTAGAAACTGTTTATATTATAGATTTGGATTTATTCTTAACAATAAATTCTTATTTCTTATTACTATAATTGCATTGTTAAATGCTTTAAAGCATTTTTTCTTTAAATTTATTAGTTTTACTCAATTTATCTTTCAAATTATCCAATAATATTTTTCATTTTAACTATTATTGCTCTTTAAGATTTCTTTGTAATTATAGTCTTTCATTTTCTTTGCCAATTTCTATACTATTTTGTGCTTTTTAATACTTATAGTTTTTTTAACTAATTAATTCCTCACTCGGTCAAGGTAATATATTCTCTAATCAATCAGTAAAAATATTATTGAGTATTTCTTAAAAAATTTCTTTTTATTTGTTATTATATTTCTTAACAGTTTTTTGTTCTTAAAAACCGTTTTAATTATTTTCAGATTTTTTTCCCAAATTCAAATAATTAACTATATCTTTAATTTGCCGAATAATTACTATTGCTGTCTTTATGTTGCCATTGACAATTTAAATAGCATCTTTAATCCCAAAACTAATACTAAGGTTAGTCAGTTCATTTTGTAAATTACTAAGATTTAAAACTATATGCTTTTTGTTATGTTCATCTTTAAATTTGGTATCAAAATCATCTATACCAATTGTTTCATTTAGAAGACTTGCGATGAAATAACCATTTCAAATTTATATTGGATTTTCAAATAAGGTTAATTTGCCTCTAGATTACTATCATACCCAGCTGCTAAGTAATTCCATTTTGATTTTAATAAAATAATTAAAAATATAATTTAAGAAATAAACAAAGTAGAATATTTTTTCAGCACAAGAAACTATTAATGAAGATAAATACATTAGAGCTTTATTAATGAAAAAAACTTAACTACAATTAATAGGGCAGCAATCCGTAACATGATATGGAGATAGAAGATGATATGGGCTTGTTGGAAAAACAGATAAAGATTATTAATTAGGAGATAATACTTAAATTACCTATAAGAAACATACTAGGTTTGTGATGGTTTCTATCACTAGATTATATAGATGGAGTAATGAACTATTTTAAAGATATTTTTGACTATTTCTACATAGATATAAAGTGAGCATAGAAGGCTATTAATGTATTCAGACATGGGTTTGGTAAAAAGATTCAAATAATCAGTGCATTTTTTTCAGTGAATTATTTGACTACTTTATTAGTTTAGTTTCTTATGCTAAAACATGGAGCTATATCTTAGTTGGAGGAAAACAACTATACCAATGAGCTTCTAGTGGTATACTTCTCTATAGCATGGAAACAATGCGAGCATAAAGTATTCTCTCTCAATGAAATTATTCATGGAATTTATTCAGAGCAGATTTTAGTCTATGGTAAAAAATTCTATCAAAAAGTAAAAAAAACTATTTTGGAATATGAGCAGTTGGTTCTTAAAGATCTAGAGTACAGAGTGATTGTGCCGTATATTTTTGATATACTTGAGTTGAGACTACACACATAATATATTGATTAAGGACAAATAAAACTCTTAAGAAATAAAATTATTTGAAATATCATTGAGGATCCTATCCATTATTTTTGTATTAGGAAAAATCTAGTTTTACAAGATATTCATTTATAGATTAATGATTATCAAAATAAACAAAAATAAATTATTAATTAATATGAAAAAATAATTTACAAAACTCATTAATTAGTGATTTATTTTATAGTATTTAAATATATGCACTAAATTCTTATTTCTCTAATCAAAACTCTATAAATATTAATAGAAATAATATGCACTATCTGATTTAACTTTAACATTGTTTTACGAAAGATTATAAAGTATAAAACTATTTGTTTTTCAAAACTGTTCATTTATTTTCTACTTTAACAGTTCATTGATGACAACCATCAGATGCATAACTATATAATTGTCTCCAAACTTCTCCAATATGTTTCTATCAAAGTAGACTCATATTATGAAATTTATTAGCAGATCTTAAAACATTTAACTTTGCTCTTTGTTTTCAAACTTCAAAAAATTAAATACCATCATTGCTCATTCATATATGCTTGTAACATGTGTTCTACTTTTAATAGTCATAACAAACTCAAGTTCACACTGCACAACTCTCTCATAAGAGTATTATTCGTTAAGCACATGTTTGTATAGCTGTCTTGTTTGAATGAAAACCACTCCATGTTATTTAGAAGCAACCAAGAGAGCAATAGACATCCATAGGGATGGCTCCCATTTTTCCAGCTAACTTACATGCTAGAATTTTATCTATATAAATCTCTCAAAAAGATCATAGGCTGTTAATATAATTTAGTCGTTTTATTTATAGAGTTTTCCAGGAACAAGTAGCCAATCAAAGAGTCTTTATCATGTTGACTGAATGTATTCCTCAAATAGTAGTTTATTTAAAGAAGCTCTTCAATTGTCTTTATCAAATATGTTTTATAATATACTTATCTTTAGTTATTCTCAAGATATATTATTGGTCTTCTATTTAACTGCTAACTGTTAATTTGTTTATATGTTAACAGATTATTCATCAAAAGTGTCCATTGTTGATCATCTTCACATAAGAATCTCTTGAGGCTTTTAATGATCATGAGTTTATAACATATTTGAAGTTGCCTTATTTTAAGAGATTTGATCTCTTAAAATACTTTAATCGTTTTTTGATAACATATTTAGCGCCATTTTATTATAAAGTTAATTATTTTAACTGAATTTATTTAATTTAACAATTTTATAATTTTTATGTTAACTAAAATAAAAAAATGGTTTTTGCTGTTTTTAGGGTCTCCATATGAAAATTTTGAATTATAAAAATGCTAAATAAAAGATAGAGAAAATTAAGAGCTGTATAATGAGAAGCCTAGTCTTGATGATAGTGATAATGATAATGATGAAATATAATCTAGTAAATACAAAGATAACTATAAAAATCATAATATAATAAGTAAAGATTCTAAAAATGATAAGGAGAATAAGCCATAGATTTTTAAATGATTGGTTGAAGAGCGAGTGATCTAGAAAATAATTGAGCCAGCAATTTAGTAATAAATAGAAGACTATTAAGATTAACATGTTAAAAGTAAATATAAAGAAAAAGATAAAATAGAATAAAGCTTTGAATAAATTTACGGACTGAAAAATGAATCAAAATTATCCTCCTAATGTTTGAGAATTAATCAAGCTAGATTCTCAATAAATAATGAGCATTATAGAATAAAAAATGAATCCGAATAAAGAGTGATTGTCATGAGAGATAAACAAGTATAAACTACAGATTTTAATGAGCCCATAGAGATTTCTAAAATCTCCAAAAGAAAAGCTATTATTAAAGCGAGAATAAAAGAGAAAAATAAAGTTGAAACTTCAGACTTAAAATAACAACATAAGAATGATTAAGAAGTAATATTATAAAAAAGAAGACCTATAAACTTGGATACATTATAAGAGGAGAGGTAATAAGGAGAACCTAAAATAAATGTTTAGAGTAAAAGAAATAAAACTCCAAAAAATGCCCCTTAATAAACCAACAAAAGAATACTAAATTTACTTCATAGTCAAAGAAAAAAATAATATTATATAAAATTTAAATATGATTATATTTGTTATAATGCTTAACATATAAATACAGGATCTATATGAGGTTACTATAGCACTTTATTAATAAACATATAGTGAGTTTTTTGCTGACATAGAATAAACAACAGGATATATTACAATGTCTTTAGAAGGAATTTAAGCTATTTTAACAGAGTTTATAAGCATTGAGGCTTGCAAAGAAAATCAATAAATATTTAAAACATCCATAAGCTTTATATATGAAATACAGTCTTTGCCAAAAAGATTTATTTTAATTGAGTCCTTAAGAAACTTTTTATAATAAATAAAGAATATAGAGATTTTTAAAGCCTCTGTTCACGCTTTATAGCATTAGGAATTTACCACATAAAAATCAAAAGAGCTCATAATAGTATTAAACTAAGAGGTTATGAATATTGAGTTTTAAACTTAATTACTAACTGAATTGTTTGATGATAAAATAATTGTGCTCCAATATATTCATGAGAAGCTTTCGTTTATAAAAGAGAAGTCTGAGTTATTCAAAAAAGATATTGGGAAAATGGACAACTGGCATAACAATGAGTTTTACTATTAAGCATATTAAAAAATGTATGATCTTTAAACTTAAGAAGCAAAAAACTAATCTATTACAGACAAGTGAGAAGATATTAGAGTCTTTAATCAATTTAAAGCATAGCATATGTTATATAAAGCTCTCGAGTAACAACTTAAATACTTCAGCTAAAATGTCTCTAAAATACAAGAGTCAATTACTGATAATGATCTCATGTAGTTCTCTAAAAAACTAACTAAATAAGAATATATATAAAAGGATTTTATCAAGGATGATATAAAATAACTTATTCATAATATAAGAAACATAGCTAAATTTTTTTAGAATAACTAAGAAATAATTCAAAGAGTTTTTGATGAGGAGGTTTTTATAGATCAGTTTCTTCAGCTTAAAAAACTAGAAATAGAGCTTCAAGAAGCTGATGCAGAGGATTTCCAAGACGCAGTAGAAAGCTGCAGAGAAGAAAATAAATCTATTTTTATGTAGATGAAGAAACAAGGAAATAAACTATCATAATTTTACAATAAAGCTTACTATAACTAGTAGTAAGAGAATTCCTTTACAAAATTTTTAGAAAAAATGTAAGGGTTTTATCTAAATGAGTTTGATTTAATGCTAAACATATATTAATTAGTAATTTAAAATAATGATTTCTCCTAAAGAATATATCAAAATTATTTGTCATTGATTCTCTACTAAATGAGCATGTAGAAGTTTATTGATATTACAATCAACTACTCTATTTAAGTTGAAAGACTCGTATTGTATATTAATCAAGTTATTATATTTAAAGATTTTAGTATTTAAAATTGGTTGGTATTTATTTTTTAAATTAAACATTAATATATATTTATTAGACTAAGTAATTAATAATAATTCATTTTAGTAGTCAAAGGAGCATAGGTTTTTAGAGATATGACTGTCAAATACATATTTTTATTCTACATAAAAGTTTATATAATTAAATAATTTGATTCTTTGTTTAGAACTTATTAAAAACACTTACTTCTCATTCAAAAATCGTATTTCTTATATGTATTATTTTTTTCTATTCTTTTTAAAACACTAATTTTTTCTACTTGGTAAGTTTGATAACTATTCTAAAGATTACTTATTTTAGTTTTTGTAATTGAGGGTTTAAAACTTTTCACTAAAAACCAGTGAGAATGTTTCTTTAAATTTATAGATATTAAAATCTCCTTCTTTAAATGCAACTATCAAATACTCTCCGCTTTCCGAATATTAAATACATTTTACATCAGACTAGGTATCAATTGTCTCTATTATTTTCTATTTTTCTATATTTAGTATTTATAGAATGCCTGTATTGGACACAGTGATTACAACCTAATTTATAATGTAAAAATATGTTAGTATAAGACCCTGTTGCATGTGCTCATGAATCAAATCACTATTATTAATGTCTATAATCTTTATATGAAAATTTGAAATTAGTAACGAAATAAGTTAGCAATTTTAACTCCAATCTACTTAAATAATATCATCTCCTTTTGCTAGTCTTAAAAGTAATTTTATATTAGTTTTATTCATAAACTATTACTCTTGTATAAGGTTTAGTTAAATCATTATTAAATAGTTTTTTTTGTATAGTATTATCATCTTTTATTTGCATCAGCAAATTTTAACTAAATTAACAACATCTTGGTCTTTGTTTATAAGTCCCAGAAACTAACCAGTTTAATATAAAATAGACTTTAGAAAGCTTTATTATCAAACTAAGGTTGAACTTTAAGTATCTAACATATCTAGTCTCAGTATTTTATCTAGTTTTATATTCTTTAATAAGTCTTTTTTTTTGTTGACTGAGTTTATTTTTATAGCTTATTATTTTATTTAATCATTAACTAAACTAATGGCAATTTGATTTTTAAGAATATTGCTTTACTGATATGACTTATATTGACTTGCTTTTTAATTCAAAACGTGTTAAAATCTCTCTTTAAATTATTAAATATCAACTTCTTTTTCATTATTCATTATAACTATAAATTATTATAATATATTTGAGTTTTGGTACTTCATAAAAAGAAGCTATTTCATTTTTTATCTTAGATTATCTCTGCTGTAACTAAGATGAGTTTTTAGCTTTTATAGGGCTATAAAAGGATTTTCTGTATCAACTTAGAGTGTATTTAAAAGTTCTAATGTTTATTTGAATCTTAGTAGATTCTACTATGAGTCAATGTCTCATAAACTCTATTCATCTAAATTCTCTATTTATTCTTAGACTATTTTATTTTGATTGTATTGAACATTCACTTGAGGATATTTTTACAACATCTGTTATTGCAAATAACTCATATCCTAAAAAGGTTCCTTTAAATATTAAATTTACTCTTTTTTCTTAGGTTACCTGGTGATTATTTGAGGGGCAACTATTATTTTTTCTTATAGTATTTCAAAAGGAGTGTCAGGAGGAGCTATCATTACACCTGAACTATTTTTACCTTATAAATAAAGTTTAATTAAAAGAGTCAATATATTTAGTCTCTTAAGATTTAACTCCATTATTTAAATTTAGTTTATACTATTTTGGCTAAATTTATAATAAAAATAATTATAATAAATGTCTAACGAACCCGAGCCACCAAAAAAACCAATGAATGCTTACTTCATATATCTGAATAAGGTTAAAGACGACTCAATAAAGAAAAATCCAAACCTTCCATACAAAGAACAAGTAGCCAAAATTGCCCAATAGTTCAAAAATCTTTCTGAGAAAGAAAAACAACCTTATGAAGATGAGTACTAAAAGAGAAAAGATAGATATGAAACCGAACTAGCTCAGTATGAGTCAAAATACGGAAAGGTAGAAAAGTAAATTAGAAATGGAAAAAACCAAGGAGCTGGCCACTTAAGCAGATCTTAAAAAGAGCAAATTAACTAATTAAAAGATTAGATCAAAGAGCTAGGTTTACCCGACAAACCCAAAAAACCTTTAAGTGCATTTTTCCTTTACTGATAAAAGGTTGGCGAATAAATCTAGCAAAAAAATCCAAATTTAAAAATGACCGAAGTCACTGCTCTTATTGGAGAACATTATAACAAGCTTAATCCTTAAGAGAAAGAGAAACTTGACAAAGAAGTTGTTCTACTAAAGGAGAAATATCTTAAATAAAAAGAAGCCTTTGAGAATAAGTATTCAAAATAAATTGAAAAAGAAAAAGAGCTCTAAAAATAAATTGATAAAATTATCAACTAAGGATAGAATATTAAATAAAGAGAAGATTCAAATAAGAAAGGAAAAACCTAAAAAATCAACAAAAAGAGCGACAATGAGAAGAAAAGTGGCAGTGAAGCAGAGAGTAGAAGAGAAACAGAAAAAGAGAGTGATACTGATAATGAAATCATCAAGGGAAAGGGTAAAAGAAACTCCAATAAAAAGAAATAAGGTAACCCATATCCTGCTGAAGGAATAGATTCTTGAAGATAATAGTCTAAATCGAAAGGCAAAATAGCAGATAAAGCTTAAGCAAAGACTCAAGACAAATCTATTCCTAAAAATATTGGTCTCAAAAGAAAAGCCTAATTATTATTAAAATTATAATTTTTCTTAATTTAAATTTGAACTTATTCTTGTACACAAAACTGAGCATTCTTTCTAAATTTTTATTCTCTATAAGATACTTTATAGGGTTACTTTATTATCTATATTGCTAGTAATTTTTTACCCCAATGCTCATATAGTATCTTATAGAGCTTATAATACAATATATTATGTATTAACTGAATCAATTTTCTTTTCAAAGAACTTCAATAGAATATTTATCTATTTGTTATCGAGTCATTCTATAATAGGATCATATATGTTTTTAGCATATAACTCTTCAATTACAGAAATTATCTCCTTTGTGTTACCTTGTTCTAGAACTAAAGATAATGCCTCCTAGAATCTAAACTTTCTAATAAGTTTATCTTTCTAGCTTAGATTGTTACCTATAGGTTTACCTATTAATATTTGATTATCTTCCGGTCTTTCCCATTCTCCTCTATTGAAATACTGGTAAGAGTTTTTTTAGGACTTGACACTAATGCCGCTGAATAACTAAGCAATAAGTTTGTCTTCATTAGTTTTAATAAACATCTCATCTTATTCTTCTTGCTCTATATTTCTTTAGTAAATTTATACTTTTTGATTCAACAAAGAAACAGCCAAATAATTCTGGCTTTAAGAAGCATCAAAATTTATTATTGGACTTTCTTATTTAATCTAAGCAATAAGCTACAGATCTTACTTATCAAACACTCTTAATGTTTAGTCTAAAGATGAAACCAAAAGCCTGTCTTATGTAACTCATAATCAACTTATTCCCATGTTGGCAACTTGCTAGTTAGACTTACTCTCATTATAATTTCTAATATCGAATAATTGTATGTTTTTATTTGAAGCTAGAATTATCTCATTCTCACTCATAAACTGCATGTCTTCTATCTCAAATAAGGTTTGAAGGCTAAATACCTTTTCTTTTGTTCTAAGATCAATATAATGCGCAGCTTTATCAAGTCCTGCTGTGACTAAATTATCAACATTGTTTGGCTAGAATTAAATAGTTCTTAGAAAGTCTTTGTGAAGCTTTAAAAACTCTAACTCTTTAGTCTATGTTGAGAAGTCATATATAAAAAGATCCCCTTTATCGGAACCCAAAGCAACTCATGGTTTTTATTAAAGAACACTTATGCCAGACAAAGGACAAGTATCAACTTTAATGTCTTTTAATAAGCTTTTTTATTTCATGTTTAAAATTTTTAACTCTCCTATATTATTGGTACAGAATCCTAAGAGACCATCTTCTCTAAATCTAAAATTTTAAATAGAGTTTTTTTCTCTCTTAAACTCATAAATAATTTTTTGAGAATTTAGCTTATAAAAACTCAGAGTACTCTCTTAAGCATAACATAAAACATTTCTTTTTGAATTTAATTCCAAAATCTATATTTATTAATCAAACGTTGTGCTTTAAATAAGCTTAATTTTCTTCCAATATCTTTTCTCTCTGTTATCCTACTCCTCTCATTTTTAAAATTATATTAGAGGTAGTTATTTATATTAATTCATTTATAAAATAAAGTTCAAACAATAATGTATTTTCACATGGATTCTAGCAAGTGCATAGAATACATCAAAAAAGTAAAAAAAGAAACTTAGCATCACTAATTATCCATGAGTGATTAGTAACTAGTAATTTTACATAAACATAATATAAATAATTTGGAGCTAGAATAGTTGACAATCTAAAGAGCTTTGCGAATATAATTGATGTCAGAGTTTGAAAACAACGAGGTAATACTCAAACAGCTTCTTGTTTAGAAATTGTTGGCAAATTACAAATAGATTATTTTCAAAAAAGTCTAAGCTAAAATAGGTCTCTTAAATAAAAGAAGTGTCATGGAAAGCAACATATATTCTTAGTTAGAATAAATAAAATAAAATGCTTTGAAAAACGAGGCTCTTGAGAAAGTTATTTAGTGACTTGAGAAACCGAGAAAATCCTAGGGATATTTCTTAGGTATTTTTCCTTGGGGTTAATAATTTTTACAATTTTTATTTTTTTTATATTTATTTAAAATATTATTGCCAAATTTCTTTTTGCTGAATTATCTAATTATTAACAATTTTGTCTATTTACTATATAAATGTATCTTTTTATTCAATAAATTTATTTTTAAATTTCTTTATTGTTGTGTTGAATTGTTTGGACTCGTTTATCTTTATATCGTGTTATTCTTTTATGTATTAAAGAGCTTCCTCAATTTAAAATTATTAATGTAAATCTATTTCAAATTTATGTAAATAATTATAGTATCTTTTCTATTCAAAAATAAGATGCTTTAATTACTATTTTATAATATACAATTAATTTCTTAGATCTTTTATTTGCTTAATAATGTTCTCATTTTACTGCTCAATAATTTAAAGATTTTTTTAGCACAAAAGAGATTCAGCTGCACAATCTTATTTCAAGCTATTTTCATTTATAAATGTAACACTATGCATTAGAATGTGATTCAAGCTCTAAAAGCATTAGCTATTATTATTTATTGTGTCTATTAATTTATTTTTAGTTTTAATATCATCAGCAATTTATTTTATTATGTTATAAATCTCATTTTATTCTTATAACATAAACTAGAATTATGATTAAAGGTTTATGTCTCTGAACAATATTCTATTTTCAGTGAATTTTTGAATAAGTTTTTCTTTTTATTTGATGAGAAAACTTCCCAACTTGTTTCCAAAATTAATATAAAAAGACTGGCTATTTTATTTACTCTGATAGAACTTTTCATCTTTAAGAAATTTTTAAACCTCTTTAAAGGTTAATAAAAAATCAGACTCTAATAATTGCTTTAAAAATACAATAATAAAATCCTTTCTTTATAAACAACAATATTTCTCTTTAGCTATTAAGACAGGCATTTATACTTGGGGATATACAATTTGAAATCGTTGAATAAATTCCTAAAAATCTGAAAATCTTCTTTCAATAATTTTATATTACTAATTATTATCCGTTAATTAAAATTAATAAAAAACACTTCGCTATTTGTCTCAGGTTTGCCCAATACACAAAATATTCTTATTAATAATTAATTGACCATTATCTTTAATTTCAAGCATATTTATCTTACAATAATATAAAATTTAATAAAATAAAAAAATCATAATTAATTTTATAAATGCCAGATTTTGGAACAGGAAACTTCAGATAGAAAAATAAACCTTTCAAAAGCAAGAGTAAACAAAATAAGTTTAAAGCGATCACAAAAAAGAACAAAAAGATTATTAAAAATAAGGAAGATAAATAAGAGCATATGGAAATTGAACAAAATGAGGTTTCAAAATAAGAGCCTAAAATATAAATTAAGGCCTAAGAAACAATCTGAACAACAATTGTCTTATTTACTTAACTAAATGAGGTTTAAGATAAGCAAATATTTTAATAGTTTTTGCAGAACCATTTTAACATAGTTTAAAATGACTATCTTATATAATAAGGATTTTTATAAACTCAAAATACATATCTTGTAGAGTTAAAAGATAAGTAGAAGTTTAAAAAGAAACAATAATTTATATTCATAGACTGCCCATGAGTTGATGCATAATATCTTTACTATATCAAAATAGCTGATATATAAATCAACATAACATCTATGTTGAATGCTAATATTAATAACCTACATCTGAATGCTGCTGAAAACATAAAAGCTATTGATGAAATCGGATACTCTTTCTTAAATTTATAAAGAGCTGTGGGAGGACTTATAAATCTCAATATGATTTTTGATGCCGAGAAGATGCCAAAGAAATATCAATAGGATCTTAGATTTTATTACAAAAGACAATTAGAGTAGGAGTTTAATGAATCATAAACTTTTTTTATAGAGAATAATAATCAATGTTTCGATAAGTTTTTACTAACTTTGTATTAAATTAAATACAATAAACCTATTTGGAGATAAAATAGAGGGTACTTTTTAGCAGATTATGTTAAAGTCTTAGATAACTAAGTTTATCTTTCCGGCTTTGCAAAGAATACTTTTTCTCTAAATGAATTGGCACATCTTACAGGTTATGGAGATCTCTAGCCAATTGCTTTTTATGTATAATATAATAATGAATATAAAGAATATTTACCGTATTAATAGCATTAGTATGAGATTAATTTAAACTAAAAAGACCCTAAATAATTTGAAGAGGATATACAAGTGTTGTAAAGAGAACTCTAGTCTTTAAATATTTAAAATGAGGACAATAATAGTAAATTGTTAAAAGATAAAGTAGAAGAGAGTGATGATAGTTTATCTGAAGAAGAATAAGCTAAACAAACTCAGCCTCAAAAAAGACATTTCAAACTCCAAAAAAGAGAAGAAGAAGATCTTGATTTTGAAGATGAAGTTGAATATGAATAGGATACATAAGTTAGATAAAGATATAAAAAATATAGATATTTAAAAAGTTTTTGAAATTCATTTTGGAACAAATATGCAGAGATTCCTGATAGTTATGTTAAATTGAGTATTTTCAACGACTATTCCAAATAATAAAAAACTGCTTTTGATAATCATAAAATGGAAATTTTAGCTTCAGAAAATCAAAGAATAATAATTCATTTTAAAAGCTAAGATTTATACCATTTATTGGTTTCTGGGGAAATTTAAACACCTTTGATAATAAGCTCTCTTTATTTAAATGAATGACAACTTACAATACAAAACTCTTTATTGAAATTTCACAATGAAAATGAAGATATTGTCTACAGTAAAAAAGACTATATGATTCACTCTGGCTTTAGAATCTAAAGAAGTAGTGTTTTGTTTAGTTAATATGAGAACAATAATGACAAACATAAGATGTTAAAAAAGATCAAGCCTCAATATAATAAGTGGTTTTATGCATCTTATTACTCATAAATAAACATGAATAATTCTCCTGTAATTTTATTTGAGTGTCAACAATAAAATACTATAGGAAAAATACTCATGGTGGGGGATCAAACAAAGCCAGACCCTTTTAAGATAATTTTAAAGAGAATTATTCTTACTGGATATCCTATTAAGATAAAAAAAAAATCAGCCATTGTTAGATTTATGTTTTTCAACGTAGAGGATATCAATCATTTTAAAATTAATGAAGTGTATACTAAAAATGGAATGCAAGGAAAAATAGTGGAGTCTTTAGGCACTCATGGATCTATGAAGGTTTGATTCAATAACTTTATAAAGCAAGGAGATGTTGTTTGTATGAATTTATTTAGAAGAGTCTTTCCAAAATACCACTTTTAAATTTATAAATTTATACCTTTTTAAAAATTTAATTTTATATCCTTTGTTTAAGAACTCAAGCTTCATTTAATAATCGTTACATTTCTTATTTGATTTATTTCTATATAGAGGGCTCTTGTGTTTGAGAGAGCTGTTTATATAGAGTATCAAGTTTAAAAATTTTTTTGTTAATCAAGTCTTGGAATGATATATTTTATTGTGATTGCTATTATATGTTCTTATTTTGAGGTTATTAATTCTAATCATTATTTATAATTTAGCTGTATAGTGTTTCAAGCTGTTTTTACCTATCAAATAAACTTAATGAGTTTGGATTTTATTATTTACTATTGACTAATTAATTATTATTTATGTCTATTAGTTAATAGAATTTATTTTGTTCTTACTTTATTTTTTATTTTACCTAAGAGTTAAATTTTAGATTTCTTATAAATTCTAATTAAATTCTCTTTGATTATTTAGTTTGTATCCCCTGAATTCTATTATGATTATTAAGTAATAAAAGTTCATATTTTAACGATTTGAAATGATTAAGTTTTGTTTTAAAACAACTAACAAGTTTTTATTCTAAATATATACTTTTATTAGATTATAATTAAAACTTCAATGCTTCAATAAAACTAACAAATCTTTATTCTTTTATTTTAATATGAAAAATAAGTTAATTTTTATATTTTTTTAATTCAAGGAGCCAAATGTTTAAAAACTAATATGAATTATAATGTTAAAATTAAGCAAGTATATTGTTTTAAATAGACCTCATTTTATTTTACTTTCTATATAACTATTTAATGATATTAGCCTTTAATCTTTTATTTGAACAATTATTTCCAATAATTATTTTGGTGAATAACTAATTATTATAAGTCAGTTGTTTGTAATAGGTCTCATTTAAAATTTACTCTAAGTTTAACTTGACTATTTGTTATTTTATTTTATTCTAATAATAGTATTTGTAGTTTTTGAAATAAAAAATTAAACATTAAATGGAATTACTCAAAGTTATAGTTATATAATTTTTTGAATTTTTTTATTTTTATTCATAAATTTTTTTTATTGGTTAATAAATTAATTTTAAGAGATATTTAATTCAAATATTAATAGTCTTAACTAAATTAATATATCTTTATTTATTTGATTAAAATATTTCGAACCATTAAATAAGAACATGTTTTAAATGAATTTTCTATAAATAGATGTCCTAGTAAAATTTAACTCAAAATTTCAATAAATAGTTATTTAATAAAGTCAAATTACAACCCTTGGTTAACTGCTTAGTTATCTCATAATTTTATAATTTTTATTATTATTTTGAAAACCAATAATTATAATAGCAAGATAATTATTATCATTTTTAGTCCTTAAATATTCATTTATGATTAATTTTGTTTTATTTTCTTTTATTGTATTTAAATAGCAAAAACTTAAAATATTGTTTTTAATAATAAACAATAAAATTCGAAAAAATATTTTTTTAATTTAGTTTATTCTTATAATTGTTATTTAATTTTTTAAAATAAATAATGGCCCTTATATTAGTAATATGATTTTTATATTTAAGATATTTATTGTTTGAATTTATACAAAGGACTTCGAATATATGTTACTTTTTAATCCTTAAGCTATTAATAACAAATTAATAGGCCTTTGTTTCGTATTATTAAATAATGATAGTTTGAATAAATTTAATATTTTTTAAAACCTTAAAAACTTTTACTTTATTATGTTAGTTTCAAAATATCTCTCCTATTAAATTTAGTTGTCTTTTCTATAATGACTATAATCTATAATTCTTTATTTAGTTTATATAAAATTTTAAACTAACTCTTCTTTTACTGACTACTATCCTCTCAGCCTAAAGATACTCATAATTAATTGTCTATAATTATTCTATATATCTTCAATAGAATCTCTCCAAGATAAGTTATGAAATAATAAATTCTTAATAAAAATAATTACGAAATTCCTCTTCTTATGAATTATTATCAAAGGATTGAGAAGTTAGAAATCAAATATTGTTGCTATCCATTTACTTTTTCTTTATTATAAAAGTAATTAAAATTATAAAATGAATAAAATACCCTAAAAAGATCTAGATTTATATCCACTAGAGAAAGAATTTGTAAGTAACATAAATAGCTATTAGTAATACAGAATAACGAAAAAGAAAGATAACTGTTATAGAAGGATTGAGTCCTATTTTTGATAAAACGAAAATACTAAGATACTTTAGGAAATAATTCCACTGTAATGGTAACATATAAACTGTAGATGATAAAGTAACCTCTAAAGATCCAAGTTTCATTAAAAGCTAATATATAATCCTTAATGGTGAATACAGAGAGGTCGCTGCAAAGTTTTTTATAGAGGAAAATATATGCTTAAAAGAAAACATCAAAATTTTAGGGGGTTAATTATTTCTTATTTTATTTTACAATCATTTCAATTATTTTTATTTATAAACTATAAATGAGCTCATAATTACTTGATGAAATCAGCTAAAAATTAAGAAATATTCAAATCTCATATCATTAAGGATAATAGCAATGTGCTATACAATAAGCACTTCTTCTTAGTTAATAATACACAGAAACTTTTGATAAGTAATACTAGATATAATTTTAATAGTAATTTTTAAAATTGTTTTATGAGCTAGAGAATTTTACTGATTTTAATCTCAGACATATTGTGTTGCTTTTTATTATGTAGTTAACAAATAAAGAGGTATATTTTTTGTGTTTAGATGAAATCAAATACATTGAAAACTTCATTACATAATATTTCTAGATAAACAATAACTCTATTTATATTTTATAGTATATAGGGGATTTAATAATGTTTGTGTCTTTGATTGATTAATAATTTCTTAAATAGTTGGCTCTAGTGTAGTTTCCGTAAATGTTAGTTAGGATACTTTAAGATGCAGATAAGATTAAGATGATTCACCAAGAAATATTTCAATAAATTGTTGGTTGCATACTTTAATTTACTTTAGTGTCTATGTACATTGAGGAGTTTGACTAAATATAGTTTTTAGAAAATGTTGTTTAAATTCTGTACTAAAAATATCAACAAGAAGAAAGCATATTTTTAAAAGCCGTAAACTTGTATTTGGTGTATTATTTGGAAAATTAAAATAAATAGTGTTAAGTTGATCTTTAATACATTCTCTAATATGTAGAAAATAATATTATACAATAATTAAACTAATTGAATTAAATACAGTCAAGAATACTCTAAACATATGATATGGAGAATATAGAATAAGATATTGATTAAGCATAAATAAATTATTAGGATCAAATTTTACTTAATTGTTCAGTATTTAAAAAAGTTTTAGATGATGAAATTGCTAGCAAAATAAATATGAATTAAAATTATTAACAACCATTTATTTAATAGATAGTTATATTTTTTTAGAACTAAAATTTAGCCCTAAATGCTTCATAGGATAAGAGAGAAATAATTTATCTAAATCCCAAATTCGTAAAAAAATTATACTAAACATTTATAAATATATTATGCACTTATTAATTCCAATAAATTTCTGATATTGAGATTTTGTTTTATGGTATCAAACAAAGATTTTTAAGTTTAAACTAGAGTTAAAAAGAGGGAGACTAAAATTTATAAGAAGTATAAAAATTATTAGAAATTCAAATACTCTTAAATGAGTATGAAACAAACTCAATTTATATCTTTAATTTAGATGAGATTTTAAACATAACACATTACTATTTATCAAGCAATATACAATAACACATTGAAATAATAAATAATCTAATTTAACTAATAAGTCTAAAAACCACTGAAGAAAATTGGTTCATAATAAATGAATATCATATATTAAAAATAATCGAATTATTAAAAGCTATTTTATCCATATAAGACAACTAAACTATAATTTAAATTCTTTATTAGGCTTTTCAATTTATGATTAGTTTTTTCTAAGAAGAGAAATTTGATTTGTACTTGAGCAAAAGCTCTATCATTAAGATAATTGATAGCTAGATTGAAGTTATTAGATTGGCTTTTAAGGACTTTCCAGAAGAGTTAATGGAAATATAATATTTTATTAAGACACACAAATCTATTCTATAATAATAAATTTATAATTACAAACCGTTTATTTCTTAAGGAATTTCTTAACTTATAATATCTTTTTTTACTTACATAAAATTATCCTCTTATTCTTAGTTTTATAGTGCTAATACATTTTAAGTACTCTCAATTTGCTCTTTAAATTGTTTAGGACTTTGATACATTTATATTCCCATGACGTTTTCCCCTCTTATTATAGTAAGACCCAATGGTCTGTATATCTCTCTTATATTATCTTGCTTTTTCTGATAAATTCAAAGTTCCTCAGCATCAGCGACAACAAAATTCAAATGCTTATCGAAGCCTATTAACAATCCTATTATAGATCTGTTATCTCTTAAATCAATTTTAACTTTTTAGTCAATCCAGTTCCAGAATCTTGATTTTTAGGACATTATAAAATAACTTATATTATTAAAGAAAAAAGATAAACAATAAAATGCCAATGAAGAAAGTACTCAATTCGAAGTCTTCTGTAAAAGTAATATTATAGCTATTTTTTCCAACATGTTTGTAAGGGTTCATGCCTCCGGTAGCCAAAACATCTGTCTTGTAATCATTAAAACTTATATATGTTGTTCCCGGAAAGAAACTTTATTCATCCTAAAACTAAGTCATATACATATTCATCATGTCTTCCTCATATGTTAGAAAGTACATTAAAGTATTGTTTTCAGGATCGTTGTATATTTTCTATCAATACTTCATTATTTGTTTAACAAAGAGTTTTAATGTATTAATTTCTCCATCAAAAGCTTCTGTTGTTTTAGTAAAGTGATATTATTGGCAGTAAAACTCGCAAAAGAAAAAGAAATACTTCCCTTAATATGTCTGACAATTCATAACTATTTACTTATCAACAAAGCCTGTCTAATAGGTTTATACTGGATCACTAGCTTTACAGTTAATGATCTTTGAGGTACTATTTGCAATTTTTTGCAAGTAAAAGATCTTATAGTAGTTTGCTTATATGGTTTTGTCCACTAAGCTTTGACAAAATTCCTAAGAAAATGATAGTCTATTAGAGTAAAAGAAATTCTCAACTACGTTTCTATTGCTATATTCCTCTTAGAAGGTTCCATCACAAAGAGCGCAATAAAAAGCACTTCTAAGCTCTCCCATAGCATTCAAACCTTTAACAATCTAAGTGTATATGTTACTAAGCTAGGTAAAGCCAACATTTAGCTAATTAAGATCTTAATATACTTATGAGCATTGGCCATTGTCACTAGCCCCCTCAGTAGGCTAATATTTCTGACTTAGTAAAAAAGTCTCAGTTGAAAAGCCAAGAATATATTTGACCATAATTGCAAATAGGTAATAATATCTTTCGATTATAACTCTGTTAGTTTGGTTCCAAACCTGCATAGATATTTTCTAATCATCTTCAGAACAACAATTACTTTAGATCCCCTGACAATACATGTGTTTCTATTGAGTAGGTTTGTTTAGGCCATTAAGGCCATAAGCATTTAGTAGAGGTTTTTAACAAGTAGTACCTCCTGAAGAAGAACTAGATGAATTTCCAGTTTAAGCATTTAGTATTAGTTTGTTTGCTAAATATAAAACTGTTATTTTTAAAATCATTATAAAACAAATTGCAACTAAATTATTTAAATAATATTATTAAATTTGCTTAATCTTGTTACTTACGACAGTCTTGTTCTTTTATGCTAAGTGCTCCATGGTCACTTTTTAAAAGTCGTAATTACACTCGTGGTCCTCGGGTATTCTATGCTTTTTACAGAATACATATTCACAGTCACATTTGAAGCCTCTGATACCTATTGGCCTCTAACAAGTCCAGCACTCTTCAAAATTCGTTTGCTTTATTGCAGTCTGGTTTATGAGCTCTTTTTTATCGTCTATCTAGGTTTGAATTTCTTTTGTGTTTTCCTCTTTCTCATTCTTGGTGCTTTTGATTTCTCTTATTAATTTACTTGTAGCATTTAGAGCAGAATTCTCCGAATTAAGGATTGGCATAGAAAGTTGCACATTTATGACACATTTGGGGCTAACTGATGGGACTCTACATTTCTTATCTCTCCATTATAAATTAAAAGATTCAAATAAAATAAACACTTGTTTAATTAATAATGTCAATAATAATCGCCTTTGAATTAGGATACATCTTCACTCTAATTGCTTAGATAATAATTGTTAGATAAATACGAACCAAGAAACATGTGGAAGGCATTTCCTTCTATAGCTAGATGTTGATCGCAGTAGCTTAGATAATCAAGATACTTTACTTTCCTTTTACTATTCTAAAGGAATATTACATTTGCTGGATTGAGTACGTGTTGACGGCCACTGTTTGCATCTATATAATGTATTTGTTCAGAATATATCACAGAATGAGTCTCAATAAGGAGTAGAATTATTTTGACTGGAGAGTTCTTGTTGTATTATCAGTTTTATTTGCCTTTGTGAGCAATTATGAGAAAAGCGAACCCTTTGAATATTCTCAATTTATAATAAGAGTCTCAATAGTTTTAGAAGCCTTTGCTATGCTGCCTCAACTCAAGGTTATGAGAAATGATAAATTTGTTAGTCAATTTATGGGCCAATATTTACTAATGCTTTCTTTTTCTAGAATATGCTGAATTGCTTTCTGGTTTATTTAAGTTAGATTAGCCTACAATTATAGCACTTATTACACGCTTATAGTTGCAGATTTGCTCTACATTGTTTTTACTTGTGACTTCATCTACAATTACTTCAAACACAGAAATAGCCAATATATCCCTTATATTTAATAAATATAAAAATTATAATTTTAATGTATTATGAAAGCTTTTCTTTTTTCTTTTTAAAAACTGATGATGATTTTTTTTGGGAAATAAATGAATAGTTTTTGCCATTAGTAGGTACTGGATTATTTTTCTAATTATAGAAATTAAATTCGGTTAAATTCTATTTGAGTTCAACTTTTTCTTGATTTTTTTGCTTTTATAATTATTCATTTGATTTTGATAGTTTTATTGATTTAAGAACCATGCTGTTATCCATGTTAAAAGAACTTTTTTATTTTATATGTTTGGACATCTAGCTTTGATTAAGGTTATTTATTTACTCTTTATTTTATTCCAACAAAGATCCAAAATTGAGTTTTAATTGTGATTAATGTTAATTATTTTTGTTTATTAATTTGTCAATAAATTTCACTTTATCATCTTCATTTT
>ERZ724506.222-NODE-222-length-21808-cov-6.321519_pt1 | contig 21808 bp, 6 predicted proteins | sample MGYA00376039_ERZ724506 | MGnify/ENA primary metagenome ERZ724506 (study PRJEB28724, sample SAMN07190887) | wastewater metagenome | isolation source: effluent of sewage treatment plant in Hong Hong | place: USA: Christiansburg, Virginia | collected 2016-03-01 ... | reverse complement strand
AACCCCAAACCCCCAACCCCAAACCCCAAACCCCAAATTAATAAAAAAGAATAATTTTAATTTTAATTTACAATTAAATTTTAATATAATGTAAAAACAAGAAAATTTTTAATGTTGAAAATGTATGAAAATTCTTCCGTCTATAAACCAATTTTTTCATGAATAATTTTGTAAAGAATAACCATAACAATAAGCCAGTGAATACAATATTCCTTATCCAAAAGTGTAAGAACAATTTAAGAAAGAGAGAATAACCAATATTTCTTAAAAGGAGCTACAAGAAAAAATAATATGCCCAAAATGTACTCTCCCTTTGGAAACCAACCAAATTAGATAACATATGAGAGAGTGCCAATACAATCCTTGTAGATATTGTAACGAATATTATCCCGCAGAACTAATTTAAGAACATTATAATTATTGCCCCAGCAACCAAGAATGAATACTATAACAAAGATAATATTAACAATAGTAGCGGTAAAGAAATTTAGACCAACAATAACAATAATGATAACTAGATTTTGTTTAACAGAATTTCTTTACAGAATTCCCTGTCATGTTTAATATAATTTGAAGAACTCCTCAGGGTTTCATTAGACAAAGTATCAACTCTAGAATAAATAATAATTTTACAAACCAATAGCCAGTATCATAATGATTATTAACTTTTTCCTTTGGCTTCTAAAACCCTATGCAGGATATGATGTTTTAGAATCACAGAAACTTTGTCAATATGAACAGAACATTATTTATTATTCCAGAAATGTTTGAACAAATTCTTCAAAACTTGCAAAATCAGCAATCTGGAATGCAAAGAAATCAAATTAATTAAATAACGGTGAAAAAATTCTAGAAAAATCCAAATACAAAGCCAGGTGAAGAGGAATAATGTTCGATTTGTATAAGCGCTTTTGAGAATGAAGAAAATATTTGAGAGCTTCCTTGTGGACATATTTTTCATCCTGGGTGCATAGACACCTGGCTTGTATAGAATTCTTTGTGCCCAGTATGCAAATAAGATGCCGCTCAAGTTAACCAATAATAATTGAATATTTTTTTATTTTTTAGTAATAATTATGAGTAATTTATTGTGACAACATAATAAATATATTAACAATTTATGATAAAAAAATAATAACAAATTGCTAGAGTAAAAGAGAGATCAGAGTCAGTATAAAATTGAGGTAGATTTAATATAATAATAGGAGTTTTTCCTTTAAAGTGACTAACTCAAGAGATTGTTGGAGTAGTTTCTTGGTAATGGAATATTTTTATTTTAGCATCTTTCTTCTCAGTCAAATTTAGAAGGCTTTTTGGAATTTATTAAAAGTCTTACTAATTCTTTAAGAGTTGTTGGAATAAAATCGCTATAAGGGTTTTGTGAGTATTTTATAGATTAAAACTATTTGATTTATTTGATGAAAATATACTGAATAAAAATAGTAAATAGCATTACAAATAAAAAGATTGTTGATGAGTTTCTTGGAACTTTATCCTATGATGAATCTATAAGCAACTAGACTATGTTATTACTCTAATAAGATAATGATTTTTATAAAGAAAATCTTTTGCTTGAAAATGAATATAAGTGGGAGTTATTAGCAAATTGGATATGATTTAAATGCTGCAATAAAAAATTTATAGAGGAATTAATTGAGATCTTAGTTGAATAAATAGATAAGAGATGAGATGATTAAATGTTTGAAGAAGAATTTATTTATTGTTTATTAGAAACTTTTGTCTAATATGCTGATAATACAATCTATGATTAAAGAGACTAAATTTTTATAAATAAAACCTTACTATGCTTTGTAGATATAATAATAAGAGATTTTTATGTTGATAAAGAACTTTATTAGTCAATGCTGATTTGATTTTTACAAGTTATTTTATAGAGCTAATATTCTCAAGACTTCTATATGTATATTGAGAATTCTGACTCAATTTCAATTACAGTTTTATGTAGTTGATTAATAGAACTTATGATCAATAATCTTTATAATAAATAAGGTTTTCTTAATATCATAATTCTGTTGATAAAAAACTAAACCCATTTGATTGGAGTGTTTACTAAGTTGAAATTGCATGAAGTTTTAATTGAATAAGAAAGTTTATTTTTAATTGAAGAGTTGTTTGTAACTTACTCTTTAATAATTCCATACATAGACTCTTAATATATTAACTAATTTGATATAGAGATTTTATTTGACTTGATGTTTTTTGAAGAACATAAATCTTTTAACATTATACCATATATAATATAGATTTTATGATAAAGTTCTGTCTAATAGTAATTTGCATAATATCATCTTAAACATAAAGATAAAATAAAAAGCAAATTACAAAAGTGGGAAGATATGAATTAAGCTCATACATTTGATCTTGGAATATTTGTATAGGATTTTATCAGAAAAAATAATTAAATTTTAATATGATAATTTTTATTTAATATTCTGAGCTTAATAACAACTAGACAGCTTTATTCTCATCATCATTAGTTTTCTTAAGGGCATCTATGGCTTGTTTCTCAGAGAAACCCATCTCCATAATCTTCTTGAGCTTTTCGATTCTTTGTTAATCAGGGTTGGCATACTTAGCCACCCATTCTCATGCAGTGGAGTTGAACTTGTTAATGTCAGTTTTGTATTATTCAGCAACAACGTTGTCTTGAGGGGAATCTTATTAATTTACTTGGCTCAGCAGCACATAAAAGAACTTGAATGCTCAATAAAGAAGTTCAAATTGATAAAGCAGGGCTCCATTCATCTTTGAGAATATCAAGACAAATAACTCCTGTTTAGGAAGAGATATTTGGGTGCCAGATTTTGGTGTCAAATTACATCTTAGGTGGCTTATATGGATAATCTTGTGGAATTTTAATATCAATCTAGAAAACTCCTTTTTCATAACATGAATTCTCTGGTCCATTGATAATGGCTTTCCAGTGTCTGAAATCATCATCGACAAGCCAGACTTTAATACCATCATTGCTATTGGAAGTGCTAAGGTTTTAGTACTCTTTTTGGATACGTTTATCAGCCATTTTATACTAATTATAAATTTAACTAATTCTTTAAATAAAGTACTAAAAAATCTAAGTTATTCTTTTACTTATATTTTCAATACATTAATTTAATTTCAAATCGATTTTATAATGTTAAATAGCGTGACAAAAGAAAATAATGAATTAGAAATATAAGACTCTAATTATTAATAATAAGATTAATTAGCAAATCTATAAGCAAAAGAATTAAATGAGGGAAATATTCTAATATAAACAGCTGTATAAAAGATTATAGATTTAATACAAGGAAAAACTGATATTCAAGTAGATCTTAATGCTAACTAAAATCTTGAGATTTTAAAAGAGTTCATTTATTAAAAAGAACCAATATATCTTTACTAAATAAATAAAGAATTATTTTTAACACAAAACCTTGTTTAAATAGATGTTTGAAAGATACAGGATCTTTTTATAATAGGGAAAATTAGTTAAACCAAAAATAGGTAATAAGCATCTTAAACAGACAATATTTTTATATAAAATATCAATATACAATCTTTAATAGATGATTTTTATGATAATACTTAAAACAGTTTTATTATTTAAATTATATAAGATCAAAGTCTCAATTTAAATATTAAAAAGGATATTCTATTGGCCACCCATAAGTTTCTTTCCTAAGCTCTAGAAATGTAAAACTTTCAATAAAACCAATGTACTCTTTATATTCCTTATGAAGATTACTAAAAAATCAACTAAGAGAATATAGTGCTTACGAATGAATAAAAAGAATGCATTCTGAGACTTGAGTATGTGGTGACTCATTGGATAAAAGTCTCTAAAGAATAACTATAACAAATATAGGATTTTAAATAAGATGAGAGTCAAGGTATACTTGAGGATATTTAGGTTTGGAGACAAAAATAAAAAATTCTTTTAAGTATTTAAAAACAAATTGATAGCCAAAAGGCTTAGGATATTTTAAGAGTCTTATAATACGCTAACTCCAATGTGATTTAATAAATTTAAAAAATATTGTAGAATATTACTTAATAACTACAAGACTATCAAAACATTTTGCAATACATTCCAATACTTGAGTAATGTATATAGAAACTTAAAGAGCTTTAATTATAAGAAATAAACACAATTTATTAGAGGATTTTTTTTAGCATAATTTTTCTATATAAAAACTGTAACTATTTTACTAATGATGAAAAAATAACAAACTTGTTTAGAAAAGTTTCAACAGAAATAATAATGAAATGTTAAAGCTTTATCAGTCTTGACCAATTAACAAAACAAAACTTAGTCGAGTTTTAAAGTGAAATAAGTATAGCATAATAATAATTGTTTGATTGGAGAAATTGTTTTCTAAAACACTAAAAGATGTTCAACTAATAATTAAATATAAGCATACAATATAGCGTGGTTTTTGCGTAAAATGAAATTTTTATCGAGCGTTGCAATAATTTGAAAGAAATATGTGAGAGCCTAATATAATTCGCAATGATTACAAAAAAAGAACCTATTTTCCTGGGAGTTTAAGGTAATCAAATAAAGATAATGCTAAATGAGATTAGAGATAGCTTTAATGGTTATCTTAAAAATCTCTAAGACTAAGGTTTAAATTAGTGTCTGAACACCAAATCCAATTTTTGGACTGAAAGATTTGGCCAGTTTAAATTCCATATGAAAGGACTTGATAATATGTACATAAATCTTCTAAACTTTGTATTTGATAATCTTAAAAGCATTGAGACAGGAATCAAGTATATAAAAATTTTCTGGTATCTTTCCTCAAGAAAATAAATACAAATTAACATTGAGAAAAAAATAGAGAAAATTAACTTCCTTATTTTAAATGAAATAAGAATGATTGAAGATAAATCCAATATTTTGCCAGTCTCATAAAAGTAAAAAGGTTGGTATGATTAGTCAGCCATATGGTGCAAAAATCTCATGACTTGAAACAAGAAAATTGAAGAGCTTTATTTATAGTTAGATTTTGCTCAACCAAATACAACAGATTTTTTAAAGCTAGAGTTTAAAAGAATTGATGGCTATTTGAAGACCAAGATATAAAACATTTACAAATAATTCAAGGAATATTATAGAGATGTTTTACTAACTTTAAATTAAAAAATGGATTAAAATATTTTAAAAAACACATAAAATGATACCAGTTAGTAAAAACAGAACAAGAATATGATTGAGTGTAATTTTAATCAAGAACTTTGGGACTATATTATTTAATTGTTCTAATTCTAGGAGCTTATAATACATGGTGTGGCTGTTATTGCTATAAAAGAAGATGAAGGTCTTATAATGTCTTTTTATAAAGTAAAACTTTAAAGAGAAAATATCATGCTTGTGATTAGAGACTATAATTCCTTAATGAATATCATGACTGATTTTGATCAACAGCTATTTAATGAGTAGCTTGAGAAGATAAATATAGCAATTTAAAGAGGCATTAATATATTAAGATGGTCATCATAAGGAACTCTTGATAATTTTGTCAAAGAAGTAAGATCAAAATGTCAACAGCTTTAATAAAAAGTCAACAAGTTTTAATAGCAAAATAATCAAGTGAAAAAAATAATACTTGAAATTCCTCAGAAAATAAAGTTTATTTTGAAGGACTCAAGAAAGGTAGAGAGCTTAGAGAATTTTTCATAAATGCAACTTTAGTTAAAAAATGAAACTTTCGAGTCACTTTAAAAAATATTACTAAATATACTAGAAATTATAGGAGAGATGTAGTAGGAATTTTTAATCAAAAATGAGAAAATTTAAAGAGTTTTCTAGTTACTTGTCAACTAATATGATTAGTAAATAGATGATCAATTTGTTTAGATCTTTAAATATAATTTGACAGAGTTTCTGAAACTAATTTCGGGTGAAGAAAAATCAAACACAAATCCTGTTTAAATAATAAAAACCTTCATTGTATCTAAGATAGAAAACGGTGAAAATTAAGTTGACTTTGAACCAAGCCAAGAAAACATTATATAATAAATTTATGATATAGTTATGAGTGGGTATGAAACTCTTAGTAAAACATAATGACTTGTTTTTTTGGTAAACATTCAATGAGAGAAAATAATTAACGAATATATTGAACAAATGAATTTGGATTTTAAACAGAAGAAGACTAAGAAGCAATGGACCTGAGAAGACTTTGTTTTTTTGTCTTAGGAATAATTTAAAGATATGGCAAATGATTATGAGAAGAGAGCTAAAAAAGAAACTGAACAAATATTAGGTGACATTAAACAACAATTATTAATATAAACAAAAAAGATGAATTCCTAACTTGAGACCTGGAAAAAGTAATCTTATATGAGAATGGGAAAAGCTATTGAGTAAAGTTATATAGAGAAACTTTTAAAGCCAGCCGTAAGTGCCTAGTAACTTTAGCTAATACTTTCTAACTATGATACTATATAGAGTGATATTTAGATGGAATCAACCTCTGACGATTCAATATTTATCTAAATAGATACTAGCAAGATTAAGGCTTCTTTAATAGACCTAAATTATGAAGAATAAAGACATGTTTTGAATTAGATCAAAAATTACCTAACATAATAATTATATGAGTTTAGTAATCAGTTTTAAAAGGGAAGAAAACAACTCTAAGATGTTCCAGATACTTTGAGCTTATTAAAAATACAGATTAATTGTTTGAAGCAAAACTAACAAAAAAAAGAGGAGATTGAAAATTCTTTAGGTCCTTTAGAAGAAAAGCTTTGATTATTGGATGATTATATGCTAGTGTTTTAGGAGAATGAAATTTAAATGAGAAAAGAAATATGACAGAATTTTGAACAATTTGGATAATTCTTAAAGGAAATTAAACAAAGAAATGAAGGCTATTTTAGAAAGTATTAGGAAAATCATTTTGAGTCTATTTAAAGCTTAGAAGAATTTATAAGGACATAAAAAAATTTGATTAAAAAAACCCAGCCTATAAAATTTATAGATAAAATGTCATATTAATAACCCATAGAGAAAATTAATTAGTATGAAAAGATTTTGGATGAAATTCAGAAAAAAGAAAAAGATCTTGAATTTGGCTTTGACTTATTCAACATTAAGTATAGTTAGATTGAAGAGGTGCAGGATATAAAGTCTATGATAAATAATCTGAATTTATTCTGGAGTTTATATGGAAAATTCAAAGACTTTATAGAGCTTACAAGCCTCAAACAAATATATGAAATTGATACGTAATAATTTATTTCAGAAATATAATCATATAAAGCTGAATAAGAAAACTTAAATGAGACTATATAATAATGGGATGTTTATTGAATTTTGTTTGAGGAACTTGATCATTAGGATAAATTAATTATCTTATTACAAAGCCTTTAGTAGGAGTTTATAAAACAAAGACACTGGGAGTCGTTAGGCAAACTTATTAATGAACAAATTAACCCAATTGATCCCAGCTTTAATTATAACAAGCTTTAAATGATGAACTTGCTATAAAATCAACCAATGGTCATTGATATTATAAACTCTGCTAATGAGGAATTTAAAGTGGAAAATTTGATCTCAAAGATACAGGCATGATGGAGCAGTCTTTAAATAGAGATCTCTCTTTAAACATAAGAGCTTTTTATTACCTAAGATTGTCTTGATAAAATATCTCTCTATCTTGAAACTGATATTGTTTAAATTTCTAGCCAAAAAATCAACAAATTTTCCTCATTTTTCTCTGAGACAATTTCCTAATGGGATTTGAACCTGAATTTACTTCAAGAGATTTTCGATAATATAGCTTAAATACAATAGTGATATTAGTATTTATCAAATATATTTATTAATCTCTAAGAAAACATTGAGGAGCTTTAAATATATAAGTCACAGTATGACTCTGTATTCGAGGTTTACTAGAGCATAATGACGAAGTTTTAATAATCTAATAACTTAGTCAGATTACTAAGCAACCCTGAGATAAAAAAGAGCTTAAAAGAACAACAATACTAACAAGAAAACATTTAGAAATAGATGAAGAATTTTCTTGATAATTAATGACAATAATTTAACTGATTTTATTTCTTATCAGACGATGATCTATTTTCCTTATTAGGAAATTCCAAAGAGCCTTAGATAATTAGCCATGAGATAAGAAAGTTATTCAGTGGTGTAAAAGACCTTGAGATAATAAAACAGAAAGGTAAGCTTAACAAAATTCTTTTCTTTTAATCAGCAAACTCATTCTCAAATGAAAATCTAAAATTTATCAAAAAAATTGAAATTTCAAATAATTTGATTCAAAATCTAAAAAATGTTGATTAAGAGATTTTTGCTTAGTTGATGGCTTAGCAATACTAGAGTCTGTTTTTTATTTAATAAAACAATATCTATGCTTAAAAAGAAAGCGACAAACTAGATAAGTGGCTTGGAGAATTTGTCGGATAGGTCTTGATCAATAGCTTACAAGTAGTCTGGACCAACTGATTATAATTAGCCCTGTAGTCAAATCTAGACAACAAGACTAAAAAAACTGGCTTCAAAGACAGCTGGCAATTATTTAGATCTTAACAAATAAAACTCATTCAAGATTGTTCTCATTTGATAAGAAAATCAAATAGTGATGTTTATTGATAGAAAGCTTAAAGTATTTTTGGAGTGTTGATAAGCCAGAGAGACTTAATAGAAAAATACTCCAACTAAGATATAGCCTCATTTGATTGGGAAATGTAAATCAAGTATTATAAAGAAGAAATATAAATAGATTAAATTTAGATAATAATAAGACAATCTCTTAGTAGCTTGCTATATGGCTATGAACTTAACGGAGATCTTAGCTGAAGTCTCTTAAATTCTTAGACCAATAGACATTACTATATGTTAACTCAAAATATGCGTTGCTGATAAGGTAGCTTAGTTTACTCAAACTCAAATGCTGCCTAAGAAAGTATAAAAGAATTAGGCAAAGTTTATGGTTGACAAGTGATGATTATAAACTATCACGAGGATATGAAAATTTAAAGCATTTTGAAGAACTTTATTGGGGCTTTGAGCCAAGGCGTATTTCTTGCTATTGACAATATGAATCTTTAAAATATAAATGAAAAGTCATATTTTAATATATAAATTGAGGAAATTATGGCCTAGCTTAAATAAAATGAAAATTAGATGAGTTTTTAAGGCAAGTAAATATCTCTTAATGGAGGCTTTAGTTTATTCTTATTATATACTAAGAAGCAATTTGATGAACTTTAAATAGACTCTTAGACAAAATAACTTTTCAGAAATGTTTCAATGGGGAAACTAAAATAACTGAAAATAATAGAAAATTAGCTTGAAATTTATGGCTTTTAGTTTTCTGAAAAAATAGCTTAAAAAATACTTGATTTTAAAAATTAAGTGGAGATTCAAAAAAGCTAACTTAACTACATAGAGGTTACTCAAAGAGACATTTATAGGATTTTGGTCAAAGCAGAAGAATCAAAGAGAAATGCTAAGCAAATAGAGCTTAGCAAAAACAAAGAAAATGATTTTGTGTTTGAGGTAGAAGAAATTGCCAAATCTTTGCAAAATTATTTTGAAGAAAAAATGGAGAATAATCTAAGATAGAATTTGTATTGAATTATCAAGAATGTTTTTAATATAGATTATCATCAGGCTGATAAAAATGAACCAGGCATACTTAAAGATATTGATTAAGTTTATGAGCAAATGAATCTAGATAAAAATCTCAATCAAATAAAAAAAGTTGTTTAATTTCAAGAGGCTTTATCTTTCACCAAAGGAGTTATTATTTTAGGTGGTGTAAACACAGGAAAAACTACTTTGATAAAAATAGCTGAGAATTTGCACGGAGTTTGATAATAAAATGTTGTTATTAATAGAGTTTAAATAAATGCATATAGTTATTAGGAGTTATACGGAGATGAGAAGGGCTCTTAAGGCTTGATAGGATTCTTGAGCAAATAAACAAAAATCTAAGAAAAACCAAATTGTTAACATTGGATAGCAATTGATGGACTAGCTAGCTAAACTATGATTGATAATTTAAGAGGAATGTTGGACAATGAGCTTGGGTAAAGTATTCAGATAAATCAGGGACAAAAGAGCCATTTGTATAATAATACTAAGCTTATTATTGAGACAGATTCTGTTAAAGATCTTTCTCCTGATTTTCTATCTTTATTTTCTTTTATAACATTAGAAGAAAAGTCTGTATAGTACAAAAGTTTGTTAATTAAACAAGTATTATTATATGATATAAAATAAATTTAAAACTGTATCTTAGATAAAATAGAAGAGCTTATTGAGAAGTGGATCGAAACATATTATGTATTTTATTAACAAAACATTCTCAAGAAAGAAAGTTTATATTTTTAGAGCTTTTTCAAAGACACCAAAAACTTTTGCCAAATTTTTGATATTTTTTTTTAAGAAAATTTACTTGAATAAATTTAAGAACAAAAACAAGAAAAACTAAATGATAAATAATAACAATATTTAGAGAGAGTATTTGTTCATAGCATGGTTTAGTCGTATGCTCTTTCTTTAAACAAGGACTAGCTTATACTTTTTGATTTTTTTATAAGAGATGTTGATAGTATTTATCCATTTTAGTAAATGGTCACAGACTACTGGCTAGACTTAGCAAAATTCGAATTTGTTCCATTGTAATAGAAACTTGATCTTGGCGTTGAAATCAACAAAGAAAGTTTTTCGGAATAAAGAAGCTATTTATATTGTCAGACTGAAGAAATATTTAGAATATAATTAGTTGCAGACTGTCTAATATAAAGAGAGATTCCTTTACTGATTTTTGGCAACTCTTAATCAGGTAAAACTTCTCTGCTTAAAAACCTTAACGAAAAACTTGATGCTTCTTAATACAGCAAATTTTTTGTTCATTTTCAATAAAATTATACAAGTTAATTTCTATAAGCTTAAATATAAAAGAATCTTATTAAAATAACTAAGACAAAACTAAGACCATTTTCTGAGAAGAAATTCGTTCTCTTTATCGACAACATAAATTTATAATAAAATAATAACAAATCATGAGCAAATGACCTATTAAAGTATTTGATGGAAAACCAAGAGCTTTATGATAGAAAAGATCTAGGAATCGTCTTAGAAATGAAGAACATAAATTTAGTATGTAGCAGCTCATTAAATAATAACTAAGATGAGCGATTTAAAAATTAATTTGTTCAGATAAGAAAATAAGACTATACTGAAAATTGTTTGCAGAGAATATTTACATGCTAGCTAAACAATATTCTAAAGGATTATAATAATGAGTAGATAAAAAGTGAAATACCTGCTGTATCATAATTCTTAGTGGGCTTGTTTAATAAGCTCAGAGACAGTGTAAATCTTAAAGCCTCGGTTGAGAAGATTTTAAACTAGGTTCAACTATAGAATATTTAGATGGTTTTTGATGGACTTTAGCTAAGCAACAAATTTTCTTGTGATACTAAAAACAATTTTTATTAATTACTTTGTCATGAGATAAAAAGAGTATTTTATGATAAAATTGTTGAGAATAAAGACAGAGAGATTTTTGACTGAATCACAGCATAACTATTAGAGAGAAATTTCCCTCAAGTAGGAGATACTAACAAAAGACTTTCTGATGATATTTTCTTCACTGATTTAATAGATCTATAAAAAAACTACAGTCAAATTGATTTCTTTGACAAAGAAAATACCAACAAATTAATATGAAAGAAAATTGAATAAAATATTCTTGATTATAAAATATAAAAGCATAAAGAAATTAATATGAATATGATTAGTCAAAATTTTTAAATGTATTTAAGAGTTTGTAGAGCTTTAAGTCTTGAAAACAATAACATAGTTTTGTTTGGATACAAGGACTAATAGAAGAAATAGTTGTGTGAAGTGGCAGCTCTTTAGAAAAAATATCAAATTTATCTAGTTTAAAAATAGAATTACTAACTGGATAAATTTTGAGAAATAGTTAAAGAAATTCTTATAAAAATTGTTGACGATAACAATCAAAAATAATTACTTATTATTTGACAAGAAAGTTTATTTAATAAAGAATTAATTAGTGAAATAGAATAGCTTATTATTCTAGGCTAAATTCCCAGCCTTTTAGATAAATCTTCTTGGTTTAATGAAATTATTTAGAAAATTAAATCATAGTATGATTGCATTGATGATATGGTTGTATATAAACTAAGCTAATTAGTTAGACAACAGCTTAAGATTATCATCATAATAAATATTGAGGATGAGCAAACTATTTTATAGAGCCATTTCTAATATTGATAAATAATTGCCAATTGTTAGGTAATTTACTATCCTTAGTTATAACAACAAGATCTCAAAGAAGCTGCTTTAGAAATTGTATAAAAAGACAGCATGGTAGTCGAGCACATCGATACTCTAATCTACATACATCAAAATATATTAAATATTTTACAAGATCAAAAAAATCAACAAAATATTCTCTTAAAATTTACTAGTAAAAAGTATCTTTAATTTGTAAAGTTATTGGAGAAAATCTTAAATTAAAAATAAACAGATTTTTAGAGAAATTTTAGCTAAACACAAAAGGCTATAGAAATCACAGCATAAACTCAATTGATGATTGAACAACTCAAGCAGGATGTAGATATAAAGAAATTTGAGATCAATAAAAAAAAATAGGAAAATGAAGAAACTAATTATAAAATTAAAGAGGAGAGAATAAAGTCTGAAAAAGAGAAAATCGAAATTGAAGACAAAGAAGCTCTACTAATTAAAGAAAAAGAAAAAATTGAAAGTCTTACAAAAGATGCATAAGATCAGCTTAGCAAAGCAATGCCAGCGCTAGAGGAGGCCGATGCTTAGGTTTAGAATCTAGACGCAAGTGCCATGTCAACTATAAAGACTTTTCTGAAGACAAAAGACAAGAGACTAGAGTTGATCATGTTCTCATTAATGATTCTTTTGAAAGAGAAACCCGAGTGGGGAACTGTACAGAAGGTTGTCATTGATCCAAACTTTCTCAAATGACTCAAGGAGCTCGAAAAAGACAAAATTACTGAGGACAGGATTCTTAAGCTAGAGAAATTTACTCAGTAGTCGGAAATTCAAGGCAACTTATCCAAGTACTCCTAACAAGTAAACATTCTCAAAGAATATGTGTTTGCAGTTGAGTAATATGTGAAGATAAATCTTGAAGTGGAGCCTATTAGAAAAAGAATAAAAAAACTCAATAGTGAATTGGCTAATAAAGAATTCGAACTTGATCAGCTTAAAAAGAATTATTTGAAAAATCTTGAAAATTTAAACGAATTAAATTAAAAATTTTTGCTTATGGAAAAAAGCTTTCAAAATTCAGAAAATGAATTTTCAAATTTAGAGAAAAAATTGGACCGATGTGAAAGTCTCAATGGGGTTCTTTAAAACATGACAAATAACTGGACTTAAATGCTCAAGGATTATACTGACAAAAAAGACTATGTGATTAGTGAGGTGTATTATGAAACTGTGATGATAAGTTATGGGGCTTGTTTTTCATAGTACTAGAGACAAAAAATAATTAATGAAGTTTTGGCTGAAAAAATGAGATTCTTAAATTACTCACATGACTTTAATAAATACTATAATATAGATCATGCTATTCATATATAGGATGAAGAGCTTATAAAACAAGGTTCCGTTGATTAATGATTTTATTTAGAGAATGCAAAAGTGTTTTTGAATGGAGGAAATTTTTTATTTTTATTTGATCCTTATGAAATTGGTCTGGATTGGCTAAAGAAACTAAATTTAAATAAAAAAAGTCTCTTCCTTAACGGACAGATGAAAGACAATAAGGATATAATAACTAAGTACATTAATGATGATTGCATGATAGTAGTTCAAATACAAACATAATTATAGTTAAATTCATATTAGCAGATATTTGATCCTGTTTTTCAAGCTAATTAATATGGTTAAAATTGTATAATTATTGACGATTAGAATTTTGTCTTTGGCACTCTTAGTAAGATAGTTTTTGTAGTTAAGAGCCCTAAAATTGAAATTTCTCAAGAAATTTTCAAAAACTTTACTTTTATTAACTACAATTTAGAAAAAGAGGCTTTACAGTATCTAATAACAATGACTACTATTTGAACCTTTGAATCAAGATAGCTGGAACAATTGTAGGACATTTATTCTGTTTTTATTCAACTTTAATGAGAAATGAAGGATTATTAAGATAATATATTAGGTATTCTTATTGCTGACCGAAAGACTAATTTATATGATGAATAAGAACTTATTAAACAGCTAACAGAAAATCAAGAAAAATTAGACTAAGCAAAATAGCAAAATAATATCAATAAATAGACCATTGATAAAATCAATAAACTAATAGACTAGTACTAAGATATAGGGCTATTAACAAGCTAGAATTATTTAGTATCAATGCAAATGACTCTTAAAAACAACAACTATAATTTGTCATTGAAAAGATACCTAAAAATATTTGAAGAGTTTTTGATAAAGTTCAAAGAAAACAAACAAAATATGACTGATAATGTGCCTGAAAGAGTTAGAAGAATCGATGTTAAATTTAGACAGTTTTTTTATGAGCAGATTTAAAATCAATATGAGGACAATGACAGGCTCTTGTTTACATATGAGCTATCATTGAAGTTCCATATACTAGATTATTAAATAAATAAAAAATATAAGGACTTGTAAAAACAAAGAGTCCTAAAAAAGGCTTTAAAAAATGATTAAAATGAAAATAAAAACAACAATGAAGATGATGAGTATTTTGACAAGCATTTTAAACAAGAAATATAATTCATGCTTAGGTAGTAATTTGATGAGCTTTGAGAGACAGATGAAGAAAATCCAGACTCATCTTGGATAAGCTAAGAGGTATGGAAGAAAATAGTTGCTTTAGATAAGCTTGATAGTTTTGTGGGTATTTCAAATTCCTTTCTTCATTCTTTAAAGGAGTGGAAATAGTTTTATTATTTAGAAAAACCAGAGTAGAATAATTTGCCATCAGATTGGTCCTAGAAACTGTGAGTTTTTAGCAAGGTAGTATTGATTAGCATTGTTTGACCAGATTGACTTTTATTTTAGATAAGAAATTTCATCTCAAATTGTCTGGGTCAATAATTTGTTTAGAATAAGATTGCCAACTTTTACTAACAAATTGAGTAACTAAGAAAGCAAGATAAGTTTTAGATAGTTATGTTACTCAGTGATTAAAAAACTGATCCTTATTTGAGAATATAAAACTGGAGCTAATTTACCAAGAAATAATAATTTGTTTTAAGCTTGAATAATGTTGATGTAAAAGTTATTAGGAATAAGATCTAGACAGCTATTGACTAATAAGGCTACCTATATGTCAAGGATGTGTAGTAAAATGTTTAATAGACCGAGGACTTTATTTAGGTAATGTAATAACTTTGATTAGGTAGCTAAGTAATAGATCTTGTAGTGTTTATAAGTGCCAATATAATAGACGATATTGATTACAGAGTGCTCAATTTGAGCGAGAGAATAGTCCTTGAAGAAAAAGACTCTTTAAAAATATAAATGACAAATTTGCTCTAGAATTGTTTGCTGCCATTTTAGGGAAGAGATGATTAAGAGGGTTTGCTTGAGACCTTCATGGTTTATTAAAGAGCTTTAGTTGTGATTGTTTTTCTCTTTAATTATGTTAGATAAAAATCCAAGCTAATTATGAAAATAAATAAGGCAGAATTTTAAATAAATGATGTATCTTTAGTCTGGCTTGATAGCTATTTAAAAGATATACTCCTCAATCCTTATAATCCTTTAATATTCAAGTAGTTTTAATAAGTGTGCTTAAAATTAACAAAGAGTTTTTATAAGAACTTTTTTGAAAATGAACAAGAGAAAAAACTGTTGTAAAAATTCATTCATAATTTTATCAATAATAATTTTCAATTTGAAGGACCAATGAAATTAACTCTTGGAGATACTAATAGTAAATATGTGTTGTTTTAAGGTGATGAAAAAGGCTTATAGAATAACAAGAGCTTTAGTTTGAATAATCTATATCAGAATTATATTAAATTACTTGTTGATTAAGTCTAAGAGATTCCTGAGGCTGAGGAAATGAGTTTCTATAATCTGCACTCAAATATGGTAAATAAAATAAACTATGAATAATAAGAAGGATTTAATTAAGGACTATTAGAATGTAATAATGTCATGAAGAAAACCATATAAGTATAAAGCAATCAATTAAGAATTCAAATCACTCAAATTCTTATTAAATATTCTTAATTATTTTAAGAGAATTTCGTCCAAGAAACAAATTAAAAAAATATGGATAAAAATAAGTGTATTTATTTCTAACTTCAATGTGAAATATATTCAGTTAATTTACTGATAAAAGTGATATAATATGACTTAAATTTCGCCCTACAAATAATAGATAATACCAACTTATTAGATAATATCAATTATTAAATTTTGGATAACTTCATGCTAGCAAAAACACCAGCTAAATGGCTTGAGATTTCCAACTAAAATTTAACTGATTTAAATCAATTCTTAGATAGTATATAAATTCATGTTTAATAATTGACTAGTTCTTAAGACAGCTTATATTAGACTGTTTATGACTTGTCTAAATTTAACGATCCTTATTAATTTGTTAATAGCATTTTGCTCTAGTATTCTTCTCTATATAATATTTAGCTCTAACAACTTAAATTTGAATTCATTTTATTTGATACTGAGCAGCAATTGCCTTAGCAAACTGATGGACTTTATTTAAAGAACTTCAAGCTAAATAATGCACATTGGAACTAAATTAGTTTCTAAATAGAGATATAATAACCTTAACAAACATAAAGTAGCTTTTGTACAGTTCTCATTAAGCCATAAGAGATTGAGAATGAAAGTAAAAACCTTTGAAATCAATTTAACTGTCCTGTTTACCTAGATGGTTCTCTAAGTATTAAAATATTTGAAATTCCTTTACTTTATAATCAGGTTCAATATTAAGAAGAGAATTTTGTAGATTCTTTCTCATATTTAACAGTTAAATAATAATAAATACTTATTTATGTTTTTTAAGCTTAATTTTAATATTATTTTATTAGTTTTTATTAAATCATTTTACTTTTGTTCTTAAAAATTATTAGATTTAAATTTATTAATCTTTAAGCTGTTTTCGTTAAAATAATTATATAATAAATTCATGGAGGTTTCAGTTGATCAAAAACAAGATCATCATAAATAAGAAGTAAATACAGAATAGGATTAATTGTTAGTTATAGATCTAATTGAGAAAGACTAAGGAGAAACGTACACAAGATAAAAGGCTTATAACAACAGCAAGGAGGATAAACTGATTGCATCCTCAAGCATGGCTGAAAATATTAGAAAACTAAAGACAAGCCAAAATCTCGCAAGCTATTACATAACAGACTACTTTACTAATAAAGTATATAATAAGCAAAATCACACAGAGTCTGAGTTCAAAAAACAAGAGAGCGATGATCAGGTAACATTCTCAAATTAACAGCGCCAAAATCTAGAGGAAAAACTCCAAATGCTTTAAAAAATGAACAAATAACTGGTATAAGATATAGGAAGGTTTTAGCATGATAAGGAGCTTGTGGAGCTAGAGATTTATAAAAAAGAACAAAAAATACTAAAAAGTCTTCCAAAACTGGTTCTTGAGTTAGAGACAAAGAAAATCAAAGAAGAATTCGATGAGCATATGTTAAATAAGCATCTGTATGGCTAGCCAATAAGCTGAAAGAAACGAACACTTGATCACTGGGTTGATGGAAAGATAATATCTGATCTTAAGTAAAAGCTCTTAGCAACATAGTCTGAGTCAGAAAGTGTTGAATAAAATATTGCTGAGCTAAAAATTAAGAAAAAAAACAAACTTATTGCAGGGGAATTATATAAGCAAAAATATGATGAGTTTATTGAGAAAATTTAGAAATTAAAGCAACAAGAAAAAGAAACTTTATAACAGCTGGAGGACTGCAACAAAATGAAGCTTAAAATCATCTACAAAGATGCTGAATACGATGACAGAATCGACTGTTTTTTTTCCAAGCTTAATTAAAACACTCCCACACAGTGGCCATTTCTAGGTAACAGATATCAGGTACTTAATATTATTGGAAAAGGTGGCTTTGCAGAGGTTTATAAAGCCTTTGATGTCATTGACTTAAAATACGTTGTCTTGAAACTTAACATTCTAAATGACTAATGGGACAATGAGACAAAGGAACTCTTCATAAAATATGCTAAATGAGAAAATGATGTTTTTTGAACTCTGAATCATTAAAATGTTGTATAGTACTAAGGGACACTGCAAATATCAGACAATGTTTTGTGCACTGTACTAGAGTATTGTGAAGGATTGGATCTCGACAAGCAACTCAAATAAGTTGGAAGATTCTCAGAAAAAGACGCATGATGAATAGTTGAGAAATTATTAGAGGTACTGAAGTATCTGAGCCAGTTGCCTAACAAAATAATACACTATGATCTAAAGCCTGCAAATATTCTATTTACAAAAGACAATGAATTAAAAGTGAGTGACTTTGGTCTATGCAAACAGCTTAGTCAAAGTGAGCATTAGATATAGCTGACATCAATCGGCTGTGGAACATTCTCTTATTTGCCACCAGAATGTCTCAAAACGTCAGGAGATCTTATGATAAGCCAAAAGGTTGACATTTGGTCTGTGGGAATTATTACTTATTTTTTGCTTTATGGCAGCAAGCCTTTTCCAATGGAGAAAAATATCAAGGATTATTTGTATAAGATACTTAATAGACAAATAAGGCTTACTTTTCCTGATGATGTCCCTGTGAGTGACAAGACCAAGATTTTTATATCCAAGTGTCTTGAATACAATCCAGCATACAGGCCTGATGTTTTATAGGCAATTTAAATTTTTCAAGGACAACATATCATGGAAAATTGAGTAATAAAAATTTTGTTTATATTTTATAATATTAGATTATTATTAATGAATTATTCTAAACTCTTATTATATAGAGAGTAATATATAAAGTGGTTTGAATTTAAGGAGCTTTTGTTATTTTATTTTTAAATTAATTTTATCAATATTTAAGCTTATAAATGATGTCATAAGAAATGATCTATATTCTTGAGCATTAAAATCTAATTCATCAGCAGTGCCAGAAAATTTGTGAACAGACTTGCACAGAGCTAAATCTAATTGAGATTAACATTCTTAAACAGGTTTGCTAGTTGTCAAGCTATATTGTAGAGCATGTCTAGCCACAGAAGATTTTAATTGTCTCTGCAATGAGCGAGGACGGAAAATCAACTCTTATAAACTGGCTCTTTGGATCCTCATTTTAACAGATAAAAGTACATAGGAATATCAATGGAGAGATTTCCCAAGACATTATCTATTAAATAACAAATTTATAAGTACTTAATATGACGGAGACAGATATGCCATCAAGCTGTTTTGCCTAGGTGGCCTATGAAGAGCAGAAGAAATATTTAGTAATTGAGATACCTGATATGGAGCTTATAACAAATCAATATCTGAAGCTTATAAACATTATCTATATATAGAGTCTTATTTGAGAGCTTAAAGTTGGCTTAAAGTTCCTTACATTGACGAGGTATCTTAGAAACAAAACACTTTTGTTCCACAATATTGATTCTCATATTTAGGTTCTTTGGCCAGGAAAAAACTTCACCTCTGCTAAGCCTAATGAAATTGAAGATCATTTAGTAGTCATTTTTATCACTGAAGAATAGAGCCAAAAAGAAGGTGGCTCATAGATAGTCCAATAAATTCGAGACTGGTTTTCATGTTAAAAAAATATTGCTTATCCAGGAATCGTGGCTCAGAACAAAGCGTTTGAGAAATGAAAATAAATTTGGAAAAAAATTGACAATCTAAAATGCTAATAGGAAATGAGCATGGAAAGTCTTGTTTCAGTAAGAGATTAAGAACTATTGGACTAGATTCAAAATGAACTATATTTACTGTTTAAATAAAAATACGAGGAAGAAGACATTAAATAAGCCAATGTTTATTTTTTGAGTCTTAAATACATACCTTATTGTGACAATAAGAAGTTCTTTGAAACAGCACTGTAGTATATAGAGTAAAAATGAGACAATGAGCTGGCTTTACTATCCAAAGAACTTCCATATAAAAAACAGCAATAGGCTTTGTAAGAGCTCAAGGCCTTTGTGGGTAAGTTCTAGTACTTTATTAATGATTGTATAAAACAAAGCCAAGGCAGTGGATTAATGGAACTTATTTAAGGCTATGAGAAGCTTTCTACCAATGCAAAAGAAATTCTCAACAAGCAGATAGAGTAGTACTAAAGTCTATGAATTAAGCATAAACTTGATGATTTAAACAGCTAGTAGATTATATGCTAATTAAAAGAGAGAATTCTCAGCAAAGAAAATCACTGAATGATTTTGATAAATGAATATGAGAGAGTGTGTTAGGAGTAAATATAGTAGAATAACGCAGCCTAATAAGACATAGATTAAATTAAATAGTTTTTCCAAGAAAATATTGAAAGCTGCAATAAAATTGGTTAATAAATGAGAAAGGATCTTGAGTATTAAATTGGGCTTGAAGAAAACACCTACAAAATAAAACAATTAAAGGTGGCCACATTGCTTAAGAAAATGGAGATTAGAATTCTTGAAATAAGATAAAATAAAATATGAATAATTGATCATGAGCCTAAATAAGATGATGAAGATAAACCTCGATTTCCATATCTAAATTAAGAGACTAAAAGTTCACCAGATATAGATCTAACAATAGCAATATTTAGCTGGGATGTTAAGAAAATGAAGGAGCTTTAATAAAATGGAGCCAAGCTGAAATAAACAATAAACTTCAGTGTAGAGAATTTATATGAGATTATAATGAATGGAGATCTTCAGACACTTAAGCTTTGGACCTACTCTGGATATACTCCAGAGTTTATTAACCAAAAGTTTTTTGACTAGGATTTTGAGAAAATGCTGCTTGTAAATCCATTGTTCCTGGCCATAAAATACAACCAGTTAAAAATAGTTAAGTTCTACTACAAGAAATATAATCTTAATATTGAGTTTTTGTTTCATAAAAATTAATATAATGTTTTTCAAGCTTGTGTTATTTTAAACAACAAGAATATGAGAAACTATTTTTTGGAGCTTAGAGCAAATTTAAAGCATGTTAATAAACTAGGCTAAAATTATTTGATGATTGCAATGAAATTTGATAATTAAAAAGAGCTTTTAAATCTTGATTATTTATAACATGATTTGGATTACAATTAAATTGATGTAAAAAAATGAACAATTTTGTACTATTGTAATGATAATATTGATATTGAGGTTCTGAAGCTTTTTTGTTCTAAAGTTGATGTTAATAACAAAGATCTTAAAGGAAGAACCGCATTGCATAAGGCCGTGATTAAAGACCACAAAAAAATAGTCTAATTTCTACTAGAGAAAACTAATGTAGATTATAATGAGTAAGATGTCAAGGGAATGACAGCGTTGATGTATGCAGCCCTCTGTGACTATGTGGACATTGTTAGAATGCTTATCAAGTTCGAGGTTAACGTAGAGCTTAAAGATAACTAAGGAAGACAAGTTTTTGACTTCATAAGAAATGAAAGTGTTCAACTAAGGGAGATTTTCGAATACAATTTTGATTAATAATTTTTATTAAATTAATTATGCTATAATATATACTGAATAACATAGCAACAAACATTCAACTTATATTAAGATTAACATAAAATCAAATAAGACTCTAATATTAATTATTTTATATTTAAACTATAT
>ERZ724506.219-NODE-219-length-22095-cov-8.038385_pt1 | contig 22095 bp, 8 predicted proteins | sample MGYA00376039_ERZ724506 | MGnify/ENA primary metagenome ERZ724506 (study PRJEB28724, sample SAMN07190887) | wastewater metagenome | isolation source: effluent of sewage treatment plant in Hong Hong | place: USA: Christiansburg, Virginia | collected 2016-03-01 ... | reverse complement strand
CCCAAACCCCAAACCCCAAACCCCAAACCCCATATTGTAATCTTTTTAGCATAAATATAATTTTACTATTTAATTAGTATATTTATTAACCATAGAAAATTCTTAATTGCAAGCTATATATTGGTCTTAATTCCAATAAACTATCCTTGGTACAGGAGCATTATCGTTCAAGTGAGGCCTCGGCTGATGATCGGTTTTGCTAATTGGAAACTAATCCTTATAAAATATCAACTTAGATATAATATTTTTTCAGGTCTTTGACCCACAATTAAACAAATTTTCTTTAAATTATAAATGGTTATTTTTACTAAGGAAATATATGGAGTTATTGTAACAGAGAATGACACTCCTATTTAGACAGATATTACTCTTGTTTGAGGACACGAAAAAATGAATAAGAGCCGAAAGCCATAAAATTTTCAAAAGTCTCCAAGTCTTTCAAGAAAAAAAGATGATAATATTACTTTTGAATTGCTATAGAAATAAAGATAAGAAAGAGAGAAACTTAGAGGACTTAATAAAACCATAAAAGACATGAGGGACAAGTGAAAAGAGAGGCTTAAATAAAAAAGATAGCTTAAAAAAGAATAAGCTGAGGAAAATCAAGTCAAAGGAACATAGTTCTAAGTCATTAAAGACAATAGTAAGATAAAAAAATGGAGCAAAAAGTCTAAAGAAAAACTCATGAAAATGCCAAAAGAAATGTTTGAGAAATTTCTTGCCAAAACAAGACAAGTATAATATTATTTTATTAAGAATATTTTTATAGAAGATTTTAAACTTAAGCTTGATTTCTTTATTCAAATATCTATTAATTTTTCGGATGTAATTTAAATTCAATTTTCTATTGCTATAGAAAAACACTTATTATAATATGAGCTTAGAGTCACAAATAACACATTAAGAAATAGAATTCTTTGCTCTTAATAAAATAGTAACAATAATACCTAATTTCTTTGAATAATAACTAGAGCTTGTTGAGGGTACTTTTGGTCCTTTCAAAATAGACAACCCAATTGAGGTTCCCCTGTGGCTTGGAGTTTTCCTATAAAGATGAGGCAAATGTTAAATTTAGATCAAAGAAGAATATACATAAGAGTACTTAGATATTAAAACTGCTGAGTAAAAAAATAGTGATTTATTTATAGAGCTTCCGGAGGGATATTTTGAGGTCTTTCATATTCTTTATGAAGAATGCAAGGATAGTTTTCCAAATCCAGTTTAGATAAAAAGTCTTATTGAAGATCTAAGATAAGTAAGGCTCTCCAAGATAACCAATCATATTAAGAAATCTGATGTTAAGGATGATGTTTTTTTCCTTAACAATTTGACTAGTTATGAAATTAGTGTAATCTGACCGTAGATAACAGAGGCTTTTGGAATGATTGCGTAGAACCAGAGAATTGGGATGAATTAATATAGTTGTTATTATTTAATATTATTTTTAATGTGTTTTTTTATGAAATTATTTGATGATTTTTTTATGTAAAATTATTATAAATCAATTAAATTGAATTTAGTATTTATAAGTAAATTTAACTTGATTAAAATACTTTAATAATAACTTGTTTAGGTACATATAAACTCATCTTTAAAGTCTTTATTTTTTATAAAAAAAATTTGAAAAAAATTATTAATCATACCATTAATAAATATTTAAAGAAATATTTTCCTAATAAATACTTAAAAATAATTCCAATCGTAATTAATTATTTTATTTTTGATCTATATCAGGAAACCCTTTAAGCAATACCTTTAAATGTATTTCATAATAAGACTTCATTTACTACAGAAATTACTAAAAGTCTTTTTTTTCCTGAGCTTATTATTTTTATTAAAGAGCAAGTTTTTCATTACTCAATTCTTATCTGTTATTAAATTGCTATTGATTTTATCCTATACAAAATACATTGTTATTGATTTAATTCTATTACTATTATTCTGGAAAGCTCTTCTCATATTATAAATCAAACTGCTTTTTTATATATCCCAATGTTTGATTATTATATTACATATAAGTCTCTTTTATTAGCTAGTTTTTTAAATCTCCAATAAAAGTACTATCCATAACAGTCACAGTATTTCCCTGAATATTAAGAGAGCCATTATTAGATTTTTTTTTGCTCTCTGATTCCAAATTCTCATTCTTAATTTATTAAAATTAATTTTTTTGATTACTACAGTTAGAACATTCAACTATTTAGTTTTTCTCATATAAAGGGTAGTGACAGTTATTGCAGCTTTGGGCTAGCATTTTCCACCCAGATAATAAATAATTTTCCTAATTACCAGTCTACTATTTGTCTTACTTATTTTAAATTTACTTTTCCTCTCTTATCTCTTTTTGGCTGAGTCCACATCCTTATTTGCAAAACAACTAATTAGTCTAGCTCTCAAAGAATAAATAATTACCACATATCATACATTCTTTATCTGTAAGAGTAACAAAGTTTTTATTTAGCTCTCCTAGAAAATTAAGATGATTTTACATTATAATTTTAATTATATTTTTTACTAATAATAATTCCTAATAATAAAAAGTCTATTTAATTAATCATTTATAAATTATAAATGCTTATTTAAGAGTTTAGACAAATGTTAAAAAGATAATAAGATTTATAAGAGCAAAAAGATATTGATCTTAACAGTCTAACTGTTTATGAAAAAATGATTGGAGAAATAAGCAAGCAATTGATTAGCGCATAATAATAATTATGATACTAGTACTCAAGTAGTTATAATAAATATAAAGAGAATCTAATAAACCAACCTTCATTTGATATCTAATAAAAAAATGATTTTAAACCTGTCACTTATGAAGAATCATAGTAATAGAATGATGATATTTTTGAAGACCATTAAAAATAATTACAGTAAAGAAAATTTGTCTAGAAATAATAATAAACTATTTAAAAATAGTAGGCTCCTTAATAAACATAGACATAGATAGAATAATAATAAAAAGAGCTGCAAATTAAACAAAATAAATATGAAGAAGAGAGATTGAAAAGAGAATAGGAGGCTTAGGAGAAATTATTATTGCTAGAAGAACAATGGAGAAAACAAGAGGAATAAAAATTATTAGAAATGGCATAAAAGAAATAACAAGAAACAATAAAATAGTAACAAGTTTAAATACAGCCTAAGATAAAAGCTGAGCCAGAAAAGCCTGTAATTTTAGTACCTAAAAATAAGATGATAGGAAAAGGAGCATTAGCTCAGCCAAAAATAGAAGTTAAAGAAGTAGATTAAAGAAAGCCTATTTAGCCAATTAAATAAGTTGGTTTAGTATTAAAAAAGACTGTCTAAGTAGATTAGTAAAAAAGTATTAGTATAGAAGAAGAAAGAAAGTAGAAGGAAAAAGAGTTATAGTAAATTTAAGAATAAGAATAATAAAGATAACAACAATAACAATAAATAAAAGAGTAAGAAAGGCTATTATAGGAACAGCTTCTATTGGATAAGAAAAAAGAACAATAGAAATAAATACTTGAGAAATATAAATAAATTGATTTGAAGCTTAAAATACAAGAGATTAAAAATGCTTAAGAGAAAAAGACACTAAATAGCAAAATTTAAGAGCCTGCTCAATAATAAGAAAAGAAATTAAGTACATTAGATTTGCTTAAACAAAGACTCCTAAAAGATAAACAAGATAAAAACTAATTATAAAAGCCATTATATATTTTTAAATATCTTAGCATCTCTTATCAAATAATTACATCTTTCATTTTCAGAAAAACTTTCATAAATAATATAGTTTGCTTTAATAAATATATTAAACAAATTATTATATCTTAGCCAACAATATAATTTATAATATAAAAAATTTAAAGTAAATATTTGAAAGCAAGTGAAAAATGATCTGAACCAAAACTCTTAAAAGGCTTGTTTTTCTCATGATCAACAATATCTTTATAGCATGGCATTTATCTCATACAATAAGGCTAAATATTTTAATTGGAATAAAACAAATAATCAGCTGTTGTTTTAACACTTGTTGTATAATGAGTAAAATCAGGCTCTCTAAGAGTGCCATTAAATCTCTAAAATGATGACTAAAGATTAGTTTCCTTAGAGATATTCTTTAAATACTCAAATGCATTTCCTCAAAGACTCTTATTATTATTTTGGCTACTTATTTTTATTTATTTTGAATATGGATCAATAAATAACTCTGTGTTTGCAAGAAGCTATATTAGTTCTTAATTTCTATCAAATTGTTTTGTTGAAGCTTCTTAAGCAGTTTTTTGTAAATTGTTTACCAAAATCCCTCCAATATTTGCTAAAGGAATATTCTTCTAAAGTTCTCCTTTTAATATATATTTATATAAATACGACTCTGGAGCTATATTAAAATCACCACCCAAAAATACCTGATTTATATTGTAGGTGTTTTTAAATAACTAAATAGCTTTTAACAAAAATACAACACTTGCAAGCTTGTTTATTCCTCTGTTTTAACTAAATAATATGTGAGTGTTAATGATCAATATTTTTTCTTGGGAATTTTTCTATTTAATAATTACAAACTAAGCATTGGAGTTATGCTACATTTCTTTCAGCAAAATATCATTCTAGTCATAATTTGTCCCTTTAATCAATTTATAATCTAAATAAAAATTTTCAATTAATTTGAACTTATTTAAGTTAAATCCAACAAGATTGCCGATTGAATCTTAGTTGCATGATTTCAGCTTAAGAAAGTACTTCATATTAAGTTCCTAGAACAGACATTATAGCTATTCAATAGAATCATAGCCAACTTCTTACAACAATAAGACATCTGGAGCAACTTCTTTTATCTCATTCTTAATCAACAAAAGTCTATTGTTCAACTAAAGATCTTTCAAACTAAAATTCTTATATCACTCTAAAGATATTAACCTCTAAGATAATATATTATATGACATTATTGTAGTAAGCTTATTATCCATATGGCTGTAGCCCTATTTACTATTAATCCAAGCTCAGCAAATCTATCATCTATTCAACTACAACAAATTTCATTAAAGAAACATACTCATTATAATTAACAACAAAAATTTATTTTAAAAGTTAAATTTATTATTCCCTTGGTTCTTTCATAAGTTTTTATAAATTTATGATTGCATCTTATGGGTTGAGATTTTTTGGGCAAGAATAACTAAAGGTGCCAACATCATCACTAACATTTAATTTTTTTCCTTCTTTAAGAAAATCAAGTCTTTCTTATTAAGCCTCATCTCTTGAGTCTGTTACCCATCAATAGGCCTGAAGAAGAGTAGCTGGACCAAGATACTCATCATCTTATTAAGAGTAACTTGGACACGATGCCGAGCAGCTTGCACACATAATACAATCATATAGGCCATCTAGCAATTCTCTTTTTTCTATACTTTATAAATGTTCTTTTTGATTTTCGGTTTTCGGCGTTTTTCATATCAAAGTTGGTTAAATAGATTTGTATTAAGAAAAGAAGTTTGTCAAATCAACAACAAGGTCTTTTATTATAGGAAAATTGTTTAAGGGCGTTACAGTTGCCCCAACACCAACATCCTTGTCATAAGGTTAAATACATGCAAGTTTATGAGTGCCGTTAAGATTCATTGCACATGAGCCACATGAACCTTCACGACAAGATCTTCAGAAGCTCAAACTTGGATCCATTTCATTCTTTATCTTAATAAGCACGTCAAGATACATCACAGTATTATTATTAGTATCAACATAATAAGACATTAAATATGGCTCTGTATTTTAACGCTAAGTGTTTTTTCTGTAAATTAAGAATCATTTTTTTGTTCATTTTTCTTCCTCAGAAATACCTGAGTCGAATTCAACAATTTTGTTCTTATTTATTAATGTTAATAAATTATCTTATACCGGCAGAGGGGCTTCTTTAACAGAATTAATATTACTTAATCCAAATCTTAAGAATTTTTAAATATTTTTAATTCTCATCATAATAATAAATAAATTTAAAATTATAAACCTTAATGTAATAAAAGAGAAAGTATTAAAAACAGCCAGCTGAGGAAGAGAATAATAAGCAACAAGAAAGTACAGCAAAATCTTAGTGTGAATAATAGTGAGAGGAGTAGCCAAAGCAAGAGCCATTTTGTGGACTAGAAATCTCTTAATAAACCAAAGAGACTTTATAAAAAGCAGGATTTGATGATTTGTTTGACATACAAAAGGCATGCTACACACCTATTTATGAAGGTAAGAATTTAATAGGCTAAGACTAGACAGGATCTGGCAAGACATTAGCTTTTCTTCTACCAGTAATGGAAAGACTAAGAAATAAAAGCTCTCCTTCAGTTGGATACTTCAACAGAAATCCTTGAGTAATTATTCTGGCACCAACTCGAGAGCTTGCTAACCAGATCGGGGATGTTGTTGAGAAAATCTAAAACAAGCCAAAAGAATTTTTATGTTAAGTTTTTATAGGAGGAGCCAGCAAGAAGAAACAAATAGATTAATATAAACAAAATGGTTCAGATATTATAGTCGGAACACCAGGATGAATAACGGATCTTATTGATGACGGAATCGTAGCTCTTTCTTAAATATAAATATTTATTCTTGATGAGACTGACAAAATGATGGATCAGAGTTTCTCTGAGCCTATATAGAAAATATATAACCAAATTCTCAAAGCAACAAATAAAGACTAGTCATAGATAAGAAATCATGATAAGCAACTTTAGGTGCTTTTATTTAGTGCTACAATGACTCCCGAAGTTTAGTAGTTTATCGAAGACAATTAGATAAAGAGTAGCTTACACATCAACATGAGTAAATAATCAAGTGAGAAGATTCCAAATCAAATAGAGCACTTCTCTTACTAGTGCTACAATACAGAATAGAAGTTGGAGAAGCTAAAATAACTTCTCAATGCGGATCACATTAGATCTAAGAAGATAATTGTCTTTGGAAACCTTAAAGAGCAAGTTACTTCTTTAGCTGAGCAATAAGATTATGAGTAAAGATCACTTGTCTTACATGGAGATATCCCTTAGCTTTAAAGAGAGTTTACTTTGAAATAGTTCAGAGATAATAAAATATGATTGCTTTTTGCTACGGATGTAATAGCTAGAGGAATTGACGTGTCTGATGTAGATTTAATCATTATGTTGGCACCTTCTTTACAAATAGACTAATATGTTCATAGATGTGGAAGAACAGGAAGAGCTGGCAAGACAGGAAAGTGTCTGACTTATTATCTAAATAACGAAAAAGAGACTTTAGTTAACATTGAGTAAAAATCCAGTGTAAAGATAAAAAATTTAAGAAATTAAGAAGATATCTTTCCTTTAAATGAGGGTCAAGAATAAAAATAATTATAATAACTTGTTGACAATTTAGACTTAATTAGACTTGAGAATAATGACTATCTTAAGTTGGCCTAGGATCTAATTAATAATTCTTAATAAACAAAGGAACTTGCTTAACATATAGCTAAACTGATTTAGTTGGCCAAAGAGAGTCTTAATAGTAAAAATGTATATGATAATTCTGAAAGCAATAATGAGCTAATAAAATTATATATTACTTTTGTTGGAAACCATCCCTAAGCAACAGAGATTATTTAAGAATAGTTAATGAGGCATCTTTATAAATCAAGTCTAAGAAAGATTAAGATTAATTACCAAGAGCCTATAAATTATCATTATGAAATGACTCTACCTAAATATCTTAAAGCAATGGTCATGGACATTGGTAAAGAAATGCATACCAAAATACAGGTTGTTGAAAGTGTTAAATAAAAACCATACTAGTAGAGATAATACAATGATAGACAAAAAGTTGCTTCAAAAGAACCCATATTATTGGCTCTTAATAAAAATAAGCCAAAAAATTAATAATGTTCTTATTTATTAATCATATTTTGTATCAAATAAAACCTAGTTAATATTCTATGTGAACTCTTTTAGATCCATACAAAAGGTCCAATAATCCTCTAAAAGATCCTCATTAAAATCAATTGATTTTTACTCTTTAAATTATTCATAGTTTTCAAGAACTTTTAAGAGATCAACTTATACATTAGAGCATCTTTATACGAATTCCTTGATTTCCTCCACTTTGTATTCTATAAAGGAGCTATTCTTTAGTTTGTATAAGAGGTTCTGAGTAAATTTAATTCATATTCTCCATAAATGAAGATCACTGTAAGTCTCTATGATCATATCTCTTTCATCATTAGAATAAATTAGGTAATTATAAGCTGAGAATAATTTATCATAGATATCAAAAATAACTTTTTGGTCATAAGATCTTTTTTTGATCTCTTTCTCAACCAGACTTATTTTGTTTACAAGAATATTGAAGAGGAATTTAACTGTTTAAAACTTAATGTTGCCTTCATTATTGTCTTAGCCTTCAATAGAAAAATAATTGTTGAATACTACCTACTCATTTTTGAGAAAATGATTGTAGATCTAATAAACAATGTTTTTATTATAACAACTCATTTGTGTTTTTGATTCAGCTTGTTACAAAAGACCCATAATTTAAATAGGCGGCTGTTTCCATAAGGTAAGAGGAAGTTCTTATATGTAAATAAGCTTAGATAATATTATGTAAAGTCTATGCAAGATAATAAAATATATTTATAGAATTAGCATTGATAAACAAGTCTTAATAAATTCTTAATAAAAAGTTCCTTCATTATAGTTATGTTTCTTAAGCTAAAATGTATGCATTAGAGTGCCAATTAGTAAAGATAAAGCTTGTTAAATAAAAGGAAAATACTATGAAAAATAATCGTAAAATTTCTCTTTAAAATCTTAATATAATGTCTGATTTGCATAAAGACATTTTTCTTATTTATTATTTACAAAGTAAACCTCTTTAAAAATACTCAAAAATAAAAGCCAGTTAAAGGACCCTATTATATTACTTTATAACTAACTAGATGATACAAACATTAAATTAAATATATGGCTCTAGTGATATAATATTAATATGAATCTTGCCAATAGTGAAAATACAGTTGACCTTTAAAATCATAACAGCTTTCTGAGAATTTCTTAATTATCAATATTATACTCTTATCTATCCCAAATGTTTTTAATATCAATATATAAACTAAAACATCATATAAGAAGAATTATAAATATTTTCATTGAGAAATATTCTGGCTCACTTTTACTAAAGTTTTTCTAAATTAAGAACAAGAATATTATCTCAAATAAACAAACAAAACTATAATAAAGAATCTTTTTGATAGACTGATCATTTTACTAAGTTTATATAAGTTTTTATAACTACTCTTGATACAGTTATTCTGAACCTTTTTATTATCCGACATCTCAATTAATATAATTTTATTTCTTTGCTGATCTTTCTAAAAAATTGCTGAATAACTGAGACTTATCTGTATTTTTTTGTTCGCCAAAAACAGTTATAGGTGACTTTGAATTTTCATGAGCTATGCTTGATTTTGCTCCCATTGGTGTTAAGATTTTTTTCAAAGGTGTTGCTGATCTTTTATCAATTCTTAAAACATTATTATTTTTAGGCACTTATTATTTTTTTTATTCTGGAATATTGCAGAGCGATTTAGGGATGACAAGACTATTGTCCAGTTCGAAATCCATTATAATATAAATAATTTTGGTTTTTATAATTTTGAGGATTTTAAAATTTTAATTATATTATTTATTCTGATGAAACAAATAAAATATATTTAATACAATAATAAATTCATATTATTTAAGCAAAATTTTCAGAAAGATTTTCCTAAATTATATTTTAAATTTGGTAAAGGTTTTCTGAAATTTAACACCTTTAATCTATTTGGGATATCTTAATTATGTCATAGTTGATTTAGGGATTATAAGTTTTAGCTTCAAGAAATAGCTTTTAGTTTTGGGTCTATATTGTAGGAAGACCTAGCATAGCACTATCTATAATAATTCGATACTCATTTGAAGTATCTAAAATATTATCTGAAAATTAAATAATAATTTTGCTATAATCTAAATGATGTTTCTCTACATGCAATAACTTTAGTAAATTTATTAGCAATTATTTATCCTCATGCTTTTCAAAAACAAATTCTTTATTTTTATTAATATCCATTGTGTTAATGAAGAAATCACTTCATTAATTAAGCTTGTTTATAAGGTCTAAAATATTATTGGTTTTTATTTTTAGTTTGTTTAAAATCTATGCTGGCACTTATTAATTAATTAACATTTAAACATTTAAAGTTTGTTCTTTATTTAATTTATATTTGTTTTTAAATAAAGATATTAAAATTTAAAGAAATTGTTTTATTAAAAAAATATCCTAATTTAAGCTCTCTATTTCATAGTCGTGAATATACTATACTAAAAACTTTTCATTTGATTAATCATTGTTAGTAAGATTTTGCAAAATTTGTTGAGGCAGTTATTTGTATAAACTTTCTAAAATTTTATTAATTTCGAAATAGGACATATTAATAGATGTATTTTATTATTATTATATATGTTCTAGAGATTCTATAATATAGCCTGATTATTAAGAGGCATAATCATTCTATTCATCTTTGACAAAAATATCATTAATTTTAATCTTTGTTTTTTCAAAAGAAACTAATTAAACTTATAGCAATTATTTTATTTGCTCATTATTTAATTAGCTTGTTTCATTATTAATTATTATCTAACCCTGTAATATATATTCTTATTTATTATTCGAGTTTTGTAATTATGATTAGTAGACTATATTATTTATGCAATACTAAATAATATCTAACTAAACATTTTTTTATTTAATTTATTAACAAACATTAATAATTAGATTCTATATATACAATAAATCCATTGATGTTAACTTAAATGCATTGGCTTCTTTTAATAAATTATGCTACAACAATGAATGATACAATGATAATCTATATATTAGTTCTTTTTGATTTAAATCCAAATTATTATCAGCAAAGATGTCAGTGGTCTAAATATTCTATAAAACAGAGCTTTGAAATTACACATCATCTTCTAGATAAATTTTGATTGAAGCTTTTAGCAAGTCTAAAGGAAAATCTTTTGTTTCTTTAGTGCTCATAAAAAGTCGAAAATCTTTGGTCTCTATTTTCTAGAGCTCAATTAAAATATTATTTAGTAATTAAGGACACATGTGACAGTTTTAGAGTAAGATCCATCTTCCTTTATCCTTAGCAAACTTAATGAATTTTCCTAATATTTAATCTTGATTTTAAGCAAGAGACAATACATCAATTTTTGTCTGTTATTTTAGTTACTTTGATAATCTATCTAACTGTGTTATAGGATCAACACCCTCGGCTAGAATAAACAAAATTGGCAAAGTATTTGGCTATGAATTATAAAGATCAAATAAACTAAATTATTCGTTGGAAATAAAATACTCTTTAAGATAATTATACTCAGAGTTCTTTATATAATTATATAACAAGCTACTCTTAAATATTCTTATAAATATAATCTCAGTTGAGAAGTCCTTGGTTTATAAATAGCTTGGTAAAATATTATCATTACTCAAAATCCAATTCATAATTTATTATTAATATATCTTAAGGTCCTTTAGCTGTTCAAATTATGATTGTAAGTACACAAATATTTATTCGTATTTATCTTCTTAATTTAGTTCTCAATTATTATTTATTTTATTTATATCCTCATTAGTGCCTAATAGTATCTTATAATGCAACTCAGTTATTAAATTCTTGCTCAATAATATTTATATATAGATCATTATGCTTAGAATGTTTCTATGTTGTCAAGATAAGCTTATTGAGATCTCTTTATAGAATTTTTGAACAAAGCTCAATATGATTTCTTATTCTCTATTTTGGCTATTTAATTGCTGCATATTTAAGCTTATTCAAAATATTTACAAAAATTAGTCTAAAGAAAATATATATAAGGGAGATAATGATTCTAAAAATATTAGAACCTAAAACATCTAACTTGCTATAAAAGCAGCTCATTAATACACTTGTCTTGTTGTGGATAGTTTTCTTCTCATAGACTAAATAACTTTGATTCTTTATAATAGATTTTAACTTTCTTCTTTAGACTTTTAGAAAGCATTTACAAGATCAATATTGTCTAGTAAAGATTCACCACTTTGTTGTTATAACAGCTATAATATATTATCCTCTGTTTTTAGTTGTCTTCTAGATAGTTCATTGTACTCTTTGACGCTGTTAACTCACATTCATTCTGAAGATAGATCCTCTTTGTAAATAATCATGTTTAGTAAATTGTCCTCAAGTCCTTTAGTATTTACCTGAAAATTAATTACGTTGGTTAATTAGACAATTTTTCGATGACTTTAAATTGCACTGTATGATAGAAATATATATGCTCAAAATTGTTTATTTTTTTATAACAAAGTGTTATTATATAATATTTTTTCATCTTGATTATTATTTTGTATTTATGCACTTATCAGCTCTAAAATATAAGGACTAATTATATTGCCTTTTGATAAGCATATTAAGTTATTTCCATTATTCAAAGCCTCTTTAATGTATGATATTTTATCCTCATCATTTATATATTGATCTATGATGAAATTCTTTTCATTTCTTAAATTCTCTAATAACCATCTCTATGCCTAATCTTAAGGATCTATAATAACACAAGTATTTAAGGAGTTTTTAATAAATATAGCATTCTCTATAGAGAAATTGTCATTTGATAAGTATTCTTTATTAATCCATGATCCTATTGAAATCTCATCAGAAAGTTAAGACTATATATTAAAAGCAGTAGTTTATTATATATTATAAAGAGAGAGCTATTCCTTCCATTAATAAAGAAAACCTTCTCTTTTAAAGTCCTCATATATACCTAGGCTACTTACTTGACTAGACAATAATATACAATCGCCTATCAAACACTAAGTCTATAAAGAATATTTTTTGATTTTGCTTTCCCAGTTTTCTTTCTCAGACGCAAGCCCGTCTATTAATTAAGCAGATATATTTGTTCTTCAAGTACATGTTACTATTTATTATTCCAAAAAGTCTTTTTTTTCTTAAGCCTATTTAAGCTGATCCTTAATCTACTATAATCATTGTATATAGAAGTTATAAGCGTCTTATTTCTCCTTCAAAATTGATTCGGCTTTTAATAGTTCATCTTCAGCTTATAATAGAAGAACTCTTTTAGGGTTAATTATCTACAATTTATCATATACATCAACAACAGTCTTTAAAAATAAACCAATTTTCTCAGCCTCTTAAGATATATTATTTATTTATGCCAAGTCGAAATCTTTTTAAGAAGTTATTTATCTTAGTGAATCTATAATATCTTCTGGTAAAGAATTTATTTTCTCTTCATTAAATTACAACAATTCTTAAAGCATTTTGTCTGGCTTAGCCATGATAATGGTTCAAGCTGCTTTTGTGTAATCAGGTACTTGTTTTTAAGATTTTTTTGTTGATGCTTTCAAAGCAATGTCTTTCAACTAAAATACTATACATAGTCCTTAAAAAAGCTTTAAAATAGCTGGAAGAGGTTTTTTGATTGACTTTATAAAATCAATATGAGATCAGTTTATAAGATTTAAGTGCTTCATTACCTAGGCTAAAATAGGTAGGACTTTATTGAGGTCTTCCTGACAAGCATTTCTAAGCTCTTCTGATTTTGATCAATTAACACTACATGTTTTGCTTTCTTCTTCCACAATAGCTTTTTTCTTATCAACTTCTTCTTATTCTTTTTATACATCAAAAATCAGCTTCGATGTTGCTAAAGAAGTCTCCTCAATTTCCGGTTTAAGTTTCTCAATTAAAGCCTTCATTTAGTCAACTTGGATTTTAGTTTAATCTAAAATTTATACTCCAACAATATATTTATTTTTATCTTAACCGATTTTTTAGATTTGATTTTAGTAAATAAAATTAAACTATCAAATGGAGTTAATGTAGTTTGATAGTGTTTATGTTTATTGAAGAGTTGATTATTGTTATTATAATTAGTTGAAAATAAGGTAGATTTATTTAGCTATATTTTTTTAATCATTTTCATTAAATAAATTTGTAGTAAGAATTTGCTCTGCTATTTCAATTAAGTTGTCTTAATCCAGCTAAGATACTTACTATATATATTGCTCATCAAATATATGAGGATAGTTTTGTTTTTACTATAATACTTTTCATTGACTAAGATTTAGGTTAAAAATTATCTTGAAATTTATTTGAATATGATCAAGGAATTATTTAATATAGATCTCTTTAGTATTTGAAACACTTTCTTACGATTTATTATTAACAAGTTCTGAAATAATTTTATCCAATTATTGGTCATCAAATAAAGTCTGGTAGTTTTATTAAGAGAATTTGAAGTATAATAGTTCTATGAGCCATGTTTACTAAAATAAGTTATCATCTATTATGAGCATGTATTTAGCTTATCCAAGACCTGCTTGCTTAATCTTATTTTTCAACTACATTAAAAAATTATCTTTATTCTATAAATCCTCAACATCTATATTTATTATTTAGTATCCTTGAATTATAGATATTATTTTGGATAAGGTCTTTTTACCATCTCCATTTTGACCCAATAACACTATGTGATTTCTAAATTCAATACAACTAATAGCCTGAGTTATTAAATTGATAAGTTGCTTGTAAATCACTGGCTAGAATTCTTGGTTGTTTTATATATTATATTACTCTATTATGTTTATAATATATTACTTAATATCATTCTTAGCTTTGATCTAAAAAAACTTTTCTTTTTAATCCATTTATTTTGCTCTTGTTTTTGAATATATATTTAAACTTGTCCATACATTATTTTCAAAACTAGTTTCTAAATTAAAATAATTTTTGCTTGCAGTTTGAATCATGTTTTTTATATTCATTTTCAAGGATAGATTTTATTAAGAAAGCTATGTATATAAAAGATTACTCCATAGTTATATAAAATCTTCTTTTGTATCTTCAATGATAATATTCTTGTTAAATAAATATCAAAATTAATCTATAAATACTTTTAGGTTCTATGAGCAAAGTAACTTGTCTTTAATGATTTATTTTAGACCTAATAATAAATTAATATTAAAGCTTATTATTTGGCTTGATATTTGCTTTAAAATATATTAAATATTTTAGCTACAATTAGAGTTAAAATAATTTAGATGGGCTTCAAATATTTTAAAGATGGATTAATAGTTAGGCTCTTATAAAGAAAACTAATAAAAGTATCATAGAATTCATCCAGTACTTTATGAATTTTAAATTCCTGATTTAAGCTCTATAATGATTTAATAATTTTCGAATCCAATTTCTTTTTGAGAATTTTATTCAAAAATAACTCCTGTGCTAAGGAGCTTTCTTATGAGTTCTATTGACTACTAAACTTTTGAGCTATTTTAGTTGCTAATGTTTAAATTCTCTAAGTAAATAATCGCATTAGATTTTCCTTCAGCTGGTCCTCAAGTATTTTTCTTAACAAGTTTTGAAGACATTTGTTATAAAAAGAGAGTCTTGATTTCTTAAGCATTTGTTAGTTTTTTAAAAGAGTGCTGAATTATCTGTGTGTCTATTTCATTCTGTTTAGATAGCAAGTATTTAATGAGTAAAGATTTTCCTGATGAATATTCACTATTAAAAGATATATGAATATTATTCTATATTAGCAGCTCTGCGAACTACAAAATTGATTGTTATTATTAAATAGGTACATAAAGTTAGTTTTGTTGCAAGATATTATAATTTAAGTCATTATTGTCTATTCATTACCATTTTAGCTTTGCTACATTGAAAATTATGTCATTTTGGTCTTTTTACATATCTTCTTAAAAAATAATATTTTTTATTATTAAAAAAATCTCTTCTTATTATGTATCAATATCTAAATAGATTTGTTAGATAGTTTCCTACTGATTTTAGTCTAAAAACTGAAGCTGCATTATAAAGCTTTGTATTACAATTGAAGCCAAAATATATTACTGTTAAGCAGGGTCTTCTATTGAGCTATATTATTGATAGCTTTGTAAGTAAATAGCCTAAAATAACAAAAGCATGTTACAAATACTCATACTCTTTATAATCTCCAAACCGTCAAAATATTCATCTTTTAAATAATTCAATAAAAATAGAAAATAATTACAAACTTTAAAACTATCTTGATCCTTAAGCTATTTGATACTGTATAGCCAGCTCTCCAATAATAACTATAGGCTTTACTTATTGCTTTCTAAGTAAATAATTCCGCACCTAGAAATAGTGGCTGGTGAAGCATCCTTTATTTAATCAGTCTCAAATATAAAACTAGTTCCTTGTTAAATTTTTATACACTAACCGTTATTAAGACTGATCATTCAGTTATCATCAAGAGCTGTGTTAAATCTCTCAACCCATTCAGAGTCAATTGGGCCATCAAATACAATCCAGTTTTTACTAAGTACATTTTCATCTGTGGAAATATCCTAAAAAATCATACTTAACAAACCATTTTGCCAAGAATTATTATCTGCTTGCCAATAACCAAATAATTAATCAAGGTCTTAAGCTCAGGGATTAATAAGGCTTTAATTTATTAAGTAGTTTTTTTGTTAATAAAAATCTTTCAAAGTATTTAGAATAAAAGATTTTCCTGACAAAGAATCTCCATAGATAATGAATCCAGTTTTATTGTCCATTAAAGTCATAAGTTAAATTGTTTTCTCAGTCAAATAAGAATTAGATTTAATAAAGTTTTATTTATCAATATAGACTTACAATTCAATGTTTACAATATCTTATTAAATTTGCTCCTTGAAGTCTAACTCTATAAACAAATCCTTTATTATTCAATTAAAGAGCTCAAGTTCTTAATTATTTAACTAAGGCTGAATAAGTTTTTTAAGAGATGATTAAAGAATTAACATCTCATTGAGCTTGCTTTTACTTAGGATTTACTAAGCATAGTTTATCAGAGTCTTGATAAATCTTAAACCAAGAATTAATTTTTCATTTTTGCTTAAAAAAGACTACAATAAATCAATACAGTTTAATAGTTTTTTTGTTAAATTTTGAGCCTACTAAAAGCCTTTAGAATAAAATAAAACTTCTATAATTTATTCTAAGCTTGGCATATTGAACAAATACACTCAGAATAGGCTTTTTAAGTTCTCAGGAATAACTTCAGTCAAAAACTAGTTATTGTTTGCAGTGGCTATTATGGTACAGCTTTAAACAAGCTTTATGTTCATACCCTCGAAAAAGAATCTTTATTTTTTCTCTTTTATTGCTTATAATATAGACCTTATTTATGATGCCAAAATTGACAACTGTTGTAAATCTACTCTATCAAACTCATCGAAGCAACACCACATGCCAGATTAAACCAGTCCTTTAAAGAAGTTAGATACAGTAAGATTGTCCATTTCATTTGAACAGTTAAAAACCTAGCATGTTATACCTATATATTTAGATAATTCTTTGATGCTTTCAGATTTGCCAGAGCCTGATGGACCAATAACAATCATTCCAAAGTTATTCTAAAAGGCTGCAATCATATTCTAATAACATCTGTCAGTTTAAGGCGTTATAATTAGTTTTTAAAAGTGTGACTAATAATCATATTAGTATTAGGTTTAGAAAAGAAGCATTTAGAATTTGAGTTTATTATCAATATCAATTAAGTATTTCATTTGAGATAGCCATTCAAAGGATGAAAGATTTAATACTTATTTCTATATAAAGTTATCAATAATTCAAATATAGTATACATGTATTAATATTATTGATTGGCTAAGAGTATTGGCCTAATTATTATACTCTTATTAGAGAATGTTAATTTACTATTTTAGTTTTTGTTATAGATCTTCTTTAAGAATGTTCAAGCTTTGTTATACAATAGCTTCTTTGATCAAATTTGTTAATCTAAATATAGTATAAAGAATAATTTATTAGCCAGTAAAGTTTACCTACAATTATTAAACATTGCTTGTATTTTATTTTAATATTTTATGTGTGTTAACTATATTGGTTTCCTTGATATAATTCAATATTTCATAGAGCCATTTCTCGATGGTTCCAAATTACTGATCAAATAGCTCTGCTTCTCTTTGAAATAAAACTTTTTCTTTGTTCTCAGAAATATATCCTATGATTTAGTTATTATCATTTAATAACAATGAATCAATATAACTAAAACATTTGTTAATAAAAATATTAATATTTTATTCATCTTGGCTTACAGAAATAAGCTCAATAAGTTCAAGATCACTCATGAAATAAAAATTTGGAAAATCAGATCTTTTTGACTCTAAATAATCCTTAAGACTTTTCATTATTTGTTCTAAAAGTTCATTATTTCATTTTAAAGTAGTTTAGATTTCCGTTGAGTCAAAATTTCAAAAAATATAAGAATTGTTTCTCAGATTGGCAATAATCTCAAGCCAATCAGAATCTATTTATTCAAATATTTGTTTCTCCATGGGCATTTTTTTCTTTAAATCTTCTTGATTAAGAATTGGGCACAAATAGATCCAGTTTTTTTGATGCTATTTCAACTCATCAAGAAGCTCTAATGAAGATATTATGTCTATTTCCGATGACTAGATTTGCTTGAGAATTGGTTGAGAATATTTGCTAGATTTAAAGTGATCTATTTTACAAATGAGACCTTCCAGGTTAAGAAATATGGATTCAAAAGAGTCTATAATGTATAAATCATCATCTCTATATGTTTTAAACGATAGCTTCATTTCATCTAATGTTTATATTACTTGCTGGTTAAAGCCTACTTCTAGTTAAAACTCTTTAGATACTTAATCTATAAACTATTCTATTTAGTTAGTACGAGCTAGGATATTGTTTTGAATTAATAAATCCAAATTAACTGTTTATTAATTACATTGAATTTTTATAATATCAAATAAAGCTTGCCAGTTTGTGGATTTTTTCTAAATACAATCTTATGTAAGTAAATTTAAAATAGGGAGAAGCTTTTTGAATTCAGTAATTAAGTTTTAGATTTGCTCACAAACTTATAAAGCTATTAAATCTTTTTACTATTCAAAATAATTTTAAATTTGGTTTAAAAGAGTATTTTCTATTTACTATAAATCATCAACAACCTTACTGAAAATTATCTTACTAAGAGGGCTTATGAGTATTTAATCTTTCATTGATTGGAAAGAAAAGGCTGTGTTCCATAACTATCTATAATATTAAAATTATGTTATTAAATTATCAAAGTTTTAAAACGAACTTATATCTATATTAAGAATTTATTCTTTCTCATTTATGATGACTTTTTCTTCTTGAAACTGTTCCAACTTATTACTAAATTCTTCTGTTATCTTAGCATAGTCTTGAGTTTTTTTAATATTATCAAATTTTTTTATTTCTTCAAATTATTTAAAACAGTTTTCAATTTAAGTCTTAAATAAAAGTTTTTAATCACTTAAATTCTAAGTAAAGAATACTTCTCTGTTTTGGAGAATTTTTTGAGCATCTAAAAGAGTCCTCTTTATTTCATATGGAAATATTTTTAATATCCAATACCTGTTAGTTATTTCCTAGCTAAGCTATTAATTATGTTCTTATAATAAAATTATATGCTCATAAATATTGTCGCACTATGTTTTTTAGTCTTATAATATTTATTGAATATTTTATAGAGTCTCCTTTAATAATAAGAATTCTTTCTCATTTTACGGATAGTTCTTGAGACTTGATTTAATAGTACTTTACTGATCATATAAAGATTATAACTGATCTTAAATCATTTCTTATATCCTTTTTAAATATCCTCTTTTTATTGTCTGGCATTTTTCTATTAATACATCTTTTATCTATTATGCATCAATATGAAGAAGACTTATGATAATAAAATCAGGGCTACATAAATGAATATTTTATATAAGTTAATCAACATTCTAAATAACTTCTCTTTTTTTATTAACAGCCAAACTTTATTTAAACTACTTGATATTTTCTTTCATTATCTTCTCAGTTGGGTTTTACAATAAGAAATTAAATGGTTTAAAAATTAATATTATTTCATTTGTTTATTATATAACCTTATTAACTATATTTTATATTTATTTTAAATAATCCTATATGATATTGCTCTCTTACTTAAGATCAAAGATTTATTGAGATTACTTTCCTAGAATTTTAATAAAATCTGACTCCATTGTTTAATAAGCATTTAAGTATTTAATTATCCATAATACAGGCTGTTGTAATTTATTAACTATTTCTTATTCATTTGGCTATAAATAAATTAACTAAATTTCTTGTTAGTTCTTTTTCTATTTCACTTCTTAGTATTTTAATATGGCTTAAATTAGAGGCATTGTTTTACTTTATTTTTATTGAAAGTTTTAATCCTCATTTTCTAAGAGTTTAATATATTTTTCGAAAGTTTTGATCATGAAAATTTCAAGGTCATTTTTAAATTAAATATCCATTCTGTAAATAATTCTTTTTAGTTCAGAATTATTGGGATTTTCATAGCTCTCAATATCATTGAAAGCTTAGTGGTATTTTGGAACTACTCTTAGTATGTCCCAAACATCGCCCATTGTATAGTCTCTCCATTGGACTTTAAGTATTTCTGAGTGCTTAGTAAAATACTCCTATTGTATTTAAACAATATCATCTAATTCTAAGATTTAGCTGCTTTAATTGAACTATAAATTTAAAATGTTATAGTCTTTCATTTTGTGTGATTTTTGGAGAAATAATTAAATTACTTTTCTATTTTGTTATATTTTAAATACATTTATTTTCTTTAAAGAGCTAAAATTTTGACTGAATGATTTAGAAGTTTTTGCTTATAATATAATATTGTATTTATCTTAATTATTGTTAAGCTAAAAGATTTTGAATATATTTACTAGTTTAAAATATTCTTGAAGATTTATTTTAAGTTTTTATTCTAATTAGCTTTTTTTGTTTAAAAACTCAAAGTTTTATTATACAACTATCAAAAGATCTTATGTTATTTATATTTGCTATTTACTATACTTTTTATCATTGAATTTTTATATAAAATTTTAGATTATTTATTAAGGCATTATTTTTATCTCTCATAATGGAATTTTATTAATAGATTATACATAAGCAGTTTGTTATTTGAATAGATTTTAAAAATATTGACACTTTTAAAGTCTCTAAAAGAAATTATTTTAATCTTCATATTTAAAGCATAGGGATTATCAAATAACTTTTTTTTGTATGCTTTTATCATTTGATTTTTAGATTAAGTATTTATTTAATATCTCATCATATTATATTACTTTGACATCTTGCCATTAATACTCTCCTTTATCAAAGAAAATACTCTTTCCATCTGTTTCTTCATTTTTATCCTAGCAAATTTATATCCAATCTTATGGCTTTAAATCTAATTCACAAATATCGAATTTATCTGCATTTTTTTCTATCATAATAGCTTATTAATCTTTTTTAACTTAGATGTTTAAATTATATTCTTTTTGCAAAGCTTATTAAATTTCATTAACTCTCTAATTGCCACTATAATCATATACTATTTGATCTCCCTCAATGATATCTCTTTGTTCCACGACCATAGCTTATTCTCTTATAATACTATAATGATTTTATTACAAAAAAAACTCCGTTTGATTTTTATTAATTTTATTCTCTATTCGTTTCTTTTATTAAGATGGTTTGAAATCTTATACATAGTCATGCTTGAGAGTATGAGAATATTATTTTTGTTTATTGAGTAAAAAATACAAATTTTTCTTTGCTTCCTCTTCATTAAAATTTGTCACTTTTATTTCTTGAGTGCTTTTGATTACAAAAGCTTTTTGTTCAAATTTTTTCATTATAATTATTATTTATGAATCTTATTATAATTTATTTTGGAAAAAATTTGGGTAAATATAGAAACTATTATGATGTATATTATTTGGTTATATTTTATCTGATTATTTTAATAATTTTGATCTATTTAAATTTAATTCTATTTTATTAAATATTTTTTTAACAGATTACTATAACACATATTAAGTATTTTAATTCCAAAATAATTTTAATGAAAATATATTTTCATTTAATAAGGTTTTTTATTTCTAATAAATATTATATCTATTAAATATAGTGATTAAATATTAAATATTATTTGACCATTAAGAATTTATAATGAAAAT
>ERZ724506.217-NODE-217-length-22180-cov-10.049763_pt1 | contig 22180 bp, 16 predicted proteins | sample MGYA00376039_ERZ724506 | MGnify/ENA primary metagenome ERZ724506 (study PRJEB28724, sample SAMN07190887) | wastewater metagenome | isolation source: effluent of sewage treatment plant in Hong Hong | place: USA: Christiansburg, Virginia | collected 2016-03-01 ... | reverse complement strand
CCCAAACCCCAAACCCCAAACCCCAAACCCCAAACCCCACAATGATACAATAATAATTCTATAAAATTATATATTTTATAAACCATGACTAATAGCAAGAAAAGACTAGCGCTTGTAAATCCAGAAAAATGCAAACCATCTAAATGCAACCTTGAGTGTAAAAAAATATGTCCAATAAACGCACAAGGGAAAATTTGTATAAGCGTTGAGAAAACTGACAAATGTAGTACCATTAGTGAAGTTTTGTGCATAGGTTGCAATCTTTGTGTTAAAAAGTGTCCTTTTGATGCAATAAAGATTATCAATTTACCAACTAACTTGCCAAGCCAAGTATCTCATTGATATGGAGAAAATAGATTTGTTTTACATAGATTGCCAATACCTAGAAAAGGAAATATTTTGGGACTTGTGGGTACGAATGGAATAGGAAAGACAACCGCCCTTTAAATACTTACTAAAAAGATTAAACCAAATCTAGGAATTACTGATAAACATGTTACTTGGGAAGAAATAATAGAAAAATTTAAAGGATCAGAATTGTAGACATTCTTTTAATGCTTGCTTTAAGATGAATATAAAGCCTCCTTTAAAGTCTAATTTGTAGATAAATTACCATAGATGATTAAAGGTAAAGTTCTTTCTATATTAGAGAAAAAAAATGACAAGCCAGAGATTTTTGACGAATTAATTGATATTTTGGAACTTAGACACTTATTAGATAGAAACCTTAGTAACTTATCAGGAGGAGAACTTTAGCGGTTTACAATAATGATAACTATTATGTAAAAAGCTAATATTTATGTGTTTGATGAACCTACCTCATATCTTGATGTAAGATAAAGACTTACAGTTTCTAACATAATTAGAAAATACACCTAGTAAAGCTAAACCTCCGAAAATTATGTTATACTAGTTGAGCATGATTTATCTATTCTAGATTACATGAGTGACTATATATGTTGCTTATTTGGCAAACCAGCTGCATATGGTGTTGTTTCATTACCTTATGGAGTTAAAGAAGGAATTAATGTCTTTTTGGATGGGTATTTAACCAAAGAGAATATTAGAATTAGGGATTACTCTTTAAATTTTAAAGGTCATGATACCGCTTCTGAAACAGAAACAACAGTTCAGGGATTTTTGAGAAAAGAAGAAATCAATAATTATTAATATGAGAAGATGGTTAAAAAGATAGATGGCTTTGAATTGGAGATTGAAGCAGGCAGCTTTAGTGACTCATAGATTGTAGTGCTTTTGGGAGAGAATGGTACTGGAAAAACAACTTTTGTTAAAATTTTAGCTGGAATTGATAAATAACTTCAATCCGGATTGAATTTAAAGATATCTTATAAACCATAAACAATTTCTCCAAAATTCTAAGGCACCGTTCAAGATTTATTATATGAAAAAATAGAGGGTATTTGGAAGTCTAATGAAGTTTTTAAACAAACTGTTTATGATGCTTTAAATATAGAACCATTGTTATAGAATGAGGTTTAAGATCTATCAGGAGGAGAAATGCAAAGAGTGGGTATTTGTGTTTGTCTTGGTAAAAAAGCAGACTTATATTTAATTGATGAGCCAAGTGCTTATCTTGATGTTGAATAAAGAATAATAACAGCTAAAGGAATAAAGAAATTTATTATGATGTTTGCCAAAACTGCTTTTGTAGTAGAACATGACTTTATTATGGCAAATTATTTAGCAGACAAATTCATAGTATATGATGGTCAGCCTGGTGTCAAATGTTGAGCCAACAAACCCATGTCAATTGTAGAAGGAATGAACAAGTTTTTGAGTTAGCTAGGAGTAACTTTCAGAAGAGACAACTAAAATCTTAGACCAAGAATAAATAAAATAGATTCCACATTAGATAAAGAGCAAAAGTTATCTGGGCAATATTACTTTGTGGATTCTTAATAAAAATTATAAAATCTATAATAACAAATTAATACATAATTTTAATTAGCTCATTAGGCTTTGACGGCTGGTTTAACTCCAGAACAGGTGATTATTGAAGAAGCAAAAAGTTTCTTGAATTCCTCATCCTCTTTAAGTCCTAAGAATATGAATCTTGGAATAATTCTGCTCTTTTTCTTTTGTCTGGTGATCATGACAGCAACCTCAAGGATTTCAGCAACGAGATATTCGAGAACGGCAGCCAAATAAACTGGGGCACCAACTCCTACTCTGTCTGAGTATCTTCCTTTTTTCAACATTCTGGCAATTCTTCCAACTGGGAAAGTGAGTCCAGCCTTGGCAGATCTGGAGCTCTATCTTGACTTAGTGGCTTTACCTTTAGCTTTTCCTTTTCCTCCTTTGGTCATCTTATATTATAAAATAAAAAAGTTATTTATACTGGGCCCTACTCTAAATGATTCCAATCCACCAATAAATGAAAAGATTCGAATCATTCTTTTTTGACATTTTAGTTCTTATTTTCTTTATAATTTTATTTCTTTTTTATTGTAATTATTATGAATATACATTTTAAATTAGATAATATATGTAAGACAATATAATTAGAGTCAAATAATATAAATAAACTATTTGAGTAAATTAATATAGAATTTAATCTATATGGTTGTTAATTCCAAATTACTTATCAGGATTTTGAGGGTGAGAAAATACTGTTGCAGGATTAATAAGACTTAGAATATTTAATTGAGAACTTCGATTTTAGCAATTTAATAGAGATTTAAATTATAAATCAGTGCCATCAAATCAGTAATATTGATTAGAAAATATTTGAACAACTATATAAATTTATTCAATTCAAGTACTCCTCAGAGGAAGAAATTAATGAACACTAAATAAAGGATGATATAAAAGCACTCACTATTCACATTGAAAAGAAATACAATTTATAAATAGATTAAAAAAGCTTTACAGATTAAATAATTTAACTTCTCAGTTAGGAAAAAACTAAAAACAAAGAAAACTATATCACTATATTAAAATAAGTTTATTCAAAAATTACTTTATCAAATTTACTGGGAAGTAAGTTTGATTCCAATATAAATTAGCCATTTATTAACTAATCCTATACAAACTAATTACTAGAAGATAAACAGAATTAATTATATCTATAGCAGTTAAGTGATTATCAAAAAGAAAAACAATGATTAAGTGAAACTGTTTCGCAAACACAAGAAAACGAGCAAGATTTTTACTCTGAAATTAAACTCAAGCCCTTAACAACCATAGATAAAAAGATGAATTTAAGAACAACATCAGAAAATTCAACAATAATTCTCAAAAAAAAATGAGGTAATATTATAATGCTATATATATTATTTTTAATTTGATATATTTAATTAGACACCACTCTTATAGGGTAAATGGAAACAATTTGTGCTAAAAATAAATTGGATTTTGAAAATTCACTTAAAATGTTAACTGGTATTTTGACATGGAGTTTCTTTTTTGACATAAAAGTACCTCTGAGAAACAATTTTTACAGCCTAGAGTATGAGGATTACTATATCATTTAGGACAATCTCTATTCAATAAATTAAAAAATATTAAAGAAAATTTTAGCTTATAAGCTTAATGATTAAAGCATTCCAAAATTTGACGGCATATCTCATTTTATTTTCTGTAGTATAGAGTCCGATATAATAACAATAGTTCTAAAAAATGTCAAACCAAATTCCAATGATTAAAGAAACATCTTTTAATAACTTGTCTATTTCAACTCATTGTTTAATAAAATAAAAGTATAGAAATTAGTTTAGTTTTTTTACCAGCTAGAAATGTTGGAGATTAAAGAAGAATAAATATTTAAAGAGATATAAATTCACAATTTAGAAATGATAACAAAAAGAGATTAATTTATAGGCTATGGTATTAATTTTTTCTCACAACCTCCAATCATTTTTGATAATGATCAAACAAAATATTATTTCTAGTCCTTGCCTTTTGGACACTAAGTTATACTATTTACATATTTGGATCTTGTTGGCCATTAAGAAGAATTTCAAAAAGATTTATAATACAAATAAAAAAATAAGAGTGAATTAATTACAGACTTTGGCTAGGTAATAAAGGGTAATAAAAATACCAAATTTAAAAATCCTTCAATTTTTATGTATTTTACTCATTGGGCAGGCCAATTATTCTCAAACGATTATTTACCAATTTTTAATTTTAAAGATTTAATATTTTTTCTACTAGAGAATAAACAGCCGATGGTTTGGTAGCAGTACATGAGAGCATTAAAGAATGTTTCAAAATATATTCTTAATCAAGAGGTTGAAGAACTGGCCGAAAGATAACAAGAATATATATCAAAAATCAATGAGCTAAATAATTAATTTAATACTTATTATAACAAAAATGGTGGGTCAATCCACCGGCTGTTTTGGTAGCATAATTATTAAATGTGAAGATATTGAAACTAAAGGGGTCAAACAAATAGATATAAATGTGTTTATAATACATAATTCAAAATATCAAATCAAAATCAATATAAATGAATACTAGGTACAGCCATTTAAATATTCTGATTGTTTAATTGAAAATAAATAAAATTATTTTTTATGGTTAAATTTAATTATATCCTAAATAAAATTAGATGCAATAATTTATAATTAATGTAAAATACATTGTTTGTATTCAAAGATTCTTCTTTCGCAAATTTCTGCCGTGAATTGTGTTTATTACTCGAAGTAAAACTTCATATTTCGGAAATAGCTTCAGAGAAAGCTTTCCTCAAAACTGATTTATAAAAATTGTCAAACAGCCAAACACTTCCATTATTAGAAATCCAATAATATCACTATTTAAGTAATGAGATAGCAATTATAAAGTTTATTTTCTAATAATCTCATTACTCAAAAATAGACACTATAAACAATTGTGAAATTATGAATACAGAAGCAGACTGTTAAATATGGGAATTGTATATTCTAGCGTAAAATAAAGATGATTAAAATACCAATATTGCTAAAATTAAAATTCTTTTAGATAGAATAGAATAAATGCTAAAATTCTCTACCTTCTTATCCGGCCTTAGAATATCACACTCTGATATGTCTCTATTTTTTGTATCCAAGTAAATATAATTTGAAGAAATTAGAACAAGAAAAAATGTTTACAGAGTAATTAACTTTATTGAGAACCAAGGATTATCTTTATAATAAATATATTTAATATTATATTTTATTTAAATAAAACTGGATATGAGTTATTGATTTGTTCTTTTCTATTACAAATTTAACACACCTGACATAGTTTTTCTTCATTTACTTCGCTTTAAGAAAAGTCAAGATTACATAAGTCTAATTTGTTTCCCTAATCAAATTATAGATCTTTTTCACTTATTAATATAAAAGGTGAGTTATTTAGCCAAGCTTCCTGATAATCTCCCTAAAATTTATTTCCTAGTTTTGTAATACTCAGTTTTAAAACCTTTTCCATTTTAATAATTAAATCCTATTTGATACATGAGCTGTTTTCTTTTGCTAATTTTAAATATGCTTCAGCAATAAAAGCACAATGTTAAAAGTTGCCTATTTTATACAAATTATTTACTGATATTTAATATATCTACAATTAATGTTACGGCTATAATTTTCAAGTAGACATTATCCAACAGTATTTAATTTTTCATTCTAAATCCTACTCATTATCATTAAGAATTTTTGCTTTAAAAGCTACATAGTATTCTAAAACTTATTATTTAATTTTATTTAACTCTTATAACTCAATTAATGATTCAATTTTACATATAGAACAATACTAGTAAAACTCCGGTATCATTTATAAGACTTAATCTAGCTTAGCTTCGTTAGACAGTAGCAATATTCTTTCATATATCTATTAAATATAATTAATATTGAAAGGATTTTGAGGTTCATTAACTAATGAGGACTCATTTATTCTTGCAATTTCTTTAGCTTTGAGAAGTATTGGTTTTTTGTTATAAAGATTTATTTAATTCTCTAATAAACTTATTCCTGAATCAAGTTCTCCTATTGAGAAATGTTACCAGGCTATTTAGGAGCTTTAAATCTTCAATAAATTGATTTTATAATCATCCTCAGGTTCACTATCGCTCAATTAAAGTTCATTGTCTTACCAGGCCTCTTAATTAATACTAACACGAGACTACTATTAGTTCTGCTTTAATTCTTTATTATCTACTTTCAACTAAGTAAATAGTTAGCTAGATTATTTTTAAAACATTTCAAGATTGTGTATGGTAATATCTAGTTTCTCTTTTTCATATTCTTATTGAATTGGTAGTTCTTAAACATCTTTTTTTTTCTCTGATTACAATAAATTAGAATATGTTTTTTTGATTATAACTTAGTTATTTAATAAAGGAGAGAGTCTTATTGAGCTTTTTTAATTATAATCAATTAATTTACAGGTATATTCTTCCTAGTTAAGTTTCTCCAAATCCCTAGTTATTTCATATTGATTATGAAGCTTAGCCATAGCGTATGCTAACTTGATTTATTTATTTTAAACTAAGAAATTAATTCTCTCTTTAATGGATCCAAACAAAGTTAATCTATCAAATTCTACACTTGATGTTTAATAATTTTCTTCTTTTAGCTTTTAAATATCTCCATTAATAACTCAATGCATAAATAGTTTTGCTTCATCATTCAAATGTATTAAACATTACTCTGCTAAATCGAATTAATCATTTAAAATACATTTTTAATATAGCTCTTAAAATATATTTTATCAGTCTATTTTTTATGCAGTTTCATAAGCTTTATAAAAATCTTTATTTATAAGTTACCATTAGAACTATTCAATGTCATCGGTTCTATCATTTAACTTTATTTATTATGTAAATTTCTTATGGATTAAATGATTGGCTATTGCTTGCCCTTTATGTTTATTTTAATCTATATATTCTTATACTTTTTGTGGATTATTTTAAATAACATTTTACTTTATCATAATTTCAGTTGTGTCTATTTCTTCTTCAATTATTTCCTCTTATTTTGAAAACTTAATCAAAATATTGCTTTGTATATCTAATAATGAGACTAATTAATTAATTGATTTTATAATACCAGAAGAGCCATCAATTAATATATATTTTAAATGAGTACTTGTTTTGTATACTAGATAATAGTTGTTAATCCAAATAAGATTTAAAACTCAATTCTCCCTTTTTGATGTGGCGATTAAGTTCAAATTTTTATCACATATTAAAATGATATTTTATTTAGTAGTTATAGAGAAGAAACTTTGGTCCTAATTCCATCTAACCTCCATTAAATCATTTACATGACTGTTGTTCAACTAATTTATTAATTTTCCTTCAACATTAAACTAATAAAGATTTGTTTAATTAGCCAGCAAAAAAGTATTTCTTTATCCTTCATAAATATCAAAATCCCTAATATTAATTTCAGTTTAAACACTACCAATTTCTTTAAACCCTTCTATATTACATAGTAATATTTTATTCTATTTTTATACTATATATTGGTCCTCATTTATAAATATTAACTTATCGGCTTAAATAAATTAGGAGTAGCTTTAGAAATCTCGTTTTCTTATACAGAACAAAATGTAAGTATAAATTTTTTAAATGTTATTATATATTTAACAGGCTCCCATAAACTAATTCTGCTTGTTAAATTAATTTAAGGTATACTAATATATTTTTTAGTTTAAGATATTGTCTAAAATATTAATAGATTTACTAGTTTTGTTTCTTATATCAATTAGCAAAATTGTTTTATTAATCTAACTATATTTTAAAGCAAGATTATCTTACTACAACAAGAACTCTTAGTTTATATTCTAATCAAATATTTATAAAGAGTTATCACACCCCACAGCTATTATACTATTTTGAAGCTACTATACTATTATCCATTATTTTTCAATTTGATTTTGTGTTTAAAAAACTTTCTCATAAGTCACTGTGCTCCATATGATAAACACTCCATCTTCTGAGCATGAAAACAATTATTGCCCACAGTTAGAATACTTTACACAGCTAATATTTTTACTGTGTCCAGATAAAATCTATATCTCATTAGCATTAGTACTGTTATAGGAGAAAATTTTAATAAGTTTATCATCAGAACAAGTTGCAAATTGTTTAAGCTTAGGATGAAAATCAATCCAGTTAATACCTTTTTAATGTGCCTCACAAACCATTAATTATTCAACCTCTTAAGCTAATATTGATGTTTCTCCCACCAACATAGAGTATTTGGACTTTAGTTTAGTATAGTCCCATATTCTGGCACTACCATCCAAAGAGCATGATAGAATAATGTCCTAGGTAGGATGGAACTAGCAGCTCATTACATAGTGCCCGTGGCCCTATATAATTGTTAAACATTGTTTAGTCTAAAAATTCCATATTCAAAGTGTTTAATCATCTGAGCAGGACAAAATCCAAGGTAATTCAGGATGACATTAAACTCTTCTTATATAATCTATATGTCCTTATAGTTCAAACTATATTTTATTATCTTAGTAATTGTAGCCTTTTATTAAAAACTCATCAGTTCCAAAAACCAGGACTGGTTATATTGAGTGGAAGTCTACGGATCATACGCAGTGAGTATCTTTGTAGCTTCTAACAAATACATTACTCTAAAAATCATATATGTTTACATACCCGTTATAGAATCCTATTCCAATCCAATTTTCTTATTTGTTATGAAAACTTATACCTTTGATTTTATCCATTTTAAATACATCATGTTTAATCATATTGAATTATAAAATTATTTATTTTCTTTTGTTATTTTTATAATTATTGATACCAATTTAATCCAGCTTATTGTTGGAGAACTATCATTAAAATTCAAAGTGTTTTTATCCACTATATTATTTTAATTATTCAAAAAATGAACGCAAGTTATGTTAAATAGTTTAATTAAACCACACTATTTTCTAATAAAGTACCTTTTAATCTTAGCATTTACTTTTATTATCTATAATGAATAATTGATTGGTATTTTCTTATGTATAATTTTGTGATTAAAGTTTATCAATAATACTCTCTTCAAAATACTTAATTAATCTTCATACATTGTATAATTAATATATAGATCAATCTCATTAAATAATAGATTATATACATTTACTTAAATTAGGAAATTTGTCCCTGTGTTTAATAGCGCCTAGGTAATATTTAGTAATCATAACTTATTTTTGTCTTTAAATTGTTCAAATAAATTATCACTATCAATTAGATAAATATTTATTATATTTTTATAAATGAAATACACTTGAAAAAATAAAAAAAACAACCAAGAAACATTAATAGAATAGAATAACCAATAATTAATCGAAAACAAAGCTACTTAACAAATATTTTAAGTTAAACAAAATTAAGAATAATAAAAAGAGAAGCTTCATAATAGATTTAAGAAAGAAATTTAAACAGTAACTTTAAAGAGAAATTTCGAAAAACCAGCAGACAAATATAATGATTCTTATAATGTTCTAGATGAAGAGGTTATTCTTTAGAGTTAAATGTCTGATGAAGAACTAATAAACGATGATGTAACGGAAACTTACTTATGAGAATAATAAGCTTATTCATCCGAGTAAGATTCTTTTGTAGACATTGGTAATTTTAAGTAATACAACCTAGATAACTATTAGGAGATGAAAGAAGAGCAAGCCTTATAAGAAGGCGATAATTAATAAACTAATATAAAAGAAGTCCTGCAACAATGATTTATTTAGAAATACAAACCTTTTGTTAATTCCATCAACTATGTTATAAAAGAAACTTTTGCCGACAAAGAAAAGAGAAGTATACTAGAGTCTCTATGCAAGCTTTAATTGGATATGAGTCTTGTTAAGGAATATTGTTAAATAGATTATAAGATATTCACTTTTCTAACACAAGGCAATTTCACAACAAGAATGTGGTTCATCCATTAATTTGATTCTAAAATGGGCCCATACATATCAATGGACATGGATTTATTGTACTCAAGAGGATTGTTGCAACAGGACTGTCTAGTGTCTGTTTCTTAACAGGAACCTCTTCCTTTAGAGAATTTCTTAATGAGATCTTGAACATCATTAGAACAGGTTCAAATATATCTTAAGCTTTTCTATAATAAACTTTATGAGGAAGAAAGAACAAGAAGATATTATGACAGATTAAATCAATGAAAATTAAAGATTTAAGATTAGTTTTTAGATAAGCAATTTCCATAGCTGGAGATGAGTCAATAAACACAAGAGGAATAAATTACAAGAAATTTTGGCAAAAAAAACAAAAATATTTCCTAATAATATTATCATTATAAATTTAAGTTAATTTTTTAGTTGTTTTATAAATGAAAGAAGAGGCAAAAATGTAAGATAAAAAGAAAAAGTATCTAACTAACAATTATGTCTTCAAATGATATGCAAAAAGAATCAGTTGTGGTAATAGATCAAGACTAATTATATAGAAACTAACAGCCAACAGAGAATGGTTTATTAGATCCAAAAATGGTGATTTAAAAAGGGATTAAGTGATTCAAATAAAATATGTTAGAACTGTCATCAAGATTTTATTTTGTGTCCAGGGCACTTTGGTCATTTGGAGTTAAAATAAAATATTTTTCATAATGGATATTTTAAGAGATTAATTTAAGTCTTGAAGATTTTCTGTCATTAATGTGGTAAAATATGCTGTGAACTTCCCTCGACTCTTAAGATAAATTCTTTATCAAATTTTATTAATCAAAAGAAACATTTAAAGAAGTATTTGGAGCTCTGTAATTTGGTTAAGAACTGCGCTTAATGTGGCACATAGAAACATAAGGTAAAAAAAGGAGGAGTCGGAACTAACAGTATTTTGATAGAGAAGACTTCATAGTCAAAATATACTTAAATAATTGGTAAGAACTATTAGTATTTGTAGAACTAATTATTGCTCTCAAAATAACAAAGAGATTAGAGCTATTAAAATAAAGTCATTGTGGAGCTAACAATTAATGAAATACTTAAGATACTTTAGAAAATAGACCAAAATCACTGGAAGTTCTTATTATAGAATAATAGTCCCTCAAATCCAAAAGATATGATTGTCAACACTCTTCCTGTACCTCCTTTATGTATTAGACCTACAGTTACCATGGGAGCCAATAAAACCAATGAAGATGATTTAACAATAAAATTACTTGAGATATAAAAGCAGCTGAAATAAAATGACCAATATATTAGTGAGGGAAAAGACTGGCTGAAAATTTAAGAATAGGAGCTTAACTTACAAGTGTTGTATAATTAGCTAATAAATTCGGAATCCAGTGAATCAAATTAACTTAAAAATCTAAAAAACACCTGCAAAGGACTACTGTAAAGAATTAAAGGGAAATAGGGAAGATTTAGAGGCAACTTATAAGGAAAAAGAGTTGAGTTCTCAGGAAGAACTGTTATATCTCCAAATCCTAATCTCAGGTTGGATGAAGTGGGCGTTCCTTTGTATATGGCCACAGAGCTTACTTTTCCAGAAATTGTCTCAGAGGATAACATAGAAAGAATAAGGACTCTAGTAGTTAATGGAAAGTTTAAGTATCCTGGAGCCAACTCAGTTAAAACAAAAGAAGGAGAGATCTTTATACTAAAGAATAAATTTATTCAAAAATGATTTGAAGGTTTGCTATAGCCAGGCGACACAGTAAATAGACACTTAATAGATGGGGACTTTGTATTATTTAATTGATAGCCTTCTTTACACAGACAATCAATAATGGCTTTTAGAGTGGTTATACACCAGAGTAAAACTCTATAATTTAATGAGTGTGTTTGCACTCCATTCAATGCAGACTTTGATGGCGATGAGATGAATATTCATGTCTTATAAAACTACAGGGCTGTTGGAGAAGCACAGTAGTTGCTGCTGTCATCAAACAATCTTCTTAATGCTAAAGATGGTAGTCTAAATGTGAGTCTAATACAAGACTTTATTACATTTGCACATCTATTCACATAAAAAGATAGATTTCTAACCAAGCAGCAATTCTCATAAATGTTTATCATGGCCACTAATGCAGAGTGCAGGCTCTAGCTGCCAGTGCCCTGTATCATATACCCTTAGAAACTCTGGTCTGGAAAGCAACTAATACAATCTATATTAAATAAAGGAACAGTTTAGTGTATCAAGATGCTTAATATAATTACTTGAGAAAAATACTATAATAATAAAGAAAACTCAAAATGCTTTGATGATAAAGAAGGCTATGTTATGTTCTATAAAGGAGAATATATATCAGGAAAGCTTGGTAAATCTTCCATCAAGGACTCAAAAGAAGGTTTAATTTACAAAGTCATCAAGTTGATGGGCCATTAGTATGCTTCTGAGTTTTTATTCTAAATGTCAAGATTATCTGCTAAACATATTGAGCAACTAGGCTTTACTTTTGGTATCAAAGATGTTACACCAAAAGAATCCATGTCCTTATACAACTAAGAGGTAATTGATGAGACTATTTCTAAGACAAATTCAATGTTAGAGGAGTTTCAAACAAAAAAAACACAATAGGAACAAGATCAGTAAAAAGACGAGCTTGAAGTCTAAATAAGTTCAATACTTTCAAAGACATGAGATTAAATTGGAAACTTTTTGATATAAAACTTAAGCAACAAAAACCATGCAAATATTATGGCCATGTCAGGATCTAAAGGAAGTGTGCTAAACATTTGTCAGATGATGTCATCTTTAGGGCAATAATAGGTAATGGGACAAAGAGTAAAGAATGGATTTATGAAGAGAACTTTACCTTATTTTGAATTTGGGGAAAATTCAGCTAAGTCTAAAGGATTTGTATCTAACTCATTTTACACAGGTCTTAATCCTGTGGAGTTTTTCTTCCATACTATGGGTGGTAGGGAAGGGCTTATCGATACCGCAGTTAAGACAGCAGATACTGGGTATATGTAGAGATGATTGGTAAAGGTAATGGAAGACTTCTTTGTGGACTATGATATGTCAGTTAGAAATGCTGAGAGGAAAATCATTTCTTTTTGCTACGGAGATGATGGATTCGATCCTTAGTTTACAGAGCATGAGGGACTACCTATAATTATATAAATTGAGAAGGAAATTGACAAAAAAATGATAGATAAAAATATTACTCTAAAATAAATAAATCTTGAAAACTTAGTTGAATTTTTATAGAAATATCATTCATAAATAAATTGTAATTAAAAGCTTAAGGAAGGACTTAGTAATCTTTTAGAAGAGTTTAAGAAACATAAGATGCCTTATAAACAGCAAGTTATCTAGATGTAATATTTATTAGGAAGATTAATAAAGGGTTTAGTTCAGCCTGGGGATGGAGTTGGCGCACTGACAGCCTAATCTTTAGGTGAACCTTGTACATAAATGACTCTTAAGACTTTTCATTTTGCTGGAGTAGCCTCAATGAACGTGACTTTAGGTGTGCCTAGAATTAAAGAGATCTTCAATGCAATAGAAGACATTAAGACACCTATAATTTCAATAGAGCTTATTAATAAGAAAGAATATAAAGATGCACTGGATATCAAAAAAAAAATACAAATAGTTTGAATGTCAGATATTCTCGAAAACATAGAGCAAATCTATAGTCCAAATCAAAACTTTATTAGATTGACATTAGATACATAAGCTTTGATTACTCACTGTCATGTAGGCTAATAAGATTACAGTTGACCATATATCATTTGTCTTATAGAAATCCAAACTAAGAATAAAGCCCAAAGACATTAGAGTATCTAATAATGAAATAGAGATCTGTATAAATGTAATTGCTCAAGATGAATGACTCTTCTTCTACTAAGTAGGTTAATTAGAATTTAGTAAACAAAATATAAAATATTATTGTTGGCGGGATACCTTCTGCAGAAAAAGTTTTCATTTCCTAAAATGAGCACAAAGACTACTAAATATTTGTATAAGGACTAGGACTAAAGAAAATACTATAAATGAATCTAGTTGACTTTAGGAACACAAAGACCAACAACATATTTGAAGTTTATGATGTGTTAGGAATAGATGCAGCCAGAAACCTCATAATAGAGCAAGTTAAGTATCTAATTAATATTTATGGAATACAAGTAGACTATAGACATCTAACCATACTTGCAGACACAATGACACATAACGGAAAGCTTCTGGGTCTCAACTGATATGGAATTGCAAAAATGAAAAACTCTCCATTTATGTTGGCATCATTTGAGAAAACTGGAGAAATACTTTTTGATGCTGCATTTTTTGGAGCTAAAGATTATTTAAGAGGAGCTACGGAGAAAATCATACTGGGATAAAATGTGTCTTTGGGAACAGGATTTTTTGATCTCATAGAATAATAAATATTAAGCTTGAAATTTTTGATAATAAAAAAATTAAATTAAATATTTTATAAAATGGCCACCATCTTGCCAGATGCTTCCCTCGATAGTCACTTCTTCTTAAAGACTTTAAAATAGAAGAAGGACTACTAAGCCAAGAAACTAAGCAAAATTGAACTCTATAAACAAAAAGAGAGAAAAGATCTTTTGAAGGATCAGCTAGAGCTTTTAGGAAAAGAAGAAGAGATCAAACAACACATCAACACAATAGAGCAGTTTAGAAACATCTTCATTGAGAGTTATAAGAAGAGCTAAGAAGGCTTAACTCATGATAGCATTCCTAGAGAAGAATCTACAATTGCTTAGAGCCAGTAAAATGATATTGATTCTTTAATAAAGCTATATAATAGTTAGTTTTTGATTGAGAGTGCCAAAATTCAGATTCAAGATGGGGATATTTAAGACTAGCTTGAGAATCTTTAGGAATAAATCAAAGAGAGTTTCAGTCAAGTTTTTCTCTTGGCTGACAACATTGACCAGCTTATTAATCACTAGGTGTATGCCATGGTATTTACTCAAAATAAAGAATAGACCTAGCTTCTAGACTAGATAAGCCAGACTTTGAAGGAAATAAATATCTAGCCAGCTGTCTTCAAGAAGAAACATATTGAGCCAAAGATCGAAGAATAACATGTAGTTATTCCTGCTCAATAAGAGAAAGTTTAGGTTGAAGAGAAGATTGAAGTTGAAGAGGTTACTGGATAATCAAATATAAGAATTATCCCATTACCTGTGGAAGGGGATAAGAAGCCTTTCAAAAATGGTCATCAAAAGAAAAAAGACTATTGGAATAAAAAAAGATTAAACGAGAAAGGAAATAAAAATGAGAACAATTAAGAACATAGAGACAAATCCAACAAGAAAAACTTCTAAAAAAAAGGAGAAAAAGGTGAGCATAAAAGACCCAGTAAAGTTTAGAAGGTTGAAAGCCAATGAGAATAAATAGTATAATATTTATAATTTTTGTAAATATATTTTTTAAGTTCTCAGTTTATATGTAGCTGTCTTATATAGCTTATAAAATTAATAGATTATTTTAAACTTAATTGTAACAACTTTGTATAAATTAAATTTATTTATATATTAGTTACTTATTTCTTATGATTAATTATGATAGAGACTAAAATAAGGTTATTAGCCAAGTAGTATCTTTGATATAAATCAGTATGAAAGAGATTATATTATTTTGAATATAAACTATCGTTTAAATCGCAAACTAAAATCTTCAATAAATATAAACTATATTTAATAAAACTGTCTATGAATTAAAAAATTTATTATTACATGAAAATACTTGTTAATTTAGTTTATCATTCCAATATAATTTTTTTTTGATTTTAATTAATAGTATTTCAAAATTAATTAAATTCACTTTTTGTTTATTTTGGCTTTAATTGTTAAAACATTAAAATAATTACTTCTAAAATGATACCTAAATATGCTGTAACAAAAGCTATGGCTATACTTGTAAATTAGCTAAAATTTAGAAATTAAGTTGAAATAAAATAGCCCAATAAACCCGAACCAATTAATACTGAAATAATACTCAAAGATTTCGTTATTTATATTTGATTTTGCTGGAATACTTTTTATTTTACCTTATCTTTTATTTAATATTAAATTCTAATAAAAATTATTTATTCCAAATGACAATGATTTTTCTTTAATTTTTCTAACAAGTATTTATGTCTTGTTATCCCTATTATATTGGTTTTTCATTTATTTAATTTCCAAACTAAAGTACAAATTTTATAGGGTTAAAATTTTCTTTTATTTATTATCTTTTATTTTTGGTGAATTGTTTAGCAAACTATCTTAGCTTATATAAAAATTCTAGTTTATATTTTATACACTTTAAGGATTAATATGAAGCTTTTTTATTGTATCTTTATCAATCTTATAAAATACCATTATAAAAAATATATTAAACTATAATACTAATAATATTTATTAATCGACAAAAAGAACAGCTCCATTTTCAAGTCCGTTGTATTTTCCAACAATATGAGAGTCTAAATAGGGAATAGGTCATATAAACATTCCTGGATTATTTTTAAGGGCTTTTTATTTAATTTGTTCCCATATAGCTTCTTTCTCTACTCTATCATTCATGAATTAATTCGGATGCAAAATCATCTACAAATATGGACTGTTTTCTTACTAAGCATATTAGTCATATAGATTTTAATCAATGTCTTTTATAATATTTTTTAAAGCCTCTAATGACTCAATTATAAGATCATGCCAGTGATTGTCACATAAATATACAACAACTGGAACTATAATAGGAAAAGTTTAAGTCTTAAAATGCTTGAAAATATTCAAAAAAAACTCATTCTCAAAAAAACACATAGTTCTATCAGCGACTTAGAGATGAGGACTAGCTATACATTTTACTATTCTTTTTGTAATATCCTTAATCAAGGGCTCAAGACTTTGCATATCATTTGCAACTTCAATAATATCTAATAATTCTGATAAAAATAAAGTCTATTTGGTGAAATTTGCAAAAGGCCAAAATTTAAGAATGCCTTCAATAAGACTATATGAAAGGTTAGGATCTTTGGATATAAATAACATAGAGCATCTGTGCAACTCAGCATGAAACTTATGACATGTTTGTACCTTGTGTAGAAGAATAATTGTATTTTTGAAGAAAGTGATATGCTCTTCTCTTAATGGAGTAGCAAAACCAGAAATAATTGAGGCTAAGATGTCTTGCAGCTCAGATGTACCGTTGAATTTATAGTTCTCGTGAATAAGAGAGTTAAATAGATCTGTAATTCCTTTTCTTATCAGCTTTCTTCTTGGAACCAATTTTGAGTATAGTCTATGAAGAATGTTTTTCAAGTACTCTCTTTCCTTAGGTTCCTCTGTATCAAAAAGCTCTAAGAATTCTGACACAAATTTTGGCGTAATAAATCCTCTAAGGATTTTTAGATCAAGTTATTCACTAATAATAAGCTAAAGGAAAAGCTCATAAACAGGTTGCAAGTGAGTCCATGATGGATCAACTAATATTTCCTCATCGTCAAGGCCTGTTTCCCCTGACAAGCCTTGTTTTTTAACAATTGGCAATGGTCTGAATATGTTGGACTTTACCATGTTCATTACAGGTTCTATATTAGGTGTTGCTAATGATGCCATTGTTTATTAGTTCTATACAATTTCTTAAATCTCCTTAAGATATTGAAGTCTTGTTCTTTTCTCTTCGGCGTTTTTGTTTTCATCATTAAAGTCAAAAAGCTATGAGCAAAACTGAACTTTCTTAAGGAAGAGCTCTGTTGGGTCTACTGGCTATTATGCAACTGATTTTTTGGTTTTTGAAGCCACTGTGATTTTAGTTTATTTCTAGTTCATTATTATAATTATATAAGAAATAATTAAATATTAAGTTATTATTGAAAGACTATAATATAATTGATTATGAGCCAATAAGATGTTGATTAGATACTAGCAGTGATAATCTCTATTCAGAACAATATCTAAATTGGAGTTTTAAAAAAGCTTAAAATAAAATGCTAATTATGTTACTAAGATAGTGTATAGAAAATAGGTGAAGATTATTTTTACTGTTGAAACTGTTTAAACTATTAATAAGAATAATAAATAATTAAAGAACAAATACTGAATTACTGTGAAATTTGTAGAGCTTGATTTCTTGACTAGCTCAGAAAATCTTTATGCTTAGATTGTAATATACAAAATATTAATAAGTAACATATTTATTAAATAGTGATCATAAGCCCATTAAGTATCTTTCTTGATTCTTAATGTATATGCTAAATATGATAAAATTAGGATTTCAAGAGCTTTCTAATCCATTTATATTTATTTCTAATATTTTCTTAATTTATCGAATTTTCTGGCTAATTTTACACCAAGTTTCTCTCTTCAGAATCCTAATGTATTTTAGCCAAATAAAACTCTCATTCATAATTTCATTTTATTTTTTAATATTTTCTCAATAAATTCTCTCTTTATGGAATTTATAACTAAAATAATAATCATTCTTTTTAAGGATCACTATATGCTTATTTTTCTTCTTCTTTTGGTTTTTCATCTTTTATATCTACTTGCTTATCATTTGAAAACCAGTTTTTAAGCCCTTGAACAGCAGAAGCAAATCCATAGTCAAAAAGACCCTTTACTTGTTAAGGATTATCACCTTTTATTTTTTAAAGCATATTTTCATTAAAGGCTGAATCAGATCAGAGACTTTCTTTTTTTATATTTAATTCATTTTTGTATATTTTATTGAGTACTTCTGAAGCAGTTTTATTTTCTTATATTTGTGCCTTATCTTAATCAATTTATTTATCTGTTTTCTCTTCTTCCATAGTTAAACTAGAAGACAGTACAGCATTATTTTCCTAAGTTGTTTCTTAAGCGTCTTCTTGGTTATTTATTCTATTATTAAAAGGATTAGGAATAGGAACTTTGATTTATTTTTTCTCTTCTTATTGAATATTCTCTTGCTAAGATATTTAGATATCTTTATTGACATTATTTTAATTTTGTTTACTTTCATTAATTTATTATTAATCTTAAGTCGTCTATACTTAAGGCTCGACAGTTTAAGTTTATGATTCTTGCTCCTTTTCAACACTTTAAGAGTTATTATTTGCTTTCTAATTCTTTTTACTTTATTCCTTATTCTAGTCAATAACATCTTAGGATTATAATTTATCTTCATATAGATCTTATTCTATTATAATTTATTTTTATTGTTATCTTTGTATTAAAAGTTCATATTGCTCTTTTATTAAAAGTTTTTATTTATCATTTACAATAATTAAGTCTTTAAGGATTTATTAGTCTTTTTGAGCTCTAAATTCTTGAAAGAGTTTTTAATAAGCTAAACTAAATTCTTCATTTAAATTCAAATCCTCTTTTGTTACTACTTTAGTCTAAATTTCTCTATTAACATCCTCGTTCTCTTAAACATCCACAAACAAATACTTTGCTAAATCGAAAATATATTCTTAATACTTGATATTAGGTCTAAATTCTTATTCTGATTTTACATATTTTTATATAACACTTTTTTATGTTTGATTTTTTAGACAAAAAATCATAAATTCTTTAACTTCTTTCTTAGTATTATTTAATTTTTCATTAGCCTCATTTTTTATTTATTCTATTAGAGGTTTGACAGCGTCTATAATACATTTGTCTCTAAATAAATCTTTTTATAAAAGATCTAATAGCTTATTTTATTATTAACATTTTCATATTTTATCAAATATATTTAATTATCATTAGGAAATTGCTTTGTCAATAAAATCCTTAAATTAATTATATACATCCATTTAAATATTCTAGCATTACTTTTGACTTAAATCTCTATTTATAAACATTTAAATAAGAATATAAAAAAACTTAACTTTTATTATCATAAATAATTCGTTAATATTTAAATTTAATAAATAATTTTATAAATGGAGGAGAATTTAAGAAAAGCCAAAACTCATAAAGGAAGATAATATTTATAGAAATTTGAAAATCAAATGGTTGAAAATGGAAGAAAAACACTATTTCTTAAAGGCCAGAGAAACTCTAAAGATTCTTTATTTGCCTCTTAAGTACTCAAAACTCTAAAGAAACATTAGTCTGTAAGTCTTAATAATAAGAACGATTTTCATCCCTTTGAAAATACCAAAGAACTTTTGTTTTTAACTTAAAAAAATCTCTGTCCTTTATTCGTAATGACAACAGGCTGTAAAAAAAGACCAAATGGACTCATAATTGGAAGAGTCTTTAAAGATTAAGTGCTTGAGCTTTTTGAATTTGAAGTTCAGAATTGCATTGGAGAGATTGAAAAAACATTTAACTAAATATCAGACATTGTTAAACCAATTTTCATTTGCAATGGAGAGTAATTTGAGTTTAATGATGACCTGAGTAGACTTAGAAACCTCATGCATGATTTGATTATTCAGCATAACTAAGAGCAGTAAATAAATATTATAAGAAACCTAAATTTGGCTGTTGCCTTCAATGAAATATCCAATGATTAATTTTAACTTAGATTCTTTTAAATTGACCAAGGAACTTCTTAAAAGCTGGAAATTGGATTTGATTTAAAGCTTAAAAGAAAATTGTTGGAAAGCAAAGAAAACTTCCAAAAAGCAATTGAGGAGAGAAAAAAAGAGCAAAAATAAAAAGAAACAAAAAATATAAAAAATGTAAAAAAAAATGCAATTGGAGAATCAATGGGAAGAGTTCATGTTAAGTAACAAGACATCTGAAGTTTGAAGATAAAAAAATCTGCTTGATTACAAATCAAAGATGCATAAACATAAATTTAATTTATTACTTTTCTTCTATTTTTTTAAGCGTTTCTTCATCAGTAACTTGCAATAAGATTTTCATAATTAAAAACTAGAGTCAAAAGAAATAAACATTAACAATTATTCCTAAAAATATGAAATAGAACATATTGGCTACCAGACTTATACTATAGTATTTTCCAAATTTTATTTCTTTATAATTTATTGCAATTAACATTAGGGAGTTGAAAACAAAGCTTATACTTCTGTAAGCGTTAATTTATTAAGGACTGCAGTTTTTCAATATAGCTTTATGAGTTTTTTCATAGTATCTTTATTGGGTTCATGAGCTAAAGATATAAGAGAAAATTGCTCCAAAAAATATATTAATCATCATGCCATCTCTTATATGATCAAAGGAAAAATAATTCCTTGTTTCTTTCTAAATAGGGTTGTATCTTTCTATTTGACAAAAACCATTACGGACATAATATGGATTGTTTTCATTCTATTATTCCAAGTGTATATTCTTGGCATACTCTTAACCTTCTATTATATCTTGACCTTCTAAGGTTGCCGTCAATTATAACACAAAATCGGAGTCTTAGATATGTGCTCCCCAGTTATAGCAGCTGTAGAGTATCAGATTAAAAGTCACAAAAAACCAAATTAGTTAAAAAAACTATCCTTAGTTCTCAATAATTGTGTCTGTTATTATAGGCTAGATATAATCATCTATTATTTTAAAGGTATATATTTCAAAGAAGATAAAAATAATGCTGCTTATAATCCAAGAATCAATTATATAATCTATGGAGTTAATTCCATTGATAAATATAAGTGTAGAGTATATGATGACTAAAAACAATATAGCAGACTATGCCAACCATCTTACAAAGTCATGGTTTTTAAACAAAACTTTAGAGTAAAAGAAGAATATCCAACTTGTCATGATCAGTAAACACAATTATGTATTTGGACTACCATATTTCTTTTAACAATAAAGCCTGAATATTGTCTTTTCTTAAGGATTGAGGTCGCTGGATTTTGTTATATTTTTTTGATTTATCATTTAGAGCTTAAATGGATCTGATAAGGTTGGAAAGGGTTCTTAATACATAAGAGCTAAAATGTTACACATAAATAAAATCATTGTTATCTATAAGAGACTCAGTAACTTAAATTACTACTCTTATCAAGTTGAGTATTATACTAAAAATAGTGCTATAAATACCAGATAAATATACTTAGCGAAAACCACATACATTTTGGCTGTGAATTCAAAAATAGATCAATATTTTTCATTTTAAGAAAAACCTTCAAAAAAATCTCAAGAAAAGTTTAAAAATATTTTTGGTTATCAAATATGCACAATATTATATATAATAATTATCACTATTAAGATGATCAGAATTAATTTCATTTTTTTCTCTTGCTAAAGTTTTAAATTTTTTTCATCATCGGATATTGAATCTTAGAACCTTATGCTTAGTTCATTTGATAGTTTTTTCATTATATTAACTATAATTTAAATTTATTTTTAAATATTTGGGGTTTGGGGTTTGGGGTTTGGG
>ERZ724506.206-NODE-206-length-22814-cov-4.447252_pt1 | contig 22814 bp, 16 predicted proteins | sample MGYA00376039_ERZ724506 | MGnify/ENA primary metagenome ERZ724506 (study PRJEB28724, sample SAMN07190887) | wastewater metagenome | isolation source: effluent of sewage treatment plant in Hong Hong | place: USA: Christiansburg, Virginia | collected 2016-03-01 ... | reverse complement strand
ATGTAACAGCTGATATATATAAGATAACAGAAAAGCTTCCCGATAAGGAAAGGTATAATCTGATTTCTCAAATATGTAGATCAGCCGTCTCTATTCCTTCTAATATTGCTGAAGGGGCTGGGAGAAATTCAAAGAAAGACTTTTCACACTTCTTAAGCATTGCTCTTGGTTCTTCATTTGAATTAGAAACTCAGGTGATACTAACAGAAAAATTAAATTATTTATCTAAAACTCAAATTGACGACATACTAGCACAGCTTATTGAAATACAAAGTATGATTTTAGGATTAAAAAAATCGTTAGAATAAATACTCTGTACTCTGTACTCCGTACTTAGTACTTAATACTACAATTATGAAGACACAAGAAGTATATATAGTAGCCGCATACAGAACAGCAGTAGGCAAAGCACCTCGCGGACTCTTCCGTTTTTATCGTGCAGATGATTTAGGTGCAGATGTTGTAAGACATTTAGTTGCATCTGTTCCGGCATTGGATAAAAATCGTATTGATGATGTAATCGTTGGTAACGCTACGCCAGAAGCAGAACAAGGATTGAACATCGGCAGAATGATTTCATTGATGGGCTTGGATACGGTTAAAGTTCCAGGTATGACCGTGAATAGATATTGTTCATCCGGCTTAGAAACGATTGCTATTGCAGATGCAAAAATTCGAGCGGGCTACGCCGATTGTATTATTGCGGGTGGAGTGGAAACGATGAGTCCAATACCTTTTGGTGGTTGGAAAACTGTTCCAAATTACGAGTTGACAAAATCGCATGCGGATTACTACTGGGGAATGGGATTAACTGCAGAAGCGGTAGCTGCACAATACAATGTATCTAGAGAAGATCAAGATTTGTTCTCATACAATTCACATCAAAAAGCAATCGCTGCAATTAAAAATGGTCACTTGCAAGATGGTATTGTTCCGATAACAATTAAGGAAACGTATTTGGATGCAAATGAAAAAAAGAAAACAAAAGAATATATAGTTGACGTAGATGAAGGTCCGCGGGCTGACACAAGTGTTGCAGCATTAGCAAAACTTCGTCCCGTATTTGCAAATGGAGGATCCGTAACGGCTGGTAACTCTTCCCAAACATCAGACGGCGCAGCATTTGTGATGTTGATGTCTGAAAAGATGGTGAAAGAATTAAATTTAAAACCAATCGCACGTATGGTATCCTACGCCGTTGCTGGTGTTGAACCGCGCATTATGGGTATTGGTCCGGTAGATGCCATTCCAAAAGCATTGAAATTAGCAGGCATGAAACAAGACGACATCAATTTGATCGAATTGAATGAAGCATTTGCTGCGCAATCCCTAGCAGTTATTCGTACACTTGGCTTAGACGATTCTAAAGTGAATGTAAACGGTGGCGCTATTGCATTGGGTCACCCACTTGGTTGCACCGGAGCAAAATTGTCTGTACAAATCTTCAACGAACTGAAGCGCACCAATCAGAAATACGGCATGGTAACCATGTGCGTAGGCTCTGGACAAGGCGCGGCAGGGATATTTGAGATGCTTTAAGAAGTACTAAGTATAGAGTACTAAGTATAGAGTACAAAAAGTAAATAAATAACTTTAGTACCTAATTCAATCTTAATACTCTTTACAGAAAAACATAAATTAAAATCATCACATACTTTGTACTCAGTACTCTGTACTCCGTACTTATCACAACAAGTCCAAGACTAACCATTAACACCAAACCATATGTCCACACCATCCACAAACACTGAAAAACGCTTTAAAGGAGGCGAGTATATCGTTCGCGAACAAGAAGCATCAAGCATCTTCATACCTGAAGAGTTTGACGAAGAACAACGCATGATTGCCGATATGGCGCGTGATTTTTTAGCTACAGAGGTACTTCCAATCTTGGATCGCATCGATGCGCAGGAGCCAGGTTTGATGGAAAAACTACTTGAAAAAGCAGGAGAGTTGGGCTTACTTGCTACGTCTATTCCAGAGAAGTACGATGGATTTGGAAAAGATTTCAATACTTCTTTGTTGTTAACGGAAGTTGTTGGAGCAGGGCATTCATTTGCGGTTGCTTTAGCAGCGCACACAGGGATTGGTACATTGCCAATTTTATACTTTGGCACAGATGAACAGAAGAAAAAATATTTACCGAAGCTTGCAAGCGGTGAGTGGAAAGCAAGTTATTGCTTAACTGAACCAGGATCTGGTTCAGATGCGTTGGCTGCAAAAACAAAAGCAGTACTTTCAGAAGATGGAAAACACTACATCTTGAACGGACAAAAGATGTGGATTACAAACGCAGGTTTTGCAGACACCTTTATTGTATTTGCACAAATTGATGGCGATAAGTTCACAGGCTTTATTGTTGAAAAAGGCGAAGGCGTTACGCTTGGTAACGAAGAACATAAAATGGGTATCAAAGGATCTTCAACCCGTCAGGTCTTCTTTAACGACTGCAAAGTACCGAAAGAAAATGTGTTGGGAGAAATTGGCAAAGGACATTTAATTGCGTTCAATATTTTAAATATTGGTCGCATTAAATTGGCTGCAGCAGCATTGGGTGGATCTACACGTGTATCAACACTTTCTATTCAATATGCAAAAGAACGGATACAATTCAAACAACCGATTGCAAACTTTGGCGCAATTCAATATAAATTAGCCGAGCAAGCAATTCGAATATATACCGTACAATCTGCGATGTATCGTGCTGGACAAGGCATTCAAGATGCAGAAGAGGAATTGGTAAAACAAGGTAAAACATACGAAGAAGCATTATTAGCTGCTGCGCAAGAATACGCCATTGAATGTGCCATGTTAAAAGTTGCAGGTTCTGAAACATTGGATTATGTAAGTGATGAAGGTGTTCAAATTTTAGGAGGTTATGGTTTCTCTGCCGATTATCCAATGGATCGTTCATACAGAGATTCGCGTATCAATCGCATCTTTGAAGGTACGAATGAAATCAATCGTATGCTTACGATGGATATGTTCTTGAAGAAAGCAATGAAAGGCGAACTTGATTTAATGGGCCCAGCAATGGCCGTTCAAAAAGAATTGATGGCTATTCCTGATTTTGGTGCAGAAGATGAAGGCTTGTTTGCAGAAGAAAAGAAAGCAATCAAAAACATGAAGAAAGCATTGTTGATGATTGCAGGTGCTGCAGCTCAAAAATATATGGATAAGCTTGCCAGCGAACAAGAAATATTGATGAACATGGCAGATATTGCAATTGATATTTATGTTGCGGAATCTACGTTGATGCGCACGGAAAAATTAATTGCAATGAAAGGTGAAGCAGCGGTTAAAGGTCAGATTGACATGACCAAAGTTAATGTGTTTGATGCTGCAGATAGAATTAATGTTGCTGGTAAAAATGCAATCAACTCTATGACGGATGGCGACATGCAACGTATGATGTTGATGGGCTTAAAACGTTTCACAAAAGTTGCTCCATTAAATACCAAAGATGCACGAAGAAGAATCGCTGCAATATTGATTGAAGCAAATCAATATTGCTTCTAGAATAATAAATAAAATTTTAAAAAACGCCATGCAGTAGTGTGGCGTTTTTTGTTTTTAAAAGAATAAATTATTCAGTTTCACTTCAGTTTCACTTCAGTTTCCCTTCAGTTTCCCTTCAGTTTCCCTTCAGTTTTCCTACCAATTCACTACAGAATTATTTTGTTCATTATAATAAACAAAATAGAAAATGGTATGAAAACGATACGATTTATTAAGAGAGCATCAACTGCTTTAGTAGCTTTAAGCATGGTATTTATAGTTTTCGGTTCAAGTGCAAGCAACTTAAATGTGGTGTTGCACAAGAGGGATCGTACCGAAGAATTTCACAAAACGTTAGAAAGTAAAGGATATACACACATTACAGAATTTAGTGTTATTAAAAGTGATATACATTCATCTAAATACTTTGTAAATTTTGTCGATTCGGGCAAAGTATATGATGCCTATTTTTCAAAAAAGGGAGAGTTGATTGAAGTATACGAAGTAGCAAAAATGTAAAGAAAGGGGCTTTAAGCCCCTTTCTTATTGTTAAATTAACAATAATAGGATTAAGGTGCATAGAATCGCTCCAACAAGAGCAAACCCTAAACCTCTGAGTCTACCCCTTCTTGAAGAAATTTTTATAATACTTATAATTCCTAATACAAGACCAGCAAGTACGAGTGGTAAAAATACGACACCCAAAAGGAAAACCATTGCAACAGAACCTAGACCAAAATAAAAGGATAACTTTGCCAAGGGGTCTTTTCGCGGTCTAGCATACGGGTTCATTTTTGGCTTTTCAACTTCATCCGCCGGGGTATCAACCTCTTCATCCGTAGTGACATTATCTGATGGCTTAATAACTTCTACAGATGTAATAACTTCTTCTCTACCATTTGCATATCTGATTTTTTGAATGCTTGATTTATTGGTTACAATATTTGGGCCTTCTAGATAATCACACATTTTATAGGTAATTGTTTCTGGAGTCACTTCAGTAATTTTACAGTAATCTATTTTTCCAGATTTAAAAAAAATGATATCGCAAGGTGGGAGAATCGTGTCTTGTACGATTTCTTTATTTTCATAAAGAGACGAAGCTCTACCAATTTTCAATGGAGAAAAAGCAAAAGTACTTGTATCTCCGAACTGAATATCAATTGGGGCGGACTTTGCAATTTTTGAATCGGAAGCATTTGAATAAATACTAACAAAGAAAAATAAGAAAAGAGTTAGAAAACGTTTCAATGAAATCATATATAATGTCATATTCTAATTAAAGATACTCAAAAATCGTGTCAATTTATTAAAAGTAAAAAGGAAGCATTTTGTCTACTTTATACATCAATCGAAAGACGGATTTCCCTAACCTTCCTGATTGATCTGCATAAGAGATGCGTTCGTAATAAGCATAACGCGAAGTGTTACCTACATATGCAAAGCTGATGGAATGATTTGTTACATAATAGGTAGATAGAGAAATACCCATAATATACATAAAGGCTGCTGCTTTGATTAAATCGCTTTTGATAAATTTATCTTCCAGCAATATAAATAGAGATAATGCACTTGTTGTAGTTAATAGAGTCAAAAACACATCATAATTATTCCACCACCAAGTAGTACCATAGCCACCAACATATATTTCAAAAGGGAAAAATAAACGAATGCCACCCCATACTGCACCAGGAGTAGGGAGGTCACCAATTAAATGGGATAGATATGAGAAGAAAGAAATAGCAAGAATGAACATACATTCTCTTGAATGGAAGTAAGTACTCCAAATTTCTTTTTTAAAGAGAAGCTTATATAATGAAACAAGACCTAAAGAAAAGATTGCTGCTGCGAGAATAGAGTGGAAATAACCATGGTGCGAATACCAAAATTTCCCAAAATAAATTTGGCTTCCAGTATGTGAAAGATGCAACCACGAGCCAATTGTTTGATCAAATTTTGACCACAAACTAATGGCATCAATATCGGGAAAGGCTCCAGCAAATGCCCCTAAAAGTATGAGAGCAAATTTCCCTTTTTTGCTAAAACTGCTCATTGTGGAAATAAAAGCTGCAGTTGTAGTCCCTGACAAGGTGTGTATAAGAATATCCATTGGCTAAACTTTAATCAAGCAGGTAATTTATGTATATTTATGCATTAAATTTAATATAATGGAAATTAGCGGAAAAATAGTATCCTTGTTGCCAGAGCAAAGCGGACAAGGCAAAAACGGAATTTGGAAGAAACAAGAATACATTCTTGAAACTACAGGTCAATATCCCAAAAAAGTATGTTTTTCAATTTGGGGTGATAAAATTGATCAATTCAAAGTCAATTCTGGCGATGATGTAGAAGTATCATTTGATGTAGAAAGCAGAGAATACAACCAACGTTGGTATACAGAATTACGCGCTTGGAAAGTAGCGAAACAAGGTAGTGGTGGTGCAGCCGGAAATGACGGACCGCCAAATTTCCCACCTCCATCATCAGATGACTTCTTGGAGAAAGCAGACGATGGCGACTTGCCATTTTAATTGAATAAAATTGAATATATAAAAAGCGGCTCAACAGTATATGTTGAGCCGCTTTTGTATTGTAAGTGGTTTTATAAAATTCAGGGCCTCTTTGTTTTTCAAGTAGCTAATTAATCAAATAACTCGGCAGTCAGATTGAAGGCAAGCCTGATCTCTAGTTATTTCGAATGCGAGTTTATTCTACTGACTTGTAATAAACTTCTTGAAGTTGAAGATTAATCTTTTGTATTGAATAATTATATTTTCTTAATAACGAATCCCTTCTAAAAACTCTTTCAAGACCGAAAACGTTTTTTCTTTTTGCTCATACATCCCCATATGTCCACATTCATCAATACTCGACAAATTTATTAAAGGGGATAATTGAGCTAAGGTTTGTAAACTTGAAATGGGAACCGTCGCATCATTCTTTCCACCAATAAGCAATACCGGAATCGTTGTCTGTGCTAATACATGAGATCTGTCTGCCCGATCGCGCATGGCCTTAGTCGTTGCAATAACACTTTGTTGAGAAGCTTGTTTTGCAATGCGTTTTAATTCTAAAATGTCATTTTTTAAGCGATCTCGATTTTTTAATAAAAACAAAGGCTCAATAAACGATTGCGTAAACATGTCTGCACCATATTTCTCAATGAATGCAATCGTTTTATTCCGATTTTCTTTTCGTTCCTCAGAATCTGCATAAGCTGTTGAATGAAACAAACACAAACCAGTTAGGTTTTGCATATATCGTTCTGCATATGCCAAACCAACATAGCCTCCTAAAGAATGGCCTATCAATGTAAATGCATGTACTTCTAACTGCACCAATAATAAATGAATTTGCTCCGCAAACCATTCCATACTTATGTCGTCACGATCTAGAATAGATTCTCCAAAGCCAGGCAGATCAATGCAAATAACCCGGTGGCTCGTTGCTAATTGTTCTGAAAAGGAAATCCATATATCTTTGCTTTCACAAAAGCCATGAAGCAAAACAACGATTGATCCAGTTCCTTTATCGGTATATATAATGGGTTTAGGCATAATGATGCAAAATACGAAGAATAGCCAAACGTAACAAATGTTTGAAAACTGAGAGAATTGTGTTCAATCGCAATGATGTGTGTTAGAAATACTACCGAGAGCGTTTGAATCGGAGTATTAAAAAAAAGTCGGAACATTGAGATCCGAATCTAATAAATAGTTATGTTTTGGTTGCGTCTTTTCAGCTCACCATTCTCATTTAAACGCCTATTAGAGCGGACATTTTGCGTACTGCTTGAGCAATGCCCTGCGGATCAAATCCGCATTCTTTATGCAATTCCATTTGCTCGCCGTGTTCAACTATTCTGTCTGGTATTCCCAAGCGTACAACTTGAGCAACATAATTATGATCGGCCATAAATTCCAATACTGCCGAGCCGAAGCCACCCATCAAACACCCATCTTCAACAGTAATAATTTTCTTGAACGTTTTAAAAACTTCATGAAGCATAGCCTCATCAATTGGTTTTACAAAACGCATATCATAATGCGCAGGTGTTAATTCTTCTTCAAGCAATAATTTTTTAGCGTCAACCACGTAGTTACCTATATGGCCAATACTTAAAATAGCTACATCTTGTCCGTCATTTATTTTTCGTCCTTTCCCAATTTCAATTTCCTCAAAAGGTGTTTTCCAATTTGGCATCACACCTTGACCGCGTGGGTAGCGAATAGAGAACGGACCCTTATTTTTTTCTAATTGAGCGGTGTACATCAAGTTCCGAAGTTCCTGCTCATTCATTGGTGCAGATACAACTAAGTTTGGTATACAACGGAAGAATGCTAAATCATAAGCACCGTGGTGTGTTGGTCCATCTACGCCAGCAAAGCCAGCTCTGTCCAAACAAAAAATTACATGCAAATTCTGAATACATACATCGTGAATTACTTGATCGTATGCACGCTGCATGAATGTCGAATAAATATTACAGAAAGTAATAAGCCCTTGCGTAGCCATCCCAGCAGAGAAGGTTACTGCATGTTGTTCTGCAATCCCAACATCAAATGCTCTGTCGGGCATTTTTTCCATCATCAAATTTAACGAGCTACCAGAAGGCATTGCAGGCGTAACGCCCATAATTTTTTCATTTTTCTCAGCTAATTCAATGATTGTATGTCCAAAAACATCTTGATATTTAGGCGCTTGTGGCGTGTCGTAGGTTTTAACATGAATCTGACCAGTAACTTTATCAAATTTTCCTGGCGCGTGCCATTTCACTTGATCTTTTTCAGCCAGAGAATAGCCTTTACCTTTAGTTGTAAGTACGTGTAATATTTTTGGGCCGGGTATGTCTCTTAAATCCTTCATTACTTGAACCATGTGGTTCAAATCGTGACCGTCGACGGGTCCAAAATAACGAATATGTAGCGATTCAAATAAATTGCTTTGCTTTAACAAAGAAGCTTTTAAGCCACTTTCAACTTTTGATGCAATAGCTTGTGCATTTGGTCCAAACTTGCTGATTTTGCCAAGTATATTCCAAATTTCATCCCGAACGCGATTGTATGTTTTTGAAGTGGTTATATCAACCAAATAATCTTTAAGTGCACCAACATTTGGATCGATTGCCATGCAGTTGTCGTTAAGCACAATCAACAGATTGGAATTAGTAACACCTGCATGATTCATAGCCTCGAAGGCCATGCCACCCGTTAAGGCGCCATCACCAATAACGGCTATATGCTGACGATCGTCTTTTTGATATTGATTGGCAACAGCCATTCCCAAGGCTGCAGATATGGATGTAGAAGAGTGGCCTACACCGAAGGTATCATAGGGACTTTCAGAGCGTTTCGGAAAGCCAGACAAACCCTTATAGGTACGGTTGGTATGAAAATTTTCCATACGCCCCGTGAGTATTTTATGTCCGTATGCTTGATGGCCTACATCCCAAACGATTTGATCGGTTGGCGTATTAAATGCATAATGCAAGGCGATGGTCAATTCCACAACACCCAAACTAGCAGCAAAATGCCCGCCATAAACAGAGACATTATCCACGATAAACTGCCTCAATTCATCCGCAAGTTGGATTAACTGAGTTACATCCAGGTGCTTAAGGTCGTCTGGTGAGTTTATCGTACGTAAAATATCTCCGGCTTGAATCACGGGTTAATAGGTTTATTTATATCAAAACAAAGATAAACAATAATTGTTTAATCAGAATCAAACAAAGGGATTTATGGGCACCAGTGCGGAATAATTATTTTGGGAAAATATATTTTTATAACAACATCAAAGCCATTTTAATTATTGATTTTTAATATTTTATAGATGTAAAATCCCTTTGCTAGAGCCGAACAGCCCATCGTTCCATTTATTTGTGCCTCATAACATTCGCAGAAATTAGATCTTATAAAGAGTTATTTTATACTTTACGATAGATAGCCTTCTTGAAGAGAATGCATAGAAATACGTTGGCCATAGCTATAAACGGACGAACAAATGTTTTTATATGGACTAGAAGCTGAAGCAGCTTAAAAATAACCTGCCATTGGTTCAGAATTGCTCCGAGTCAGATTTATGAACACATTATACACTCTAATTCACACACATATACACTTAAAACGTGTAAAAGATCAACATGTAGTAAATGGTGTTCATTCAGCGAATCGGTATATTTGATGTCTCGAATACATTTTATATTAAGGAATGATTATGAATAAAGAAGAAGGTTTTGAAATACAGTTGCCACTATTTGCTGGCCCCTTTGACTTACTTTTGTTCTTTATTGAACGGGACGAGTTGGATATTTATGATATTCCAATTTCCAAAATAACCAACGACTTTTTAAGCTATATCCATAGTCTTGAAAAAATGAATGTAGATATTGCGAGCGAATTTATTTTGGTTGCCGCAACGTTGATGAGAATTAAAGCAAAAACCTTATTACCAAGACCAGACATTGATCCACAAGGAAATGAAATAGATCCGAGAGAGGAATTGGTTTCGCATTTGTTGGAATACAAAAAATACAAATCGGTTATTGCAGAATTCTCAGAATTAGAAGAAACATCTTTGAAAAGAGAGAAGCGTGGCAACATTGCTAAAGAGCTAAAATTATTATCCGAAGTAAGTAATGTTGAAACAGAACTTCAGGATATTGACTTATATAAATTATTAAAAGTATTTGAAAAGGTAGTTGCGCGTTGGAAAGAAGAAAAAACCAAACCCGTGCATCATGTTGTGCAATATCCCTATTCAATGGAGATGCAGAAAGATTACATCATTAGTAAAGTGAGTAGAGGACAGCGTATATCCTTTTTAGATATTATCAAAGAAGTACCCATAAAAATGGCAGTAATTTATAATTTCTTATCCATTTTAGAATTATTAGCAATGCAAAAGATCCAATTACATTTGGGCGAAGGGTTCAATAACTTTTGGATAGCGCAATACGATGGCGAACATGCAGCAGTGAATGAATATGCAAACGATATTGTGGAGTAAAAAGAATCGTATTTTGTAGATATAAAAAAGGTTGAATAGTACTATTCAACCTTTTTTATATCTACAAAGATTTTTTTTGCGTTAATATTTAAAAAAGGGTAATCATGAAGAAAAGAATTATTATCGGAAGCATACTATTCATAAGTAGTTTTATATTATTTTCCTTTTATTCTAACAAGAACGAAAATTCTTCTATTTATAAATCGAATAATAATAAAATAGCCTATTTAGAAGGTGACATTATTTTTCAATCTTCTCAATCGACCCAATGCAAAGCGGTTAAGCTTGCAACGCATTCAGAATATAGTCATGTAGGAATGATTACATACATTGATGGCAAACCATTTGTTTTAGAAGCTGTTGAGCCTGTTCGAACAACGGAACTTGCAACTTGGATTGCTCATGGAACGGGTGGGCACTATACGGTTATGCGTTTAAAAGATCGAAATAATGAAATACTAGATGCTGAAATTAAAATAGCACAACAACTTGCCAAAAAAATGATTGGCACACATTACGATATCTATTTTAATTGGAGTGATGATGAACTGTATTGTTCTGAATTGGTATGGAAAATCTATAAAAGAGGATATGGTGTTGAACTTTGTTCTTTAAGAACAATGAAAGAGTTTGACTTATCTTCGCCTGAAGTAAAAACCATTATGAAACAGCGCTACGGGAATAATCCACCATTAACAGAATTAGTTGTTGCGCCATCTGATTTGTCAAATTCGCCTTTATTGTTTGAAGTAGAAAAAAAGTAATACAGGGAAGACTTGTGTAGATTTTCGATAGTACTTATTAAATGTATAGATGGCTCTAAATCGGAGCCATCTATACAATATAGATTTAAGTATTAAAGGAACCTTTACGTATTAATATTGTTCCATCTTACTGAAAAAGAAACTTGCTTCAAGTTCAGCGTTTTCATCAGAATCTGAACCATGTACAGCATTGCGTTCCATTGATTTTGCAAAAACTTTCCGAACAGTCCCTTCTTCAGCATTTGCAGGATTTGTAGAACCGATAAATTTTCTAAAATCTCCTACCGCATTTTCTTTTTCTAAGACAAGCGCTACGATTGCACTTTCAGACATGATGGATACTAAACCATCAAAAAACGGCTTGCCTGTGTGAACGGAATAAAACTGACCAGCACGTTCTGCGCTTAAATACGTCAACTTCATTGCTACTATTCGAAAGCCTCCGCCCTCAATCATTTTTAAAATACTCCCCACATGTCCGTCTCTTACAGCATCTGGTTTAATCATTGAGAAAGTTCTGTTTCCGGCCATAGTTGTATTTACTTGTTTATTTAGATGGTTATACCTTCAACGACGAATACGCTAAAGGGTTAATCATTTATGTATTCGATTTTTGAAGGATAAAATCATAGTTAGGAGTAGAATTATGTTCATAATAGTTCTTTTCACTCAACGAGACTTGAGTGTACTTTCCCAACCGATCAAATCCAACATTCAAACCCATGAAAAGGGTGACTAAACATAGATTCGTTTATTATTTAACAAAAATAGATAAATACTTGACATTCCATAATGTAAATTCTTAAAATGAAGCACTTGCAGGTTGTTTTTTCTACTATTTCTTTTGACCTTTGTCGGCTTGAACTATCCATTGAAGTAAAGACTAAATGCAGCAACAGCTGATTGAATTAAAACGACTCTTAGAATCTCCTAAGAAAATTGTTATAACCACTCATCACAAACCCGATGCAGACGCATTGGGGTCTTCGTTGGCTTTAGCTCGTTTTCTAAAAAAATTGAGTCATGAGGTACAAGTAATTGTGCCCTCCGATTATCCTTCTTTTTTAGATTGGATGTCTGGAAATGATGATGTTTGGGTATTCAGTGATGAAAAGGAGGTGCGATCTGCAGCATACATTGAAGCAGCAGATATTATCTTCTGTTTGGACTTTAATGCATTAGGTAGAATCTATGATTTAGGCGATTTGGTTGGCAGTTCAAAAGCAATTAAAGTGCTTGTTGACCACCACTTACAACCCGACAATTTTGCAGATATATCAATTTCAGATACTTCAGCAGCGGCAACTGGCGTTTTAATCTATGAAATTATTATTGGCTTAGATGGGCGTCACCTAATGGACACCTACATTGCAGAATGTATTTATGCTGGGATCATGACGGATACAGGCTCATTTCGCCATTCCAACACAGATCAAAAAGTGCATCAAATCATTGCCGATTTATATACGTGGAATTTAGATTCATCGCGTGTACACCGATTGATATTTGATACCAATTCGGAAGAACGCTTACGTTTACTCGGATTTTGTTTGTCCGAAAAGTTGGTAGTTATACCAGAACTGTATACCGCCTTCATATACTTAACTGCAGAAGAATTGCAACGCTTTGATTCGAAAACAGGAGATACGGAGGGCTTAGTAAATTATGCTCTATCGATAGACAAAGTTGTTTTGGCAGCAATGATTATCGAACGCGAGGATGGCGTAAAATTATCCTTTCGCTCAAAAGGCGATTTTAATGTTAATGTATTTGCACGTACTCATTTTGAAGGGGGAGGACATAAAAACGCATCAGGAGGAAGGTCTCTTAAAACCTTGTCCGAAACCGTTCGTCACTTCCGAGAAATAGTATCTACTTATAAAGAAGAATTACTCGAAAATCTACGAAAAGAAAAATTTCTATGTTAAAGAAAAGTTTATCCCTATTGGCTGGCGCATTCTTAATCGCAAGCATCACTTCATGTAACAAGTTTAAAAAAACCGATAGCGGTTTAGAATATTTGATTGCAAAAGATTCTACAGGTGATGTGTATCCTGAAAAAGGCGGTTTTATTACATTTTGGTTTGCTATTAAAAACGATAAAGATTCAACAATTGATTCTCAATTTTCAGATCCAAATCCAGTTGGTATACCTACTCCAGAAGCAGTCCACAAACCAAGTATCGAAGAAGGTTTTTGGTTACTAACGGAAGGTGATAGCGCAGAGTTTTTATTGAATGCAGATTCATTGTATGCAAATACATTCCACAGACCTTTACCAACAGGCATAACAGCTGGCAGTAAAATCAAAATGGTTGTACGCATGGGTAAAGTGTATCCTAAAAAGTTTGTGGATTCAGTAATGGTTATTCAAGAAGAACAACAAAAGAATCAAATGGCTGAAGAAATGGTTACGTACAAACAAGATAGTATTGCCATTCAAGATTATTTGAAAAAGAATAACTTAAAAGGACAAGCTACTATTGGTGGTGCGTATGTAGTAAAGTTGAAAGAAAATAAATCAACTGATATATTTATTGCACCTATGGATAGCGTTCAAACAAAATATGTTGGAAAATTATTGATTGAAGGAACAGAATTCGACAAATCACCAGCGGGCGAATACTTTACATTTGTAGTGGGTATGGGTCAAGTGATTAAAGGTTGGGATCAAGGTTTCCAAAAATTAAAACATGGCGAAAAAGCATTGATCATTATCCCTTCACGTTTGGCTTATGGCTCTAGAGGTGCAGGTGGCGCAATTCCACCAAATGCTCCCTTAGTATTTGAAGTAGAAGTAAAATAATATATGTGAATGAAGCAATTCTTTCTTTTTAGTTTTTTATTTTGTGCATGCAGCGTTGGTTTGCATGCACAAAATAAAAAAATTACTGCAGCGGGGGAACAAGGCAGTTCCACTTTTTCGACAACAACTTCCGGCTTACAATATAAAATTATAAAAGAAGGTATTGGTAACGAATTACCTTCATCGGGCGGTTTTATCACTTTTTGGACTAAGATCCTTACAGAGAACGATTCAATCATAGATGATCAATTCCAAAATCCAGAACCTATTGCTATTGAGACACCAATACTCAGCTATAAACCAAGTATTGAAGAGGGTTTATTACTATTGACAGAAGGCGATAGTGCACTGTTCTTATTAAATGCAGATTCACTTTTTATCAATACATTTCGTCAGGAATTACCCGCATACCTTAAACCACACAGCACAATCAAAATGATTGTAAAAATGGGAAAGGTATATTCCAAACGTGTAGTTGATTCTGTTCGGTTTGAACAACAAAAGGTTGCAGCCAAGCAACGAGCTATAGTAACAGATGTAGATGTTAAAGATAGTATTGCAATTCAAAAGTATTTACAACTACATAACTATAAAGCAGAAGCAACGAAAAGCGGAGCTTACGTTGTTATTTTGAGCAGTAGCGAACAAGAAAAAAAGAAACTTCAAAAGAACGAAAATATTGAAGTTACCTACATAGGCACACTATTAATGGATGGAACAGAGTTTGATAGATCTCGTAATGGAGACTATTTTAAATTTACACTTGGTATAGGACAAGTTATTAAAGGTTGGGATGAAGGCATGCAAAAATTAAAGCATGGAGACAGAGCAATTATTTTGATACCCTCTAGAATTGCTTATGGATCTAAAGGTGCAGGAGGTTCTATTCCACCAAATGCGCCATTGGTATTTGAAGTAGAGATAAAATAACAAATAAAAACATGAATAGAATACTATTATTGATTGTATTAATTGGCTTCATTAGCATGCATGCTGAGGCACAAAAGAAAACAAAAACACCAAGTAAGGCTACTTTATTTAAAGAAAAAGATGTAGCCTATGCACCTTCTGGTTTAGCATATAAATATAGACTTGATGTTCCTGGCAAACCTGGTAACTTAAGCGATGTTGTGGAATTAGATTTTACATTGTATAACAATAAAGATTCTGTTTTGCGTAGTACAGTTGCAGAAAAAAATAGAGTTATTACAACGGTGCAAAAACCGAAGTATCCAGGCGCTTTTGAAGAAGCGATTGCGATGTTATCTAAAGGCGATAGTTGCGCATTTTGGTTGTCTGCAGATACCTTATTTAAATTAGGAATCGGCGCAGAAATGCCTCCGTATATTGAAAAAGGCAGCTTTGTGCGTTTTGAAGTTAAGATGCACGATATAATGACGATGGATGAATACAATAAAAAACAAGTAGTTATGGCAAAGCAAACACAAGTAGAAGAAGACGCGAAATTAGCATCCTATATTAAAACAAATAATATCAAGGCAACATTAGATACGGCTACAGGGATTTACTATCAAGTAGTACAAGAAGGTCCTGGTGCAAAACCCAAAGCAGGCAATAAAGTGATTGTACATTATACAGGTCAATTATTAAATGGTGAAATTTTCGACAGCTCCAAAGATCGCAACGAACCATTTGATTTCATACTAGGTAAAGGGTATGTAATTGAAGGCTGGGACGAAGGTATTCCGCTGATGCATAAAGGAGAGAAAGGGATTTTATATATACCTTCTTACAGAGGATATGGTGCACAACGCGCAGGCTCTATTCCACCAAACTCTAGTTTGATATTTGAAGTAGAATTGCTGGATATTAAATAAAAACAAGTACAAAGTATAGAGTACGGAGTACAAAGCACTAAGTTATCAAAAGGGTAAAGTTAATTTAAATTGACTTTACCCTTTTTTGTGTGGTGCAGTTTGCTTTATTATCAAATGTTAAATAATCTATGCCCAACAAACTACTATTTTTTAGATTGTAAGCGTAGTTTGCTAACTAATAATAACTTACAATATTATTAACCACACACTTTGTACTTTGTACTACGTACTCTATACTTTCCTCATCGTATTCTATACCTTTTTCCACAATACTTTTCCCTACCTTTACGAATCAATTAGCTAATAACTTAATGAACACCAACACCGAAGAAATCGACATCAACGTGCCGTTTGATATGGCATGCCAGTTTGTTGCACATACGGCAACATCTATTTTTGTAACTGGGAAAGCGGGAACGGGAAAAACCACTTTTTTAAAACAATTACGGGAACATACAAACAAAAAGCTTGCTGTTGCAGCACCTACAGGCGTAGCAGCCATCCATGCAGGCGGCGTAACCTTGCATTCGCTTTTTCAATTGCCCTTTAAGCCGTTTTTACCGACTACGTCGAATCAATCCTTCCAGCAAGAACAAAATTTTTGTGATCAGAAATCAATCTTTACGACGAGCCATTTAAGTGCTGCAAAAATTGATGTCATCAAAGAATTAGAGGTGTTGATTATTGATGAAGTATCCATGGTGCGGGCAGATTTGCTAGATGCCATCGATACTATATTAAGACACTATCGTGGCAACGAAGCACCTTTTGGAGGCTTGCAACTGGTTTTTATCGGCGACTTGTATCAACTGCCGCCGGTAGTACGCAACGAAGAATGGAATGTGATGCAATTGTATTACGACAGCCCATTCTTTTTTGAAGCACAGGCATTGCGTGCATTAAACCCCTTAGTTATTGAGTTACAAAAGACCTATCGCCAAAAGGATGGTTTGTTTTTAGATATTTTGAATCGCATACGTACCAATTCTGTGCACCCATCTGATTTGGAGCATTTGGACACGTACTTTAAACCAACCTTCCGACCAGCTCCAGGTGAGGCATACATTACCCTAACCACGCACAACGACAAAGCCGAAACAATCAACCGTTTTCAACTCAATCAATTAAAAACAGAAGAAAAAAATTACAAAGCTTTTGTCAGCGGCGATTTTAATGAGCGCAGTTTCCCAGTTGAAATGAATTTGCATCTCAAGGTAGATGCACAAGTGATGTTCATTAAAAACGACAAAGGAGAAAATCGCAAATTTTACAACGGAATGCTTGCTGTAGTAACCGAATTGGGTAGCGATTACATTATGGTGAAGCCCGTTTCTGGAGCAGACGAAATGAAAGTAGAACGCGATACGTGGAAAAATATTCGCTACCAAGCAAATAAAGAACGCGATTCAATCGAAGAAGAAGAATTGGGTTCTTTTGTACAATTCCCTTTGAGACTTGCATGGGCAATCACCATTCATAAAAGTCAAGGCTTAACCTTTGAACGCGCGATTGTAGATGCAGGCGATTCGTTTGCTGCCGGACAAGTATATGTAGCTTTGAGTCGACTTACTTCAACAAAAGAATTGGTGCTCTATTCAAAAATTTCCCCGCACAGCATACGCGTGGATGAACGTATATTGAAATACCTTTCTGCTTCGCACCCAACCAATGAATTAGAAAGCTATTTAAAAATTCAGCAACAAAAATTTTTAGCAATGTCTTTAAAAAAGGCATTTCAGTTTGACGATTTGGTACACGAAAGTTACGAGCAATATGTGTATGCTGGTGAACGACAAATTAGCGACCAACAACTTGCAGTAGATTGTTTGAAAGGAGTGCACGATTGTTTAGCGGATCTACAAAAAGTAGGCGTTAAGTTTATAGGCGAATTAAACAGAATATTGTCAACGGTTGAAAAAGAAGGGTATGCCCATTTGAATGAACGTGTTGGCAATGCGAGCAATTATTTCGGGAATCTTATTCGTGAAAAAGGAATTAGCATTCTTTCGGAGCACATTCAGGTAATGACACCAAAAAAGAAATGTAAAAAATATGTTAAAGATGTGCAGATGTTGCTGCGCGGAATAAAGAAACAAGAAGCTTTAATTGTTCAAGCAAAAGAATATGCTGAAGGCTTGTTAGCAGGTACAGATGTAACGCTATTATTGAAGAAAGGCAAACCAAAAATCAAAGAAGATAATCTTTCGACACAAGAAGAAAAAGCCGAAAAGCCTAAAAAAGGCGAAAGTCACCGCATCAGTTTAGAAATGTTTCGGTCGGGCAAATCCATGAAAGAAATAGCTGCCGAGCGTAATTATGCACTCACAACCATTGAAGGGCACTTAAGCTCTTTTTTACCAACAGGGGAAATTGGCATTCGCGAATTTGTAGATGAAGCCACGCAACAAAAAATTGAAGCTGTCATAGACCAAGTTGGCATCTTATCGGCAAAAACAATAAAAGAGGGACTTCCAGAAGAAATTACATATGGGGCCATTCGGGCAGTATTAGAAATATATCGAACGGCCTTAAATGCGCAGAAATGAGTTTTGAAACTATACCTTTACCAGTTACACTTTCGTCAGACCACTTTTTTTCAGTGGTCCGACGACTTATTTGAAAGAGAACGTTTTTGCACATATCCTTTATAATTCATTTTTGTCTGAACCAAGATTTTTGGGATTTAATGGGAAGTACAGGAGCAATTTACAACTAGGTGCATCGCCCCTAGAGAACGACATATCGAAATACGCATTAAAATATTAAACTTTCACCTTTACACTTTCGTCAGACTACTTTTTTTCAGTGGTCAGACGACTTATTTGAAAGAACATGTTTCTATTCTACACATCCTTTATAATTCATTTTTGTCTGAACCAAGATTTTTGGGATTTAATGGGAAGTACAGGAGCAATTTACAACTAGGTGCATCGCCCCTAGAGAACGACATATCGAAATACGCATTAAAATATTAAACTTTCACCTTTACACAGTCGTCAGACTACTTTTTTTCAGTGGTCCGACGACTTATTTGAAAGAACATGTTTCTATTCTACACATCCTGCGTATCCTTTAAATCCTTTATAAATCTCAGTTCAGACAATAGGGAAATAAGGGAGCAATTCTTTGTCGTTACTCCATTTTCGAATAATACATTCTAATTTAGCGCCGAAAGACATTCAGTGGCTTTATTAGAAGGAAAATAAGGCGAAGCTATTTTTTATTGTTTATTCAGCCCTGAATATTTTAATTGAATAAAATTTATCGCTTATACAATTCAACGTCAACAATTCTTGCATCTAAAACGTGATGTGCCCAGTTTACTAAAAACACGTTCGTTACAAAAATAAAAATGGATTTAAACTTCTTACAAAGAACAGCATATTATACATGTTAATTATTTAAAATAGTATTAACCAATAGTTTATATGTAGTAAGAAATCCTTGATAATTCAATAATTGGAATACTGCTTAATTATTTTTGATTTCACATGTTACCTTTTAACTGGCATTAAGTATACACGTCACAAGGGTTTCTTGCAGAAGTGCAAAAGATTCATAGAAAAAATAAAGATTATTTTGCAAGTTTTTTTATTCACATATTAAAATCTGCAAAAATTAGTGTAAATTCGTGGTTAAGTACCATAGTTGTGAATCTTATTATACGGGTTAAAAAGGTATTATATTTTAAATGGTTATCTTATGTTAAAATCAAAAAACCAAAATTGGTTGTTAGCAATTGTTTTCTTTTTTATTGCTAATGGAATATTTGCACAGAACTTGCAGATTTCTGGGGGGAATGCCCACACGGTAGCTATTTGTGAGAATGGTGACGTATTTGCGTGGGGGAAAAATGACGTAGGTCAGCTAGGGCCCACAGGTCCAGGAGGCTTTTCAAATGAACCAGTTATGGTTACAGGTTTTCCTGCAGGTTTGGATTTGAGACAAACAGATGCAGGTTCTGGATCCCATACCTTAGCATTAGGTTGCGATGGTCGTGTATATGCTTGGGGAGCAAATGCTACTGGTCAGTTGGGTAACAATGTAGCGAGTGGCTTTTCAGCAACACCTGTTCAAGTTGTTGGTATAGGCGGAGTTGGTTTTTTAAGCGGAGTAAAATACGTATCAGGTGGTAACGATGAATCGTTCGCTATTTTGAATGACGGTCGTTTAGTTTCATGGGGACAAAACGATAAAGGGCAATTAGGTAATAATACAACTACAGATAGAGCATTTCCAAATTATGTACTTAAATGCGACGGCACTCAATTAACAAATGTAATTCAGGTTGAAGCAGGTGATGAGAACTGTTATGCATTATTAGCTGATGGTAGTGTTTGGTCGTGGGGTGATAACTTAAATAATGCTGGTGCTGCACTTGGAAGACCAGCTGCAGTTAATCCTCATTGTGCGCAAAAAGTGGTATATGGTGATAATACGGATGCTGGTTTTACAACAACTCCTGTTACAAATATCATATCGATTTCAGCGGGTGACAGACACGTTTTAATGCTGGATGCTACTGGTAGTTTGTGGTCATTTGGCGGAGACTGGGGGGCTGGACAATTGGGTCAAGGAAAAGGGTATCAATATTCTGCCCATAAAGTATTAGCTCCAAAAGCATTCAACTCTCCATGGACAACAGATCCTTATACAATAGCTAATGAATACAATACAGGTCCATACCTAACAGGTGTTACATCTATTTCAGCAGGTCAGGCGCATTCCATGGCGGTATTGGATGACGGAAGTATTGTAACATTTGGAGCAAATGGGTTTTTTGATTGTGGAGCAGATTGTGCGTATTTAGGGGGTCAATTAGGCATTGGAATGACTTTGGGCAATAAAATTAGTGCCACTGATCCAGGAAAAGGTGTTGAAGGCCCTGTTTACGGACTAACTGGACCTGGCGTAAAACTTGAAAATGTAGTGAGTGTATCAGATGGTGATGCAATATCCATTGCAATCTTAGCTAATGGTGATGTTTACATTGCAGGAAGTAATTCTTACGGTCAAGTTGGAATCGGTTCCGGTGGCTCTGCCGCTGGAGACAAATCGGATGTAGGGTATTTTACAAAAATAACCATACCTACATGTGCAATTGCAACACCGTGTCCTCTTAAACCTAATTTAGGTGCTGATTTTTCAAAATGTGCTGCAGTTTCACAAACTTTGTATGCAAATGTAGCTCCTAGGCCTACTTATAATTATTCATGGGAATATTCACTAACAGGAACTGCACCTTGGAATGTTATTAAAAACGTTACAACATTCCCAACTGCGAATGCAGATAATCTTACAGTTACCACGAATGGGTATTATAGATTAATTATATCAGATGATAGGGCTTCCTTACCAGCAAACTGTGCACCTTGTACAGCATCTGGAGACACGATACAGATTAAGGATCCTGTCGCTAATTTTGGCGATCCAGGGAATTTGAAATTTTGTGGAACAAATGCTACTGTTCACGTAACAGAAACTGGCTCTTCTGCAACTACTAATTTAAGCAGCTATGAATGGTATGCCGCTTTGACTGGAGGAACTGCACTAGCAACGACCGTAGATGCAACAACAGCATTATTAGATGTAACCACACTTACTAAAACGGGAACTGCTCCGAATAGAACTGCTGAGGTATGGGTAGAAGATAAAAGTACGTTTAATGCAATTTTAGCCAAGAAAGCAGATTTGGGTGCAATTGGTAACCAACAAACCTACGGATCGCGCAGAATTAACTTTATACCAATTAAATCGTTTTCGTTAAATTCCGTAATAGTTGAATGGAAGTCTTATTCTGCTTCAACTATCACACTGACTTTGAAAGATGCAGGAGGTGCCTCTTTAGCAACTGGTTCTTTTATTGCAGCAGCAGCAGGTGATTTAACCAGCACAATTACATTTAGCCCTACTCCTGCTTTAGCTGCTGGGGGTAGTTATTACATTGAATCAGATCAAGATACAAGACAATATAATACTGTTGGAAACGCCTATTCAACTAATTTCCAAAATGCAGGCATTGATATTTTAGACATAACATCTTATGGCACTAGCAGTGCAATAGATATATTCCCTCCTTTCTATGCATGGAATGTAACAGTAGGTTCTCCCTACCCATGTGGTCGTTTAAAAGTTTTAATAAAAGAAGATTGTCCGCCGTGTAACAAACCAACAAGCGTAACAGTTAATGGTGGCACATCTCCAATAAATAAATGTGTTGGCGATGCAGCTTTTACAACTACAGGCTCTTATGTGAATGCGGGAAATCCTGTTGCAAATACAACAATGGCGTATGTTTGGTATAAGCAAGGTTCGCCTGCACCAGCTCCAGCAGCATACACGAATTTAACAGCACCAACACCAGTAGCGACTACAGCTTCTCAAACGGTTCCGGTTAGAAACTTTACTTCCCCAGTAGTAGGTGATGCAGGTACATATATATTGCGTGTTGAAGATGGTACTGCAGGTAATGCATTGTGTTATACAGAAAAAACAGTTGTATTAAATGTAAACCCAGTACCAACAATTTCATCTGCAGCTACTGGATCAGTTTGTTCAGGTGTTGCACAAAATTATTCTATTACAAGTGTTGTTCCATCCAGTTATGTTTGGTCACGTGCAGTAGTTGCAGGTATTAGTAATTTAATAGCAACAGCACAAACAACAAATCCAATTACAGAAACGCTAACTAATACAACAAATGCAGCTATTGTAGTTCGGTATGTTATTACACCAACATCTACTACAGGAAGTTGTCCAGGTCCAGCATTTAATTATGATGTGACGGTTAATCCAAAACCAACGATTAGTTCAGCAACAACGGGAATCGTTTGTTCAGGAGTTGCACAGAGCTATTCTATTACAAGTGTCGTTCCATCAAGTTATGTATGGTCACGTGCA
>ERZ724506.205-NODE-205-length-22879-cov-10.684499_pt1 | contig 22879 bp, 11 predicted proteins | sample MGYA00376039_ERZ724506 | MGnify/ENA primary metagenome ERZ724506 (study PRJEB28724, sample SAMN07190887) | wastewater metagenome | isolation source: effluent of sewage treatment plant in Hong Hong | place: USA: Christiansburg, Virginia | collected 2016-03-01 ... | reverse complement strand
AAATTTCTTATTAATCTTATCTGCTATTAAGTTATAATTAATTAAAGATACTATTTAAAATATTATAAATATTAAATAAATTTTTATTAACCATTTTGCCCATAATGTTTGGTCCAATCTTCATACTTTTAAAGATCAGCTTTACTTACACTAGTTTTAGTTTTTTATAGAGCTTATTAGAAGTGATGAAATCTTACAGGCTATTTTTTATAAGTTTCTTCAGTCAAAGATTCTTTCTAAACCAAAACTGCATTGGGAGTGTTCTACTCACATACCATCCATACAGGCTGATTTTTCTAACTGACAGCTACCTACATAAAGTACCTTGCATTCTTAAACTCTTCTATTATTTTATAGAAAGTCTCCTTCATCAGAATACTCATATCGCTTCCAGAGAATCCCTCTGTCAATCTTACAACTTCATTTATCTCTTGTTCACTTAGTTAGTAAAACTCATTTTTAAGTGCGTGCAATACCATATATCTTCAAGAGCTCTCATCTGGCAAAGGAATGTATATTCTTCAAGGAAATCTTCTTATTATGGCGGTGTCCAGGGTCCAAGGAAGATTAGTTGCTCCTAACACCATTGGTCTGCTTTTTGAGTTCTGAACACCATCCATTTGGGTCAAGAACTCAGTTTTGACTTTTTTAGTGGCTTCATTTTCATTGTCACTTCAAGCTGATACCATTGAGTCAATTTCATCTACAAATATTATAGAGTGTTTACTTTTTCAGGCTCGGTTGAAAATTCTTTTGACTTATTTTTCTGAGTCACCAACATACTTGGACATTATGTCTGCTGAGCTTACTGAAAAAAACACAGCATTAGACTCAGTGGCACAAGCCTTAGCTAAGAATGTTTTTCCTGTACCTGGAGGACCATATAGTAAGACTCCTTTCCACTCTTTTCTTGCACCAATAAATATGGAAGGAAATCTAAGTGGAATAAGAACCGATACTATTAACTATTCTTTGGCATACTCTAGTCCTGCAATGTCATCCCATCTGACATTGGGCTTATCCTATAGTATTGTGCCATCAGTGTTGTCTTCTTCATCTTCTTCCTCACTTTCTTGTGCTGAAGCTTTGTTCTTATTATCTTGATTGTTCTTGTTTGTTTAATTCTAAGTTTAAGTCTACTGTTTATTTTGAAGCTCTTTTGGTGCTGGCTACATGACAGCTTGGTACTTGTCTCTTCATTCTTTTATATTCTATAACAAAGCAATATTATCACTCATAATAGTTCCTATATAGTTTTGTGTTTCATTATTCATGTTGGCTTTATTAAGGTTAAAAAATCTGTTGAGATCTTAGACCCCTTGAAGTAGCGCTTAATAATCGACCTCAAGTTACTGAAAGTTGCCATTGGGGTCAATTTTTTTTCTATAATGATTTATATTGTTCAATATTTATTGAAACTCGTTCATTATAATTTTAAAATCCTAAGCAAATAATAAACATGTAAACTCGAGAGTAACTTGCTTAGAGCTATGAGTTATTTAGAAACCAATATAGAGATATTATTAGTGCCAATCTCTAGCTCACAGATCAAGCAAAGGAAAATAGGTATGCTAAGAAGATTGGTTTATGAAGAGCTCAAGAAGATGAATGAGGATAGAACTTGTTTCTAGAAAATTGGAGGATTGCTCATAGAGACAACAGTCAAGGATGCTGTGCAGAATTTGGAGTCCCAGCTGAAAGAATCTATAGAGCCATAGATGAAGGATATATTATAGAAGAAAAAATATTTTGAAGAACAATTACAGGACCTGGAGGATAAGTAAGATAAAAAGACTATAGCTAAAAATAGAGCACAAGGAACATGCCTTGGATTTAGAGAACAAGCCTCAAGGAATACTTGTTTAATAAATGCAATAAAACTTTATATATAATGGGTAATTAGTTGGATAGTCCTTGAATTGAGAAGAGTACCAAGATTGTTGAGAATAATGAAATATAGTGTGTAGTTTCATCTATGTAGGGATGGCGAACAGACATGGAAGATGCTCATATAGGTTTGCTTGATATTCTTGAAGGAGTACATTTATTTGGAGTATTTGATGGACACGGAGGACCTGAAGTTGCTAAGTTTGTTGAGAGCCATTTACCAAACAAGCTGCTTTAAAATGATGAATTTAAAAATAGAAATTTCAAAAAAGGAATCGTCCAAGCATATTGAGAATTAGACGAAGAAATGTTAAAGAATGATTGTCTGGCTCTTAGACCTTATTAAAGAAATCCAAATGAGAAATCCAAGGCAGGTTGCACAGCTGTCATTTTGTTGTTGTACGACAATAAATATTTAATTGCAAATTTAGGTGACTCAAGAATAGTTGCTTATTTTAAAAATGAAAAGATAGTGAATTTTGACTCAAATCATAAGCCTGATGACCTTGAAGAAAAAAAAAGAATAGAAGAAGCTGGAGGCAAAGTGATTAATGGAAGAATAAACAAATGACTTAACTTGACAAGAGCATTAGGAGATTTTAATTTTAAAGCAAATAAACAGCTTCCATCTTACAAATAAATGGTGTCAAATAGGCCTTTGTTTTTTGAAGGAAATATCGATCCTAGTTTAAAGTTTTTTCTTCTTGGCTGTGATGGTATATGGGAGACTAAAACAGATGACAAAATCTGCAAATTTATAGACAAAGGAAATAATGACTTCAAGAAACAAGCTGAAGATTTATTTGAGTATGTTCTCGGATGAAATAATAAGAGCAAAAAAGGAAAAGACAACATGAGTTTAATTTTAGTATATTTTAAATAATTTTTAAGAGTTGAAAAAATTTTGAATTTTGAATTTTATTTAATCAAAAATATAAATGGAATAAAAATAAGCAAAGAGTCAACCTGTTGCTCATTTGAAAATTGAGGCCGAGTTTTAGAACTTCTTCAATGGAGGCTAGATACAGATAATAGGCTAAGATATTATCCTTGGTAAATTAAATGGAAAAATATCTGTTTATGATTCTATAAAGAAACAAATTATTGGGTACATAGAGCACAAAGAAGAAGATATTTATAACTTTGCTGTGATTTAAAGTACAGAAAAGATCATAGTATATTCTTACACTGATAAAGGAGTGTTGAGACAAATTCTCTGTCTAATTGATCAAGAGAGAAATACATTTAGTTTTGATGTCTAAAACACTTTTTAGAAAAATGAATATCTACCAGTATACATGAAAATTGATTAGTAAAATCACTATCTATTTGCCTCAGACATTAATGGCTCCATTATCATATTTGATGTTAGAAAAATGCAGATGATAAAAGAAATAAGACTTGGATTTGGCTTCATGAAGATTTAAATTCAAAACAATTTGATCATTTTTCTATCTAAAGAAAGAAAGCTTTTCTACTATGATTTATAGAAGGATAAAAAGACTAAAGTAATCTCTGTGGAGAATAAGATACAATTTTCTTGCTTCACTACTTTAGATTAAAATGGAGAGTAAATTCTATTAGCTGGATTTGATGGCCATTTATATCATGCAGCCTAGGGAAAGGTAAATAAAATTGATAACATTGAAATCAGCTTGGGCTATATAACGAATATGGAGACCATTTTTATAGAAGGAAAAGCTATCTTGCTTCTGGGAACAGAGAAAGGAAAACTATTTTAATTACAAATAGCTGATAACAACAAATATGAGTGCATTGAAATATAAAACATGAATAACCATCATGAAATAGGCAAGATTATTATTGATAGTATAAATTAGAAAATTTATGTAATTACATCAGAGTCTGAGTTTTTTGTACTAAAAATAATAGTTGACAAATTCAAAAATATAAAATTATAAAGCATTGAGGAAATTTCCTCATATCATGATTAGATACTTGATATTAAATAAGTCAACAATCAAAGTATACTTGTATGTACAAACTCTGACTATATTAAGCACTATAGTATATCTGATAAAAAATTATCTCTACTTAAAGGCCATAAGGACTTAGTTACATGCTGTGATTTTTTCTTAGATAAATTAATAACAGGGTCTAAAGATGGTAAAATATTTGTATGGCAATTTGATATATGAAAAAACAATTTTGAAATTATTAAAAAATACAAAGCTCATAAAGAAGCTTTGGCAGGAATAAGTTTAGGTAGAAAAACTGCACAAGTATTTGTCTCAGCAGATTTAACTGGGGAGATAAAAATATGGGATTTGGAATAAGGCAAATTTAAGTCAGTATGAGTGGCTTCTGAAGACATTAATTTTGTCAAGTGTTCTTTCAATGAAAAGCTGGCAGTGGCTGGCACTAAATAAAAACAATTGTTTATAATTGATATTGTGTAAGGAATTTTAGTCAACACAATTCTTGGCCACAAAAAAGGTATATGGGATGCAGAGTTTAATTCGGTGTCCAACTAATTAGCCTCAGTTTCTTCAGACTGTACAATAAAAATCTGGTCTATCAAAGGCAAAGAACTTGATAATATTTAGACCTTGGAGACAACATCACCTGCTTTAAAAGTCAAGTGGATCACTCAAGACTTATAATTGGTAACTAGTCACTCAGAGGGTTAGATCTGTGTTTGGAATCTTGTAAAAGGAAATTTAGTATTTAGTGTAGTTGTTAAGGACTCAAGAATATGGGCTCTAGAAACTGTTTTCTTTGATAATCAACTAAAGATTATTACTGGAGATAACGAGTCTAATTTATTGATTCTAGAAGATGATACTGCAACTTATAAGCTTTAGAATGCTTAGCTAGAAAACGAAAATAAAATTGCAAAAGAGAAACTTCAAATATATATAGACAAAAAACAATATAAAGAAGCTCTGCTACATACTGTAGAGTACAATATGTTTGGTAGTTTTTTTTGAGTTCTAGAGCTTTGGTTGGCAAACTGTTAAAGCTAAGGAAATACTCTTGTATATACACAAGAGTTTATGGAAATTATAGACAAATAAGAACCCAATTATTCTTTAATAGAAGAAACAATAAAGGAACTATTTTAGTAAAAAACAGAGCAAATTCTCTCTCTTCTTAAAAATTTCATGAGCAGATCTAAACACACAATGGCCTCATAATTCATGCTATAGATTATACTCTAAAATCTGGACTATCTTAACATTCATCAAGAGTCACTGAAAATCAAGCAGAAAATACACAAACACTCTTTACAATAGGATCTTAAAATATTTTAAATCTTTTCTTAAAGAAATGAACAGAGAATAAACACTATGCTAAAAAGACAGCACTATCTTAAATACTTGCTAAGTGAGCCTATGGACCTCAATGATAACAAAATTTAATAAAATATTCAATAGCTTAATATTTATTTATTATTGTAAATTCACGCTCCTCATGGAAAGCATTTGGGTGAGTATTTCTTTAGTGTATTTTAATCTTTTTGTCATTTAGTAATTATTTGACTCAAGAGCACTGTTAATGGGATACTACTCTCTCACTCCTGCAGCATCAACATAGGTAACCATTTTAGACTCTGATGAGAGAATTATTTCTGTCTTGTCATAGAATACTACTTGAACTATTTTACTAGAGAGTCTTAGTAGCTGAGCACTTCTTGTCTTCATAACCTTCTTCAAATAGATCATGGGAGGAAATCGCTTATTAACAGGAACCTATTGTGCATTAGAATCGAAGTTAGGTAAGGGTGTTCTTACATTCTCCAAGTAAGATTTAAAGTGGACTAATAAAGTTATCTTTTTGCTGAGAGATTGTGGGTAGCTTTTTAAATAGTAACAATATACAAGATCTTATTTTTGGTCTTTCTTCTCCATGTACTCAAAATACTCATACTTGGGACTGTATATTATCTTGGAGTTATCATTGAAATACACTCCTGTATTGCCATTAGATAGAAGATAGCCAACTCCATATTTTGAGGAGTAGTCAACCCACTTCTTAATGTATACATCATTGTTGCTTGATAGCTGTGCTTAGGACTACTCTATCTGCATTTACTCCATACACTACTCTACTGGCTACGCCTCGGCTGCTTATTCCATAAAAGCCTTGTTAGGCTTCATGGCCAAGCTAGAAATATGCATTTGTTTAGGAATTCCAATACCATTGTTTATGAAAGGATGTGCCAATATTTGAGCCAATGTTGGTCTCTTAGTGGGATCTAAATTGAATATTCTTGAGATAAGATTCTTGGCATTGTCAGATATTTTCACATGCTCAGGAAAGCTGTAGATTCCTTTTTTTATTTTCTCATATGTCATTTTGACTTCTGGAGTCTCAAAGGGAGGCTTGCCTATTAGAATAGCATACAGCACAACTCCAAGTGACCATATATCAACCTCATACGAATGGCCTACCTAGTTCTACAACACCTCAGGAGCAAGATAATTTGGTGTTCCACAGACTGTGTATCTTTTTTCTGTCTCAAACTCAAGTCTTGCAGCCAGGCCAAAATCTCCCAATTTAATTTCAAGATTTTCATTAAGGAATAGATTTCCAAGCTTAAGGTCTCTATGTATAACTTTGTTCCTATGCAAGTACTGAAGAGACTGTACAATCTAGTATATATAATATTGTGCTTCAAATTCAGTCAATCGTTATCTTCTTTTGCAGAGCTCACTCAATGTCTGATTTGTACAGAGTTCAAGCAAAATATAGACATTATCACCATCCTCAAAAACATGTTCAAATTTAACAATGTGTTTCTGATTTAATGATCTATGTATTTTGATCTCAGAGATAAGTTTGGCTCTGTGTCTTTATCTTCTCAATGTTTGTTTGGGTATAATTTTGGCTGCATATACTTCCTGAGTGTCTTGGTTTGTAAATTCATAGCATCTTGCGAAGCCTCCTTTTCCTAGGAATTTTCCTTTTAGAAATCTTCTTATTTTCTATATCCCTTGATGATCAAAGTATTTTTCCTCGACGATAATCCCTTCCTAATCGTTATTGTCAGTCATTATAATTATAAAAAATTTAGTTGATTATTCATATTAAGAGCCCTATTTTTTATAATGGAAAAAGATGTGTCAATTAAAGACATACTTGGCCAAGAGTCCTTTTTGGATTAGAATATATAATAGCTTAAAGATATAACTTTATATAGCAGGTCATTTATATTTGTTTATTAGGATGATTAATAATAGCTAAAATAGACGCTGGATAAAATCTAGTCGTTTTTCAATGATCATATTACTGCTTTATAGATAGAGTATAAAAACTATGGTTTTTTATATCTAGAGACAATTGATGAAGAGTTGGAGGAGTTGTTTTTAAAATGTTATTAAAATTAAGTTGACTTTTTTATACTAATAAGATCATCTGATTTTACTGAAAGACTAACTGAATTATAATTGGCGATTTAAATACAGTCAGAGACATACAGCATAGATAATAATCAAGATAGCGATGATTAAATAGAGGTTAAAAACTAAATCTGGGATATTTATTCCTAAATACTATTGGTGTTAAAAGATTTAAAAACAATTAGTAAAAAGCTTGGTAAAGATCACATACAATAATAGTTAAAGATTTTAATGGATAAAGTTTAACTTGAAAAGGTTAATCTTAAATTTTTTATAAGTAAATTTTCTTTTAAATTAAGTGAGTATGTTGAGCTTATTATTCTTTAGAGTATTCAAATAGATGAGCCCTAGACTTTTCCGCCAGAGCCAAATGTCCTTGAATATATTGATTATTAGTAAGGTAACTGAAAGTTATTTAGAGGAGTTGATTTCAACTAAGATCCAGAAAAACACTTAGCAAATATTTTTAATTAATAATTAATTAATGATTGAATTTAAGTCCTCATTTAAAGAATACTGAAATTTTCGAATTGTATTTTAAAATATACTTAAAAAACTCTCAAAAGAAGATTTTGAATATCTTGCTCAATATATTCTTGGATATGAAATAGAAAATGATAGCAAAAAAGAAGCTTTCTTTTGCTATCTTTCTCATGAGATTTATTTCCAAATAATTGAAAATAAAAATAAAGAATTAATTATTCTTATGCATGATTTTCTATTCAAATACACGTAATAATTGGATGATAAATATTCAAGCAAACATAAGCATTAAATTGTACCTAATAAATAACTCTACTTACTATACCCTTGAGAGATAAATAATATAAAAGATTAGAAAATTATTTTAGTAAAAAAACAATTAAATTAAAATATTAAATCAAATAGAAAAATGTTTTGTATTTGCTTTAAAGCATCAACAACTGGCTAAAGTAGAGTATGCTCTTTGTGCTCTAGATTTTACCATGCTAAATGTTTTTCCTTAGAATAATCTAACTTTATTTGTTTATATTGTATTCTTAAATATTATGGTGTTTTTTGGACTCCTCAAAAAATTATTTTGGAGCCTTCTATAATTATTTCAGGATAAATATTTTACTTTTATATTCCAAAAAACTACTTCAATTGAGAATATATTCTTGCTATTAAGTGTATTCTAATTGAGGATAAGGTCATGAACTACACTGACTTCTATCTTAGATTTCCAGTTAAAAGTGTACTATATTTAAACCAATATAGAATTTGATAGTTTGATATTAAAAAGGATCAGAAACCCAACGAGGATAGATTTGATGAGCCAGTATTTATTCCTCTAGGAATAAAAAAAGGATTTCTTTAAGAGGGACACAATTTTCTATGAATAGAATATAATATTGACTATGAAAGCTTTGTATTTAATGAGTATTTTATAAGTGTAGAAATATCTTAATAAGAAAGCGTAGACAAAATTGTAAGGAAAGAAATTTAAAAATCTTTTGAGAATTAAAAAGACTAATTCTTAGATAATTATTTCTAATTGTCAAATTTTATTTAAAGTGTTAAGTTGTGAACTAATGATCCAATAACTCTTCAAACTATATAGGTACCTTGTTGAGGCTCTTAGTGTGAGCATATTAATGTATTTTGTTTGAGAACTTTTTTATAGAATTTGATACATAGAGAAAATAAGAGACTTGTTTGTCCAATTTGTTCCAAAATAATTTTCTAATTTAAAGTTGACATTTGAGTAAAAAATGCATTATTAGATTACGAAAAACTATCTAGGTATTATGATTTGGAAAACAGCATTACTTTTCTCAACAATAAAGAATACAAATTTACATTAAACCATTAAATAAGATAGAGCAAATAAAAATGATATTAAACTCCAAAGGTTCCCGTATTAGAGTAAAGTAATTACATTGATGATAGAATAACCATAACAAGTTGTTCAGAATAATCCTTTTTGTGTATTAAGTATGAAGGGGAGCCAGAAGCTTATTTCAATATTAAAGAAGAATATAATGAAGCTAAAGATGATTAGTAATATTTGTAAAAAACCAACAACGAAATGACAAGAAGAACATTAACAAGATTTAGATATCTGTAATTAATTAATATTTATTTTATTAATTAAATAAGTCCAACATTTTGTTATAATATATCCTTCTATATTTATGAGTCTCCTGTGTTTATTACTTCATACTCTGCTCTTACTATGCCTCATATATTACCTGAGGATATTCCTTTAAAAACTATTTGCTTAACACATATTTATTATTCTTCGTTCTTCATTTATATTGCAATTGTATTGACTTTCTAAAATGCTACTGGATTGACCATAGTTTCAGCTTAACTTTTAGGAGACCAATGAACATTCTAGTAGTCTTAATTTGGTTACTCATTGACAATATCATAGCTCATATTCTCTCTATTAATAAAAACATTTATTTCTCTTGGTTGCAGCGCCTCAGAACTTTATATAAATATAGATTTAATACTCACAGGTTCTTTGAACCTGACAACAAAAACCAGCTCTGGATCATCCTCACTAGACTTACACATTGAGTTATTCTTCTCCAAATAAACTGCTTTATTTGAACCCACAATAAGCTCATTAAAACACTTGAGACTTTCAATATCAATTTTGTCATTAAGACTTTCCTCTGGCTAACCTAAGGCATACTTGCTGCACAAGCAATTCAATCCATGCTCCATAAATCTATAAAATAAAATAACTTTAAATTATATTTCCAATAATTAGTCAAAATTATTATCATGAGCAGCAACAAATAACAATTAAATCTTTTAGTAAAGTCAAATGATTATGAGGACATAAATTTCTCTATAAGATCAAGTACTATACTTTCAAAGTTGTTCTAGAGATATTGTGAGAGAAACAACATCAAGCCAGAAGCAGTTTCATTTCTTTTCAATGGGACAAAGATTAACCCAGATGACAACCCAAAAAGACTAGGCATGAAGGACCAAGATGAGATACACTGTGTGCTCAATCAAGTTGGTGGTTAATTAATTTGTTATTAAAATTTTATTATGGATGCAGAATAGGTTGTTGAGTAAATGATTCCTGAGTTTTTTCTTCTTTCCATGGGAATTAGCTATTTAATTGGAAAAGAAATAAAATCTATTTGAGAGTGTTTTAGGTTCAAAAAGACAATAGAAAATAAAGATGGAAAACAAAGCTGAGATGGATTAGTGCTTTTAGAAGGAAAGCTGGAAGCTGATAGTTATTTGTTCTCTTCATTTAGTAAACAAAGAGTTCTTTACTGTAGTTTAAGAAAAGAGAATTTATTTCCTATTACTGACCAAAATGCAGAGCCATTTTATCAAGGATTAAATTATGCTCAAAATTTAAGTATTTTTATTAAGGACAAAAAATAAAGAATAAATATACAATAAGACTCTAGAGATATTTTAGATAGTATTAAATTAAATGATACTATTTTATTTTAATAGAAAAATCTATCTTAATTTGAAAGTACATACAATCATATTATTTAAGCATTTAATAAAGTTTTTAAAGGTGTGTTTAATGGCTACTCAATTGGTGTTAAAGAAGAAGAAATGACAGTTTAGATTGGCACTCCGGTTTTTCTATTAGGAATTCTTAATTAGAAATCAAAATACAGGTTGCCTTATATATCTGAAGTGTTTTGAGTAACGAGAACTCTTAATGAGTTAAACTCAAAAATTAAAAATAATTTAATCTTGTCTACAATAAAAATAACTATTTTTTTAGGGGTTTCTTTTCTTGTTAGCAAAATGTTTTATTATCAACACAAAAATATAATAAATAAAATGATTCAATAACCATTTAAGAACCTAAGATAATTTATTAATAGGAATATATTGCATTATGAAAAAAAGAATATTTAAGTTGTATCAAATGAGTGTCTTTTTTGCAAATAAAACACACCCGTATATTATTCAGAAAGCTGTTGACACCTAACTTTATGTGAGTTATGTGTAAAGGAAAATTAAAGAGAATAAAAATGTCTACATTGTTAAAAGAAAGTTACATCTTTACAGAAAATATATATTAATTAAGATTATAATTTTATTTTATTTATTAAGAATAGATTCAAGTATAACAACTCCTAAAAATTGCTAAGTAAATATTCCCATATTAGAAAAAAATGTTAATATGATTAAAGCTCTGTCTACTTATTTCTTTGTAATACCTGGTATCTTGTATGTTCTATATATCATATTGATGTATCCTATTCCAGCCAATAGGCCATTAAGAAAACATAGTGTGAATTAAAAATATGGATTAACTTAGTCTACGAGAATAAAACCTAACTATATTAACATTAATGTGACTAGTAATACCCCAAAAGGTCCAATTTAACTAAATTTAACGAATTCTAAACTTAGTTTTGCTAAAAAGAGTCCAATTGTATAAGAGAAATAAAGAAGAGAAAAAGCATTGTCATTGATATATCCTCCATGAAGATTTTTAGTAGATAAATAGCCCAGAAATCCAAAAGAAGTATACTTAATGAAGAATAATAAAAATATGTAGTAAATATAGTTTCCTAGTTTTCAAGTTGTTTCAATATAATCATTCATCTTATTATTTTAAATTGTTTTCTGTAATTTTGATTTTTTTTATTATGTTGACTGACCCTCTTATAATTTTTATTTACATTTTTTTTTAATTACAATTTTACTAACTACTTTTAGTAAAATAAAATAAAGTATATAAAAAGTGGAGAAAACTAATAGTAATAAGCTTTGATCTAATTATTAACTTTTTCAAATAAGAATAAAACCGAGCGAAACAAATAATCCTGAAAAGGCTATCCCTAATGTAAAGCTTGATATTAATATAGGGTTTATCTTCTTTATATACTAGTAAATTGATAACTAGCCAAACACTTATCCTAGGCCTATTAGAACTGTGCCCCATAAAGAAAACATGAATGATTTTTAAAATTCTGAAAAATAAATAACTATTAATCCAAAAGAAGATAAAAAGAAAGTAAGCAATATTTTTTGTTGAAACTTAAAGTCATCAAAAAAAGCTCCATAAATAATAGAGCCAATAAAATTAAAAAATGTTAATACTAGAACTAAAGTTACTAGGAGTTACTCAGAGCCTAGGCTTTTAGCTAAGTATTTCTAATATGTTAACACTGTGCAAAAAGATAAGTTATTAATAATTCCTATTATAAACAAAACAACCTTTATACCTTTCAAGTCTTCTCTAAAACTCCTCTCTCCTTCAGTGTATTATTTTTTCATTATAAATTTAAATTATTAAACAAATCTTTAATTTATCGGATATATTCTTCTTATCTTGATGCTTACTTTGCCTTGGTTCTAAAAGACTAAATATTTTAACTATTTTAAAAGTTAAATTTTGGGATAATTTTCGCTTTATTAAGACTAGTTAATTATTATCTAGTTAAGTATTTCAATCTCATTATATTCTAAAAGTTTTGTCATTAGGTTTAGTTATTCATAATCAAAATGTTTTTTACAAGAATATAAATATCTTTCCAGTATTTAAACTTCATTTTTTTATTAAGCGGCAATTTACTTAACCACTTATTTATACTATGTAAATATTTAAACATAGTTATATTCATTTTTTGTGGCCTGGTTCTCCTCGTTGATGCCTATCTAATCAACAGTGTGTTTTAAATACAGCAAAATCATCATTTCAATTATTTGTTCAAGTTAATGATTGTCATTGTTATTATTATTTTGGTAATACTGTAACATAAACAAAATATTTAGTTTAAAATCAACATAATTAATTTTTTGGTTTATAGTTCTTAGTTATAAATATTCAAAATTAATTTATTCTCAAGGATATAGTTTTTTTATTATTTCCAAAGCCTTTTGTATTTTATTAGAACTTAGTGAAAAACAAATAACTAATCTAAATACTTGTTCTTTTGAACTGCAATCAAGCTCACCAATCTGATCATGATCCATAATCAAAGCTAAAATGTCAAGGAAATAGATCAAATTATCTTCTTAAATATGCTCAGAAAATCTTAGTATTTAATTCTCAACAAATAAAAAGAAGGCTTAACTTTACTCATTAAATAACGATCATTCTATTATATACTGATAGAATTAAAATGTTCTAGAAATAAAACCTTAATCTTAATACAGAATTAAATCTACTAATAACATATTTAATAGCTATAGCAACTCTTGGCTGATCTCCAAATTGGCATTCTCTATCTCAATGTAAATCTCAATAATAAAATTTCAAACAAACTCATAATCCTTTTGTACTCAATCATAAATCATTAAGTAAATCTCCAATAATTAAAAAATAAGATTCTATTCATATTAAGTATTTTTGATTTTATTCCAAATTGATTAAAAATATTCATTAATGTCAAACTTAATTAATAAAATAAATTGCTTTCTTTCCAATATTAGGACCCAGGCAGAAAGGTATTATAATACTAAATAATCAGTGAGTTTTTATTATATAGCATTTTACAAACCTTCAACCGTAGCCTGAATTATTATTTATAAAGTCGAAGGATCTGCAACATAGTCCTCAAACTTTCATATCATAAACTCAAACAACTAAACTGATTAATTATATTTCTTTATATCTTTTATTTAGAATAAAACTGTTAAGAAAAAACTTTAAAAATAATTTTATAAAAAATAAGTCTGATCATATCTGTTATCTAATAAAAGATCCATACATTGTCCAGCTATAAAGCCCAATCCATTATGACTCAATGAATACTCACATATATTTCTTATCTCTTAGTTATTAATGTATAAATTGCATTCCTCTAATTATTTTGCTTATTTTAGTTTAGCAAATTGAGTTTTGAATACAATAAAATAAACAGCTTTAGCCACATCATTTAATTTATCATAATTTTAGTTCAATATCTATTAAACATAGAATATAATTGAGGTTTAGTATGAGTAAATTTGCTCAAATAGTATTCCGTAAACTATTAGACTTTAAACTAAGTCTTCCTAAATTGTAACTTATTATTTAAAACCTTAGTCAAATTCTTTGATAAAAATCTCAATAAAAAATGTCTTCTAATTAGACATTTATGTAATTATACTGACTGAATATGTACTGGAGGAGTAAGCCTTTTTATTATTAACTATATCTAATACTGATTAGTAAAACTCCTAAATGTTATCTTCAAATTAGTCATTTAAAATATCTTAATTTATTATTTAGTTTTTAAAAAAGTTGAATAATTATACCTACAGTTATTTATCAATATTATTAAACAAGACTTATGTTTAAGAGATTTTTAATAACTAATCAAATATTTTAAATAGTTTATTAGTAGCTTTATGATGCTCATCTTTGTTAAATAATTTGCTTAATATATATTTAATTGTTTGTTAAAATATTAGTTATTAAAAATACTCCTCATCTTCTTTTGTTTGACTTTGCTGCAATAAGTTAATGGTTTTCTTTGTAACGGAAAAAAGATTAGATAGAGCATTGCTTTAAAGTTATTTTGCTTAACCAAAAAAAACAGAATTAACTATGCCTTGTTCAAGATACAAATACTAAATAAAACTTAGTATCTACTCTTTCAATTAATTCTCTATGTAAATATTTTCATTCCAATTTGTCTAAATATTTTCAAACAAATCATAAAAATAATCTAATGCTTATAGCATTAAATCCAAGCTAACAATAATATCTTTTAGTTTTAAGTGATCTTGATGCATATAGAATAATTCTATAAAGCACAAATAATTTTACTTATTCAAGCAAATTAAGCTTTCCATTTTCTAATTAATTATTTACCATTAGTCATTTTACTCTTGACTTCAATTACATCTTAAGACTATCAAAAATACAAACAAATTAGCTTCAAATGATAAGCAATTCTATTATAAGAAATCAACAAATAGACAATAAATTTTATCTGAAATTTACTACTCATTAAAGTCCACTCTCTTTTTCAATAAAGATAAGCCCAGATCTACTAGAGCCTCTTTTAATAATAATTTATTTTATTAACTTTCAAACAAAAATAAAAACTCTTAAATCAATTAGCTTAAATTCATGTCCCATATCACCACTCAAATATTAATTCATATTTATTTTATCATAAATTCTTTAAGTAAAAAATGAACATCTTTTCTTGAACAAATCTCAACACAGATATTCCAAGCCTTTGGTGAATTCTTAATGAATTTAAAGAATTAATTCTCCATTTAGCCTCTTAAACAATTATCCTTCTCCTAATTAATTTTTCAAACAAGTTCCAGAACTTAGTCACTCTCCATTTATAGCAGCTATAATTTATAATAAAAATATAACTAATATAATGAGCAATATAAGGTGTTCAATAAAAGACCTTTAGTATAAATTGGCAGATTGCTCTAACAAAGAAAAAACATATATGATGCCAAGTTTGGTCCCAAATGAACCACCACAGCCAAAAGAAAATCACTATTAGAAACCCATATAATATCATCAAAGCCCTTTTGTACACATAGTCCAAGAAACCGCTCCCCTATCAGACAGCCAAAGCTCTGATTCAGAAGTCCAAATACTCTAATAAGAATTGCTTGCAGTTAAATAAACTAATATGTAGCTCAAGAATCAAAATAAAGAATTTAAAAAATATATTTATGAGTCATATGGCTTGCTAATTGATGTAGCAGAGAGTCTTATAAAAACAAATGCAATGACTAAAGAAAGTTAAATAATAGATTAGGATTTTTCTTTCTAGTTTCCAAAGTCTAAAGAAGATGTTGTCAATAAAGTTGTAAAAAATATACTGTCTTAATTAACAGAGTAGCAAGAAGTAGTTGGTTTTGTTGGTCTGAGTTAAAGAGTAGAGAATTTATACATAGCTTTCGAGCAAAAGATAAAAGAACTAAAAGAACTTAAATCTAAACCTTCTCCTATGTCCTTATCTACTTAGGACTAAAAAGAAGCCATATATATTGTTATACATGAATGGCAAGGACAGAATCCTGATAAACATTTATGATTAAATTTGGGTGATTTTGTTAGTTTGAAATCCACCAACTAATATGGATGGGCTTATGGTTATAATTTTACAACAAAATAATCTGGGTTTTATCCACCTAATTTTGTCAAGCCAACAGAATAATTAAAGTTTTCCTTATCTATTTTTATATTTATAATAAGCAGCATGTTCTTATTAAGAGATGAGGAGATAACTACAAAAAACAAAAGACAAAACAAATCCATAAAATAAATTGGATAACTTTTTGGAGTAATTGTTGGGGTGGCAATAGTCAATAGAATTCTAGGAAAATAATAACTCTTTATATAATTTAATACTAATCTCTTATTAATTTTGTCACTTTTATATTTAATTTAAATTACTTTATATAATGAATTTATTTGCTTTAAGATTATAGAGTTTTTTTATTAAAACAATTTTACTTATCTCCTTCCTGATCTCTTTTGGATCATCATCTTTATTAGAGAAGACTCGAGACTAGCTAAGCATGAGTGATAATAAAGTTGGTAATAAGGAAATGCAAACTTGAAAGCTTACAAATGAGTAATAAATGAAGCTTGAGAGAATAGAAAAGGAACTAGCTTAGAAGTAAAGACAAATCACATTGGGAAGCTATGGCCATCTAAGGGATCATTACCATAGAGATCTTCTAGATGAAAGAGATGAGAATTAGCAAGATAAACCTTCAAACAAATTTCATTCTCTTTTTTAATAACTGTTATTTAAATTAAATTTTAGTTTTTAATCTATAAAATATAATCTTATAAAAATATTTATTATTTTAAATTTGTTATTGTGTCTATATAGTCAGTGTATTAAATGACAACCATTAACATGTAGTATTCTTCAGAGACATTCTTTTTTATTCAGAAACTAAGCACTGATTTTTTAAACAGTCTTTCATCTTCCGTTTTAAAAAACAGCATTTTATCTTTTGACTCATTATCCTCCTTTACATGGGTTAAATAAAATATGAATTCAAACTAGAATTTTAGTTTTTCTTCTTGAGTCATTTCATCAGAGTTTTCAACAAAATAAAGATCCTATAATAGCTCAACATAAATCTAAGGGACTAAATTATAGGGAAGGTTTAATACTCTTTAGTTGACTAAAAGACCCACTGTTTATAATTTATTCTCAAGCTTTTCTTTTATAAATTCTAGATGATTTTTTGGACAAGATTCAACCATGATATGTTTAAAGCTATTCAGAAACTCTCCTTAAATATCCATAAGGGGAACTATAGTATTAAAGGCTAGAATCTCATCTTCGTTATCATTGTCCATTGTTAGAAGATTTCCTATATATTTTTAATCACAAATTGCATCTGCAAGAATTGAGACATTCCAGTCGAAGGGACCATACTCTTTATTCATCAGCATCTTTACAGAATGAAAATACTTCTCCTCTGGGACTCAGAATTCAAAGGTCATATCTTGCATAGTTACACCAAGACTTTCATTGATATCCAGCTCATCATTTTTGTTCTTTTTTTAAGTTTTGTTAGCTCTTTTAACCATTATAGTGTTAATAATCTAATTAAATGAATTTTCAGAAAACATCCAAAATTAGTTCTGTTAATAAAGGTTTTCTATTTCCTAAACGCCCCTGTTTATACTGAGTTTAGGATCCTAAAAAAGATCAATAGTAATTTAAACATCTTTTTTATTATCCTGAAATAAAAGAGAAGAGTTTAAATCCTAAAATCCTTCAAATAAACTAATGAATATTAATAAGAATTTATAAATGATCATTCCAGTAAGATGTTTTACTTGCAATAAGGTTATTGGACACATGTGGAATGACTATGTTTAGATGGTGGAAGAGCAAAGAGAGAAACTTGGAGCAGACTCAGAAACAACAGCTGAAAGGTAGTATAATAAGTATAGTACTTGATCAACTTGGCCTCAAAAGATACTGTTGTAGAAGAATGCTTTTGACTCATGTTAATCTTATAGACCAACTTCTCAATTATAACAGTAAGATAATTAGTATACAAAACTACTGCTTAATAGCTTATTAAAATTCATATGAAAACATTAAGATCCATTTCTGTGTCTAATTCATACTCAACTCTTTTAAATTTTGAGCTACTCAAAAACTCATGATTTAAAAGCTGTGAAATTTTAGGTCATTTTTTCGGATCTTTTTCCAGAACTTTATTTAAAAAATTGCAGCACTCAGGACTAAGATTTTGTAAAATCTTAAATGAAAAATCTAAGTGCTAATAAAGTGTCTTTCTGGCGATTTCGTCTCTGCTTATGGAATTAAAAGGCAACTAGTTTGTCAGCATAAAGTACAGAATAACGCCTATGGAATAAACATCTGAACAATAATCATAAATTTCTCCTTAGTATATTTCAGGTGCTATGAAATTAGGAGTTCCACAAATGAAGTCTTATGATGTCTCAGACAACTCTTCTTTGAAACAAGAAAAGCCAAAGTCTATAATTTTTATCCTTATGTTGTCCTCTTTATCATCAATAATAATAATATTTTCTGGCTTCATATCTCTGTGAACAATTCCATATTAGTGAATAGATTAAAAAGCCATGAAAATCTTTGTTATAATTTGCTAAGCACATTTCTCCTTCAAAGGACCTTTTTTCTTCATATAGGTTCCAAGATCAAATCCATTTAAATACTCAAGTACATAATTATAAGCATCATATTTTTCCCAACTCTCAAAAAGTCAAACAACATAAGGGTGTTAAACAGTAGCCAATATTTTGCCTTCGTTTTCAACAGTTATTCTTTCTTGCTCATTTAGTTCTTCTTTCATAACTCATTTAAGTGCTGACAGAAGACCTGTAGTTTTGTTCTGTACCAGATATACTTTCGAAAATTTACCCTAGCCCATTTGTTTTATTACTTTATAATTTCATTCCTTTTGTTCGATGGAAAATCATGAAAAATATTCCTAAAATTTTTAATATTATTTTTGCTCTAAGAATTTAATCTTTGCTCCTTACTTTATTTGCTCCTCAATTTTCAATATAAGCTTGAGATTTTCTCTGCCCTCATAGATAAATAAGCCTTTGAGAAAAATAACATTTGTTACCATGTTTGGGTCATCAAGATTGAAAAAGAACAAAAACTCTTTATAAATTTTAACAACTTTTTCCTTATATAAGTACTGGCCTTCGAACTTAACACTTATCTTACTTATTAATTATGCCTTTAGTTTTTCAAATCCAGAAATATTTCCAATTTAATTATCAATTACAGTTTCCCAGATTTATGGATAAAACCATTACCTAAACGTCTCCAAAATAAATTGATTTTTGTCTATCCAAAATTTAAAGCCAATAAGATCCATGGTTTCTTTTCTGTTATTAATTTTAAAGAATACTCAATCAACGTAAGCCTATAGTATTTAGTTCAGTGACTCTTGGCTATGATACTATTTACTCTCAGGTTCATAAGATATACTTGTCTATCATGACTTGTGATAGGCAATATGTTCTTATTATTTCTCAACTATCATAGTCATATATTGAATCTCTAACATTACCTATTTCTTTATTTTTTCCTAGCTGGCAAAATACTTATTATCATTTTCCTTAAATTCATTCTTCAATAATTACTCTAATAAATTTCAGGGAAAACTAAAAAGCATCATGAGAAAATGTTGAGGATCAATACCTTGTTTTTTGGGCAATAAATAAAGCTTGAAAATGGCCTCAATTCTATCCACAGCATCATTTTTAGTAAATCTAAATATACCTAGGAGAAACTCATCAAAGCTAACTTGCCCGTCTCTTGTGTTGTCAAACAAATCAAATATTTTAATATTCCAAATTCCCTTTTAAATTTACTGATATTTGAAAAAATAAATCAAATTCTGATTCCTTAAACTTTCCTTTAGTAAATCTTCTCTAAATATCCTTATAGATTAAGTACAGCAATCATATCTCTTTCTAATCATCTATTTAAGTCACATTTTTTCTTGATGTTTTCTAAGTCTCAAAACGTTTATTAACTTTTGGTCTGATTTTATCCCATTTTATAATTTGAATATTTTTTATTAAATTTATTTAATTGGTTTTTTAGGGTCTACATTTCTGTGCAAAACTACTTGCATTTTGTCTGTACTTCTGAGGATCCTTTTTATACAAAGCAGTTGGGTCAGGCTAAGCAGGAGACTTGAGATTTGGCTCATCTTTTAAAAGCTTCTGAATTCCTGCCAAAATATTCTGTATGGTCAGAGCTGGTTTCCAGTCCTCTTCCTCATTTAGAATGCTAAGACAAACAGTTCCAGAGGGATATATGTTGGGATGAGGAAGAATTGGATCAAAATAACATCTTGGTGGCTTCAAGGGATAGTCCACTGGAAAGTCCATGTAGAGTCAATAAATACCACCTTCCCAAACACTGCCTACTGGGCCAGGTATTTCACACTTCCATTAAGCCATGTTCATTGTTCCATCCTGGTTCACTATTGGCTTGGCAACGAAACCTGACATGCCTGACTTTTTCCAAAGCTTTCTCTCCTGATTCAATCTGACCATCATAATATCATTTTTGTTCTGACTCATTACTAAAATTAAAAATCATTATTAAATCCAAGGGACTCTAATTATTTAACTCATTGGTAATATTAAGCATGTTTTATATTCAGCTCTTGACCAACTCGTTTTTTGCAATTATGACTTCATTTTTGTCTAAGTCTATTTCTGATACTATTTCTTCCTTGAACATAATTGTTATCTTATTGTTGTTATTTACAACACAATTCTCTCCATATTGATCCTTCATTAGTTCCATTAAAAACTCTGTTCTTTTATCTTATTTTTGTCAATAGATTTATTCTATTTAATTTTAACTATTTTCAAACTCAGGATAGTTAGATATTTGATACAGTAAATAGCCAATACAGTCACCAATAACATCAGCTACTTGAGAGCTTCTCCAAGCCAGAACTATCTTGTTATCGTTTGGCTTATGTATTCATATTAGTTATCTTATTATAACTACATTGTTGTCGATCATTGTCTCAGGAATTACCTCTTTTATTATGTAGTAAACTGTCTCTATGTTTGGTACAAAATCCAAAAAAGTCTCTTAGTCAAGAGGCAAAATGTTATTCTTAATTAAGTCCTCTTCATTTTCAATTTTTCTGATTTCAAAATCATTGTCTTTGTTTATCAATATTCCTTTTTGTTTTTCGGTGACAGACATGTTGGCAAGCTCCTCCTAAATACTAATGGTTCTATTTTGTTCAATAGCCAAGTCAACACTTTCCCAGTTCTCTGGTACTTCAATTTTCAAGCCTTCTTCAAAATATTAATCAAGCTTGAGTTTTAGTCTCTAGGCCTCATGCTTTTCTCCATGCACTAAGACAACCATTTAAGGCTTCACCTTCTCAATAAAGTCTTTAGTCTGATCAAAGTCTGCATGAGCAGAAAATGAGATATATTCTACTGACATCTTTACCTTAGTTGACTGGCCATTCTCCTTGTAGAACTCTCTCATTCCATTTAAGATATCCTTGGCCAGTGTACTCTCTACGCAATAGCCAGTGAATAACACTCCATTTCTATCATCATGACACCACTTTTGAAACAGCTACCTTGAGAGACCACTTTGAAGCATTCCAGGAGAAGCCATGACAACCATAGCTTAACCGATAATATCTGTAGTATCAAACTTTCTTAGTATGTGAATGTACTTAAAATTAAATGGATTTATTCCCTGTCACATTTTCTCTTAAATTTAAACGCCCATCATGTTTAGATAAGTCTGGAATATCAACATGCATTTCTGCATCATAGTTGAGGCATAGTATATTGGTATGCCTTGCAGCTCAGGCTTTTTGGACCAATAGTCCTCCAAGAGAAGAAGTAGTTCTTAGGCTCAGCCAAGCACAAATACTGGCAGCAAACACTTGCCTTGTCTTTTAACAATTTTCTCAACAGTTTCTAAAAAGAATTTCTCTCAAAACTCTCTTGGCTCATGAGTCTTTATTCCATATGTAGACTCTACTATCAGCATGTCAACTTTAACCTCAGGAATCTCTGCTGGAATAATGTGGATGTCTTTTTCTCACGAGTAGTCTCCAGTATATAAGACTCTTACTTTGTTAATCTCGATTAAGAACATAGCTGCTCCAATTACATGGCCAGCATTATAGGCCACAAAACTGATGCCATCTATTTTTATTTCTTCATGAAAATTTATTCCAATAACTTTAGACATGGCACTTAGCAGATCTTGCTGGCTGTATAAAGGTTTATCAACCGAGTCTGTTCCAACTCAAAGAGAGTCAAGAAGTATTTGCTTGCATATTGCTTTTGTTGGATAGGTCATGTAGACTTTTCCTTTAAAGCTTGTCTTTTCAAGGAAGTAAGGAACAGCTCCACAATGATCAAGATGGAAGTGTGTTATCAAAAGGATGTCAATTTGTTCAGGATTTATATTATCAAAAAATGGTAAGGAGGCCATGCTGGTCTCTGATGGATGGATGCCACAGTCAAGTAGAATTTTTTTATCTTATATCTCAACTAGGATACAGCTTCTGCCAACTTCACAGCCACCTCCTAATGGAGTCACCTTTATATTAGTCTTGCTTGAGTTCATTTTAAATTTTTATTTATAAATAATTTAATAAGCTTTATATTGTTTATTAGGGGGTTTGGGGTTTGGGGTTTGGGGTTTGGG
>ERZ724506.204-NODE-204-length-22881-cov-9.308114_pt1 | contig 22881 bp, 6 predicted proteins | sample MGYA00376039_ERZ724506 | MGnify/ENA primary metagenome ERZ724506 (study PRJEB28724, sample SAMN07190887) | wastewater metagenome | isolation source: effluent of sewage treatment plant in Hong Hong | place: USA: Christiansburg, Virginia | collected 2016-03-01 ... | reverse complement strand
AACAGATGACTTTTCTGATATAGAGTAGGATTCCTTAGACTTTAGCATTTAAGATTAAAAATATAAGCATAATGAAATTTTGTTAAAAACAGAAACCCTTTTTAAACAAATTTCTATTCAAATGTATTTAGGTTATTTACTATTAATTTTTAAGCTTATAGGATTTAATGAGCTCTACATTTAGAGCAAATATTTTAGATTCACAAAATACATGTTAATTTAAAGATATTAGTATTGGTGTTTTTTCATCAACTTTGGCATGATGATCATAACTTATTGTGTTAAAAAAGATGCATTAATATTGTTTATGACTTCAATTATAGTTGAGCAAACAGTTTTGTTCTTAATAGATCATGATTATTATTCATTTAAATTTAAAGTCATAGCTATAATATAGTTTATAATTGTAGTAGGCTTGTATATACATAAGCAGTTAAACTGATAATTTTTTTATCATAATATCAATCCTATTCTTGACTCTCAAATTATTATTATGTTACAAAGCTTTTGGTTTTATTTAATGAGAAATTTCAAAGACTATAATTTAATTATCTTTGATATTTTAAACTCTTATTAGCTGACTGCAATAATGTTTATATTTACAATAAGCATAAGCTTTCATGGCTTTATGCTGATAAGAGAATTTAGAAATACGTTTAATGAAATTAAAAGAAGTTTTAGATTGCTAACAATATATTATACTTATTTATTATTTTGTATTTATATCTTGTTTTAGTTTCAGGCAAATTTGCAATTTTACTAAGACTTAATACATGACACCAAAAATCAAAAATATGATACTAATAAAAAAACAATTAAATATATATAAGGCTTGAATCTGAGTTATTTTATTTCAATTCTGATCTTTCTACTATATTTAGTAGTTATTTTATTATCTATATGAAAACTATTAATAGAAATATTATAAATAAGAGGAGGAAATTTAATCATTCAAAAATTAAAAAAGTCTATTAATTTAAATGTGCTTATTTAAAGAAATTCAAACTTATTAAAGAAAAATACAGACTTAGTTGAGCAAGATATTCCAAATACAACTCTAGAATAATGTTATATTTGTATGGACAAATAATGTAGTATTTATTTGAAGCCATGCAGACACACCGGTCTTTGTGAAGAATGCTTTCTAATACATATTAAAAAATCTTAACAATGTCCAATATGTAAATAGAAAATTAAAATTGCTTATGAATTCATACAGAATAATGGTCTAGTATCAAAAAAATGATTCCTTTTCAAATAGTCTAAATAATTTCTCTTTATTCATAAAATATTATATAAGCATTTTTGATAGTAAAATTTTATTAAAAAATAATATAATAAATATTTAAATTAAATTTCTTCAATTTTGGAAATTCCAGATTGTATTTGCAGAGTGACTTACTCAAGCATTTCGAAAACTCTTTCCTTATACTCCATAAGAAAGATTAAGCATTGATCTTGATCAGAAGCATCTTGCTTTTGATTAATTTCTAGTTCTTATTAACCGCTTTCTATTTAGGCTTAAATAAGTAAGTTTTCCTGTGATAGATTCTTAATCAGCATATCTTTTTCTGTTATTGTTTTTTCTAATGTGTCAATAGTCTCAAGTCATTGTCATTCTTCTTCCATAAACCTCTTCACCATATCCTCATAGTGTTCTTAAAGCTTAATGAATTCAGATTTAATTTCAGTAAGAATCTTCTGTAAATCTTCATTGGCTTAATGACTTATTTATTGTTATTATTTTGCTTATAGATTCTACAAGCTTAAAACTTACTTTTGCTCTTCTAAAGTCACAATAGCATTATGTATTTTTTCAATTTCCTTATTACAGTTTTCGATACTTAGCTCAGCATAAGGTCTAAACTCTTCACTTCTCTCCATTGATGGGTAGTTGAAATGATGTCCAAGTTTAGCCCGGCTTTATTCCACTGCATTTTGTTTTTGAGAATTTCAATCAACTCAAAGATCATTTTATTTTGTCATAATATTTATTCTATCTTATCTTTCATTATTCTACTTACATATTCATTAGTTCTCAAGCTAAGCAAGCTCGTTTTCTTCTTTTGATATTCCTTAGTTCTATATAATATGATCGTATTTGCTGATATGTTTTTAAATCTCAGCTTGCTTTTACAAAAACTCATTTTTTTATATTTGCAAGTTTTAATTATTCAGCTCTTGTTTTTTAATCTTGTCTTAAATTTCGTTAATTCAGTTTGTTTATTGGTCAAATTCTTATTAATGTTTTTTGAGATCTGTTCTTGCTTGATCAATATCAAAGGATTGATCTTCAAGCAATTGAATTTCATTCTTTAAAATATCGAACTCTTTTTTTAGATTTTTGCTCTCATTTTATTTACTTTAAATTATTGGATGATTTTTCTTCTTTAAAACTTCTGTAGGAATAAATCTTTTATCTTATATTGACTTAGTGGCATAGTCTACATAGTCCTCAAGTTACTCAATATTGGCAATAGATTCAGTAAAGCTCTCGATTTCTTCAAGTTCTCAGAGTTGCTGACAGAACCAGTCCAGAACTGCCAACAATTAATGCCAGTTGTTTGGAATTCCTATAGACTTAAAAAGCCCTATAGAAATAGGCTAATTGCAACCAAAATTCTAAACCTATTGTACAATAATATCCTCTTCTTTGCTAAGCTCTTTTACTGTATGATCAAGCTTATTGAAGAAAAATTAAAGAATTTGAATAAAATTAGTTTTGGAAGGATGTCTTAGATCTTTTTTTTGAATTCTAGGCTCAAAGCTATGGTCCTCAAGATACTTGGATAAAGTATTTAAATATTCCTCAACTTTCTGAGGATCAACTGTATTTCAGTGAGTTTTCGTTTCTCCTGCTTTTTGTTTTTAGATGGCAGCGGTGAATAGTAGTGATCCTCTTTCATAGTTACCAAGAAGATTGCTTTTGAGTTTCTATTATGATATGCTTCAAGGAGAATTGATTTGTTATTTGGATTATGATCAGTAGTCTATTGTCGCTCGGATTTTCTGCATTATAATACTATTATATAAATATTTAAAATATTAAAGATGATTTTGTTGATGTTATTATGTATGATTAAATAAGTTAGTAAAATTAAGTATAAGAATGTGATGAAGATTATACTTGATGTAGAAAGAGATAGTTATTTCCTTTATTTAATGTAGATACTTTAATTGTAAATTGGCTTTGACATATAATATTTAAATAAGGATCATATCATAAATAATGATTGATGATTTTATTATTTGATTCATAACAAATTAAATATAGCTAAACATAATGTGAATTAAAATGCTTTATTTATGGACAATATATTTCTTAGCAAATTGTTTTTTAGTTTACAAAGAGAAGAATATTTACCTAAAACATTTTTAATAAGTTCCTTGAAAAAATGTCAATTAATTTATTGATTAAACAAAGAAATTATTTATTATCTTAAAATATTTAATATAGATTAAGGAAAGTAAAATAATAAGAGGAATATAGATAATTTATCTAACTGAATAAAATAAAAATAGGAATATAAAATTATGTTGAAATTATATAAGAAAATTTAAGTTTTTAATAATTCAATAAGAAGTAGATAACAATTTGCTATTTTAAGGATATAAAGTTGATATAAGAGATTATTTAATAATGTATTTTAGTAATAAGCACTAATGATTAAAATTTATTTTATTAGATGGTTTTTTCCGACAAGCCTAGGACAAATATTGCAAAAATTCTACATCAAAAAACAGGCAATTAACAAACACTTCACAACATGAGCATAATTTTCTAACTTATGAATAAATATACTCATATAATTAAATAAGTATACAATAATAGGAAATAATTCGATAGAAAAAACTTCAAATTATTTAAGATCTTAATTAAAAGCATCAAAAAGAAAATGTCAATAAAAAAGGTATAGAATTATTTGGAGTTGATTTTATAATAAACAAGAATTTAGATGTTTACCTTTTAGAAATAAATTTTATTCCAGACTTCAAATAAAGCAACAATTTTGATAAATAAAATATATATTTAAAAGTGCTTCAAAAATACATTTAAATTATAAGCAGAAAATTATAAAAGTAATTTATTAGGGCATATATATAATATAAATAGGATCGACTTAAGATCATTAAAGAAAATCTCTTTCAATTAAATTCTCAATATATTTTAGCTTTTCTTCTTAGTTTATTCTAATTCTTTATTCGTTGTCTAACAGCTATAGAGTTTAGTTAATTGTCAAAGACTAGTGCTCTTTAAACTTCCTTATAATAAAAGCCTCAATTTACTATTTATCAAATATATTTGAGTTAGTTTGTTTAAACTATTATTAATCAAAATATACTCTTGCAAAATCAGGTTATATTTTTATCAATTGTTAGCCTTGAGCATCAAATTCCTAATTAAAGCATAATGTACTGTTCTATTAGTAAATTAATTAACTTTTTAATATCTATTAAATTATTTCTTCAAAATATTGGTAATAAAATTATTGCTACTTATTTGGTAATGATCTTATTATTTTTTTATAAAGATCATCAGTATGAATATCCTAGTTTAATACAACACAAATCATATTGGCTATTAATGGTGTAGTTTGTATCTCAATTTAGTAGTTTTTATTGGTTATTTATATAATGCATTCTCCAAGCTCAAAATTCCATTCAATTCTTTTTCATTCATTAATTTATTAAGAATAAAAATTTGTTTCATAAAGTTATATAAAGGGTAAGAAAATTGAAGCAGGATTTATTAGTCCAAAGCTATTCAAGAATTATTATGAAATTGAGAAAGGATTTATATTTAGGCAGTGATCATTAATACCATTGTTATATAATTTATTTGAGAACAATTATTAATTTTCTTAAATATTTTGCTCTTGCTCCAAAACTTCATTATATTTTTGAAGATTTTGGTCCCCAAAGCGCTAAACTATAAAATTAATTATTTATTAAGATTATTAAGAGATTTTATTGTCAAATTAAAAGTATTAATTTATCAAAAAATTATTCAAATAATAAAAGAATTTTTCAGCATCACATAAATCTAAAACATCCAAATATTTAGTACTTATTATAGTGCTTTAGTTTAAAAAACAATCTTTAAATATACATTAGCTTATAAGGGTCTTTATTTAGGCTCTGTTTTGATGGTTATTTATGGCGCCAGATAAACCTTTTTTTATTATTTATTTGGCTTCAATTTCATTTTCCAAAGCAACGGCTAAAAATTCTTCAAAGAACAAGTATTAGTTCAAAATAGCTGCATAATCAATTGCTTCTTATTAAAAAAACATATTAAACTTATTCATATAAATTTCTATTAAAATATCATTTAAAGTTTTTTCTCTTTCAATTCATTTTAAAATGAGGTAATTTAAGCACTAAATTAGGACAATGTTTTATTAGTCTATTGTTTATTAAACAAAATTCCGATTGCCACGTTATAATAAAGAGTACATTGCTTTTTTGAGATCACTTTAATAAAATATATCTAGTTCATATTTAAACTCTTCGAAAATATTACCTTATAAAATTCTTAATAAAAAATTCTCTATGTTGACCACTATTTATTTTATCTATAAAAATACACTTTATATTGTATTGATATTATCATTTTCTATTTATATAAAAAGCTCTTTAAAACCATTGTTCATTACCATGATAAAAATCTCTTTCAGCTTTTTAACAAAATTTATTTGGTCTTTTAATCATGAATAATATTTGATAGAGTATTATATAAATTTGACATGGCTTGAATTTAAAACAAAACCTTCTTAAGCCTATATAATGTTTATCATAATATGCTTAAAGATAAATCATATTTCTTTTTAATGATTTTAAAGAATTTCTTAGAAAACAATGTTATCAATAAGCTCTTATACAGTATAGTCTAGCTGGCAAATACTTCTAACTTCTTATTTGTCATAGTATATAAAGAATCTCTATAATACAAAGCTTAGTATTTAAACATTATCAATTCTTAAAACAAATAAATCTATCCAATCATCTTGCTCGAGTTTTATATTATCTTCTAAGTGTGGAAACTACACATCTAATTTTTTCAGAATCTCTTAAAACAATTGCTCAAAGGATTTATATATAAATCTAACTTGGTCAACAGAATTCAATAACAAATCATGCATTGTAGAAAGGTTCTAATAATATGTCTTTCGATCCAGCATCTCCTATGCACTCAAGTTCCTTAAAGACAGACAACATTCTTCAAATTTCTCAACAACTTTTCTTATAATCAAAAATGCTGCCTGAAAACTCTAATCTTAGCTGTTATGTTTCATAAGTATTATTAAAAAATGTAAAAATTATAAACCTTATACATGCAGAAGAAAATCCACAAAGAGTAGAAGGATATAAAGACCTACGGTCCAAACGTTGCCTCTGAAAAGGAAGCCGTTATCGGAGTTGCTCATGTCATGGCTACTTGGAACAACACTTTCATTCACGTCACTGATTTGTCTGGAAAAGAAACTTATTGCAGAGTTACTGGAGGTATGTAAGTCACCTGTGATAGAGAAGAGGCTTCTCCTTATGCTGCTATGATGGCTGCTTAGGAAGTCCATAAGAAGCTCTAGGAAGTCGGTGTCAACACTGTCCATATTAAACTCAGAGCTAGAGGAGGTACTGAGACAAAAAGCCCAGGCCCAGGTGCTCAAGCTGCTATCAGAGCTTTAGCCAGATGCGGTCTCAAGATTGGAAGAATTGAAGATGTTACCCCAATTCCAACCGATACTACCAGAAGAGAAGGTGGTAGAAGAGGAAGAAGACTTTAAATATTTATACGCTTTATCTATTTTTTTCATCTGTTTTTATTCATTTTTTATTTGAAATTTTTCTAAGATTAAAATCTAAATTTATAAAGCAATGGCATCAAACAGAGTCACTTATTTGAGAAGAAAGTCTTACAACACAAAATCAAACAAGATCAGAAAGCACAGAACCCCAGGTGGTAGATTGACTATTAAGTATGTTGGTAAGAGACAAAAGGCTGTCTAGCCAATGGGAGAAACCAAGTCAAGAATCAGCGGTCTCAAGTAGGTTAGTAATAAAGAGATGGGAAGATAGACCTATACCTAGAGAACTATTTCTAGAGCTTATGGCGGTGTTCTTACTCCAAAGCAACTTAAAGAGAGAATTCTCAAGGCCTTCATCTGCACTGAGGTTTAGAACTCTAAGACTGAGCTAAGAAAAGTATAGCTCAAGGCACAGTTGAAAAAATAATAATAAGTCTTATACTTTATCATGCGCTTATTTATATAGAAATATTTTAGGTTTTTTAATTTTAAGCAATTTATTAATTTTGATAAATGGTTTTAATTTAAAAAAAATTTATTGTTTATGATTATGCTATAATATAGGTATAAATCTTAACTATTTCATTTATTTTTTAATTATTAAGAATAAAAATAATTAGCTTTTCGGAATAAAGATTAAATTTAATGATACTTATGTTTAAATGAAATTTAAGATAATAAATTAGTATTTTGTGTTTATTAAGATAAAGTTTTTATAATTTTTATATTTTATTTATTATTTTCTGAAAGGTTGGTAAAAAATATAATAGATAAAAATAGGATAATTTATTTGCAAAAATAATATTTTGTTAATACTTAATCTAAAAATAACTTATTTTCTAACTTTTCACTATTAAAATTTTAACTTATTATCTTATTTGCATATTAGTTATTATTAAACAAAATTATTTAAGAGTTTTAGTCAATAGCTACAAGATATAATCATAATCTTAAATAAAAGTCATTAATAGACCTTTGTAAATTAAAATTGCTTTATCAAAAGATCTCACATTACTTAAAGTAACTTTAAGTAATTATAGATATAATAGGTTATTTAATTAAATACTTCTATTTGCTTTTTATTAACAAAATAAAATTTATTTATTAAGCATTATAAAAATGTCTTTGACTTTAAGATTTCAAATTCATACAATTATATACATGCTTATACTAAGGGTTATTCACAACAATATATATTAGGATCTTTTAGGCTTGCAAACAAACTCTGGGTCAGTAACATAAAATATTCTGTGTCCTTTAATATAAAACAATTAGTGTGAATTTGAAAGTCAGTTATATCTTCACAAACTATATAATGAAGGATTTTTAATCAATCATTAGCAAAATGAAAAAAACCAAATAAAAAAGATGTAAGACAACATGACTTTATTTAAGAAGATTTTAGAATTTTTCAGCTCTTTTAACACATAGAACTTATAGCCTAGTAGTTAGTTTGATACAGAGACAATTTAAAAACAAAAAGTTAAAATAATTGATTAGTTATCTTAAGTATCTTTGATAGTTCCAAAAGCATAGCAGTTCTATGGCTATTATTAAGCATTTAAATCAGTTGCTTTACAAACTGTGTTGTGCTTAATTTGTGATAAAAGCTTTGACTAAACCTACATGCAGTAAACAACGGCAATAAGTATCAACATACAATATTGTTAGAATCATTTCAAATAGATCAAAGATCTTAATTTAGAAGTCTTTATTTAATTTATTGATATTATTAAACAATTATTTGATCTTAATATTATGATAGGAGTTACTTTAAGACCTCTTAAATCTTTACATTTATAGAAAACCATTTTTGATATTGTAAAAATTTACTAAGGATAAAATTCGTAGTAATAATAAATAATATTATGCTAAGACTCAAATTTTCTTAAAAAAAATAAAGTCTTTGATTATGGCTTTGAAAATATCAATGAGTTCTTATAAGGATACATTTGAGGTATTTAAGATGTGGTAACATTGAGCAACCAAGCCAAAGAAGAGAAAACTTTAAACTAATAAAAAGTTGAGCTTAGCATGATTAAAATCATAACCTTTAAAGAACTTTAGGATAATGATATAAATTTTATGTATTAGATTTTAGATCAATAAAGAGTAGATAATTAAGAACAAAAAAAGCAAGTTTCAAATTTCAATAAAAACTAAATATCATCAAAAGATCATTCAGTATTAAATCAATTGTGACTCTAGTTTGATAGTGGTAAAAATATTATAGGCAATTTAATAACTTCATTTAATCAAACAAGCTTGAGTTTGATACAACAAATTTTATAATCTTAGGAGATAAGTTTTTAAGGAAATGAAACACTTGAAGGATTAAAAAAGATTTATAATTTTTTAAAATAGAAGAAATTTGTTTGAGTTCTAATGCAGAGTTTTATTTAAGAAAAAGTTGATAGTAATTGCTTTTATTTATATAGACTTTAAAACTGAGAAAATTAAATAGCATTAGATTCCAACAAAGTTACATAGTAATGATTTTTAAATGTAGCTATACAGACCAATAATACAAATAATTTATTAGGCTATCAAATGACTTTAATTTCGTACTTTTTTAAATAATTTTAGCTTTTTAAATTTATTTATTTTTTATGTTAAACAATTACTATAAATATATCTAATTTTATTGTTTGATGTATTATTATGTATAAATGTTTATATTCTCTTCAGATACTTATGGATTTAATTTTTGCTCACTTTTTTCAATATCTAAAATCTCTTTAGCGTTGGTTAGATTAAAAACATCCATGATTGAGCATACACCTCCTTACATTACATTTAGCTTGCCATTTAAATCACATTAACCGACTGTTTTTTATTCCCATAAAATCTCAAGTTTATTTTAATACATTCCTATTATAACACCTGCTTGTCCAAAATCTGCTTCCTAATACTCTTGGTTAATAAGAATGACCTTGTCACCTAGGTTATATAAGTTATTAACTATATTTATTAGAGGATATGTATAATGCATCCATGGTATAAGACTAATATAACTCTAATTATTAGTTAAAGCTTTTCTTTTAAGTAATTTCAATTTGTTAAAGTTTTCCAGCATCTTTTGAATTGTACTATTACAAACCTAAATATTGTTTATTTAACTAAAATAAAAGTTTTCTCTAAAATTATAACACATAGAAATATACATCTAAAATAGCAGCTTGTTTACATTAACATGCTTTTACACTACACCAAAGACTTTAAACAGACCTTAATCATAATCAATTTTACAATTTATTCTTCCATTAGAGAAATTTAGTTGTATTTTTTTTTACTGAAGAATATTCTTAAGAAGGTAGACAATAGGCTAAGATATTTAAATATACTTATGAATATTATCTATACATTATTTACTAAGAAGCATTATATAATGGCTCTCAGTTTTATCTTAATTTGTTAAAGAAAACTTCTAGATTTCTTTTGACACGTTGTTCCCCTAAAGCTTGATTATTTTGATCATTGAGTTGACCTGCTACCATTATTATTAATTTTTATTAATGACACTGATGTATCATAGACCTAATTAAAAACCATCTTTAATTTTTAAATAGCTCGAATCATCTTAATTAGCTTTAAATATCATGGTGTCCAGGAGCAATATCAATAGAATATATTCTTGTTCTAAAAATCCAAAACTTAAAAGTAATTACTTGTCTAATAAGCTAAAATCTTGGTCCTTAATTTCATAATTTATTTTTTTATTTAATTGCTAGTTATTTGGAAACTCAATGACAGTGATATTCTTATTTATATTTTCAATGGTTTATTTTTTTATATTTTTTGGTTTCTTGATAAATGCTCCTGAATTAAGATCTAGTTAAACAAAATGCTTATCATTTAAAAGCGCATAGTCTTGGCAAAATCCTAATATTGATTGGTAGTTTTACATAAGCATAATCTCTAAGAATAAATATTCTTAATAATGTTTCTTATGATCCTCAGTAAAAACAATCTCAGTTAGTTCTTATCTTGATCTTATAAAAGATTGATTAGGCTCAAATGCTGTAAAAATTAATTGCTTATCCAAGCTTAAAAACACACTAGGGTCCTCTATTAAAACACCAATAGTTTATAATCATAATAAGCATCCTTTAACAGCTTTGATATACTTAGGGTCATTTTGACAACTTAAATCAATTTCTTTTACTTTATTTACAAGGAGCAAGGACTAGTTATAAGGATTATGATAGGCAACAAATGGATATTCTTTATCTTTGAAGCTCTAATTATATATTTAGTTTATTAAATTATTATACTTTATCACAGACTCTTTAGTTAGGACTAGGTAAATAGCCTCTTTAAACTTTTTCTTTTAATTTGTCAAAAAAACATTTTAATAAAAACTCAATGATGGAAAAATAAATCTAGTTGTGTCAAATTCATCAAAATTATTCTCATTAAATCTTGGATGACAATTTGTTTAGAAGAAAGCAAAAGTTTTATCTTCATGGAGATCAAAAACTTGTTTAATTATCTAATCATTATGCTTATAAAAGCAAAGAAGTTTTTTATATTCTTAAAATCAATTCTCTTAATAAATATCTTGTTATTTCTCCACAGCTAAGAAGCTTTCTTTTTTAAATTCGAAAAGCTTAATGACATGTTTGAGAGATATTTTAGGTAGACCAATGTGCCAGGAATAAGCTTTAAATCAGTCTATTGGGTGAGGCTTGCTCTATGTCGGATAAAGCTTATATAAAAATGGATGCTTTTAAATGTACTCAAAAATATCTTAGCTCATTTTCTAAATACTTTCTATTGGTTAAATTGATAGCTGTTATAATGAGTATAATAAAGGCCTGTTGTTCTAAAAAACTGGCTATAATTTAAGCTGTGAGGTATAACTCTCTAAGTACCCAACTAAGTCCTCAAGCAAAGGCATCGTTTAATAAGAGTATTAGAATCCCCAACACTAACAACCTGAGAAATAATAATCCAAAACAAACTAGAGACCTTATAAATATTTATAGCAGAGTCAGTTCTTATCAAGATTTTCTTTGAAATATGTTGTGTAATAATATTATTTATAGTCCTTTTTATTATCGATTAAATTTAGAAGCTTTTCTATCTTATTTTTAGTCTCAATAAGGAGCTGATAACCTTCAATTATATCTTTTTCATATTGTGATCTTGTGCTTATTTTTTAATCACTTTATAATATCATTGCGTAGCTTTATTTACATGATTTTATCTCCTACTCAAATGATATTAAAGTACTGTCAATCATCTTCAGTTAATATTCCTTTATCAAATTCAAGTACAAACCTAGTGCTTGGTAATCTATATTGTTGCCATCAACTAAGTATCTTTAAAATGTTTAGTAGAAAACTTTTAGTTGCTTGAGAATGAGTTCAAAATTTCCTAATCAAATATTCATACAAAAAATCTAAGGTATAAAATCATTGCCAACAAATTATACAACCAGAATAAAGTCTCTTACAATTCAAGCAGGATTATAAATCTCCTCAGTAAGACCATTAAACTCCATCTAAACAAATTCTCTTAGAATCTTAATATTTATCAGCTCTAGAGGCAAGGAGTTATCTTCTCTTAAGGAAGTTTGACTTATAAATTCTCTTTAATATTTTGGATACTACTCCTTAAGAACCATAATCTTGTCTATCATAGTTGACATTGAGAGCAAAATTAAGTCAGAATCATTTCCATAAAAACAATGAGTTTCTTTGTTAAATTCTTAATTAAAATTTCATGATCTTATTATGTCAAGTATCTTATGCTCCCCCTCTCCAGGCATTTCTGAACTTGAGAAGTAAAATAAAACATCTTTGAAAATTGGATCTTGTTTCAGCTTGCATTCAATAAAGTTATAAATCACATCATTTACTCATTAGAGAAATTTTTGATTCATGGTAACCTCAGTATTATTAGGTTTCAGAAACTTGTTAGGAATTTCCATATTTTCACACAGAAATGATAGCTCTTGTTCTTTCTCAAACTATCTTTTATATCTTCTGTTTCTTTGGTCTTTGAGCTTTGCATTTGGAGCCACACCGTCAAGAACAATTGTTATGCTTTTCTTAGGCTTAATAGTCTTGATAAGTTTGTTTAGATAATCTTCTATCTTCTTAAACACTTGTTAAAGATCCTGAAGATCAATATAGTCTTTGTAAACACCCTCTGGATATTGTAAAGACTAATATAGAATACAATTCACATCCATATAGAAGTGATCTATAATAGGTTGATTGTGTATGTGACTGTCTATAAAAGCCAGTGGATATCAGTGCTTAAGCCAAGAATATAAATACTAAACTCCCATGCTTATTATTATAATAAATTTAAATTATATATATGATCGAGAGGCTTGAAAAGCTAATCACTCTTGACAAAGACCCAAATGAAATGTATGAAATTATTTCTCAAATTGGAGAGGGTTCTTATGGAAAAGTATACTGAGCTAGACACAAATAACTCTAGTAAACTTGAGCCATAAAAGTCATACATATAAACTCAGAGTAAGAGCTATAAATTTGCCTATAAGAGCTTGAAATAATGTCTTAATTTTAGAACGAATACATTGTAAAATATTATGAATCATTTTTTTAGGGCCAAGACATGTGGATTGTTATGGAGGATTGCCAAGGTGGGTCTGTTAAAGACATTCTTTAGGTCTACTAATAATATGGATGAAATTTGGACGAGTAATTCATATAAGGAATTTTATATAGTCTTATATAGGGCATACTCTAGCTTCATACTAAATGAATGATTCATAGAGATATAAAAGCAAGTAATATTTTGCTGGCTGAGAATGGAAAAATAAAAATATCAGATTTTGGAATTTCAACTTAGTTGGAGTATACTTTAGCTAGCAAAGACAGTGTAATAGGAACACCGTTTTGGATGAGTCCAGAATTGTTAATGAAAAGCAAATATACAAGCAAGACAGATATTTGGTCCATAGGCATCACAGCAATAGAGTTGGCTGAAAACTAGCCTCCATTTACCGAGTATAGACAATATGCATTTATTAATAAATTACGAGAAAGCCCACAAACATATTTATCAGATGAGGGTTGATGGTCTGAAAATTTCTGCGCTTTTGTTCGAAAATGTCTTGTTGTTGATCCTTAACAAAGAGCAAGTATAAAAGATCTTGTTGTTGATAATTTTATAATTGGAGGTAAGAATAAACAAGATCTAATTAAGTAGATGCTTCTGGATTATCAATGCTTATCTTTGGAGAATTTAAATGATAAATCAGCTGATAATAAGTGCATTGATTTTAAGGAGTTTTAGTTAAAAGAAAGCCAATTGGAAACAACGTAGATTTAATAATAAATTTAAATTGAGAAGCAAAGAAAAAGTGACAAATAAATAAAATAGAGTCTTGATAAAAGCTAATTGAAATAATAAATTAATCAGTTCTGATAATAATAAGAGATTATAGAGAAAGAATTAAGTCTTAATCCAAAAGCAAAATGCAGCTAAATATAAGTAACCATATAAAGTGTTAAAGATCAGTACATGATAGCTCTATAAGAAGTTAAGGATAAGTTTGAGCCCATCATATAAAAACTATAACTGTACTAAGAGATAAGAAAATAAAAGAAAAATATGCTGAAATAATTATAATAAATAGAAGAAGAGCCAAAGAATATCTAAGAACCTTTTTTTAATAGCAAATAAAAAACTGAGAACCACATTTAAAGCACATAAGATATTAATATAAGAAACATATAGAAATAAAACATTAATATTGATTGATGATCACAAAAGAGACAACATAGTCGAAAGAAAACAGATGAAAGTAACAAGCCAAGCTGAAAGAGCAAAAAAAGATTATAAATAAAATTATTATTGATGATCTTTTTTTAAGAACATTTATATTCTAATATCTACTAAAGGAATTTCTAAATTGCTGGTTGGCATGCGAGAGATTTTCTATAAAGAATCGAAGCCTTTTACTACATGGCCAATTATGTAATATTTTCCATTGAGCCATGGACAAGGAGTAGTTGTTATAAAAAACTAGCTTCCAATAATTTTTTCTTAATCTTAATGAATTATACATACTTAGTAAGGGTCTTCTAATTTATTATCTATTAATTGTTTTTACAAAGCAGTTGTTAAGGTTATATATTTTTAGTTTTTTCCTGTGCCATCATTGGCAGGGTCTCCAGTTTGAAAATAATTGTTGACTATTCTATGAACGAGTTAGTTGTCATAGTATTTCTAATATATTAATTACTTAAAGAATGAAATTATTTGTGGATAGTTTTCTTAATGTAGCTATATGGTTATATTGCCATGATTAGTTTGAATCACAGCATGATTTAAACAATCTAAATTATGCTAATTATTTTCAATTAACTTTTTATTTATTTGAGTTTATTATTTGATAGAGGTTTTTTAAGTTATTTGAAATGCTTAAATATAAAACTCTAATAAATCTTTCTAATAATATAATATTTTATAAGATTGTATATTATCTTGTAAGTGATGTTATACTATACAGAAATTACAAAACTGCTTCTTTAGTTTAAAGTAATTAATATTTTTAACTTTGTTTAAATGAAATTCAGTATAGAAAAAATTATCTTAATAAATAAAAAAAATAAAAACCTGATCTTGATTAATTGTTAATTTAAAGTCCTTTAAAAATTCTAGATCATATTTCCTAACATTAGTTTATAATTTAGCTATTATATCTTCATGTATATTTATTTTATCAATTATTTTTCCAGTCAAAAATTCAAAAATATAACAAACTGAATTATTTTCTAACACAAAAAAATATTGTTAATTCTAATCAAAATCAAATTTTTATATATCAATATTTGCTTTTTATTTTAAATGAAAAAGATCTGTCTAGAATTTGTTTTTGAATAAATTACTATGATAATTCTCTTTATTAATTTGTTAATAGTTTATTATATTATTTTATTAAATCGTAATTATTGTTTATTGATGATAAGAGTATTTTAAATGCTTAATATTTTTTATTAATATAGTAATTTAAGAAGAGAATTTATCAATGTCTTTAGTACAGTATTTAGATAGTATTAATTCTCTATCTTTGTTAATTAAGTATACTATTACCAATTGCTTTTCATTATCTTTCTAAATACTAATAATTTAGTCGCAATCTTAAATTTATAATTATTTAAGAATAAATTAATGGTCCATTGCTTTCATATTAATTAAAATTATGTCACTATCAATAATCAAGTATAAATCCTAATTATTTAATATCTAAACAAAACCTCTATACTTCCCTTTTAAATTTATCTTTTCTCATCAAATATATTATTAATCACTAGTAGAAAGCTCAAACTTTTCTATAACCACTTCTTCTTCACTTTATATTATCAAAATATAAATATTTTATTAAGTAACAATAACCTCCTTAATATGACCACATAATACAATATCTTGCTCCATTGTTCTTTAAAACAACATCTATTATTATAAACCTTTATTTTATATTATCAACTTAAATTTTTTTAATTTAATTATAAAACCCAAATGAACCTAAAAAATACAACATCAAACTTAAATAAGGAACAGCAAAAAGAACAACGACTTGATTAAATAATAGACAAACTTTTATAAGGCAAATCCATTGAAATTAACAAAAAAATAAATCTATCAGAAGAGGATGTTTTCTGGCTCCTAGATTAGGCTTTCAAAGTCATTCAAAAACAACCTGCTGTACTAGAGCTGGCAGCTCCTTTGGCAATTTGCGGTGACATTCATGGACAATATGCAGATCTTTTGAGAATCTTTGAATATGTTGGATATCCCCCTCACTAAAATTATCTTTTTTTAGGTGACTATGTTGACAGAGGTAGTTAAAACATAGAGACTATATGCTTACTATTTGCCTACAAGATCAAGTACCCATTCAACTTTTTTCTATTAAGAGGAAATCATGAGTCAGAACTCATTAACAAAATATATGGTTTCTATAGTGAATGTAAATTGAGATATAATTATAAGGTTTGGAAAAGATTCTCTGCTGTGTTTGAATATCTGCCAGTTGCCGCTGTTGTAGAGAATAAGATTCTTTGCATGCATGGAGGCTTATCACCCGAACTCTACTCTCTGGAATGTTTATAGAAGTTAAAAACTCCTTTGGAAATACCAGACAATGGTCTTGTGTGTGATCTTTTATGGTCAGATCCAAGTGACTAGATATAAGGTTGGGGTGAAAATGAAAGAGGAGTTTCATATTCCTTTGGCTAGCAAATTGTTAAAAACTTTGTAGAATCATAAGGACTGGATTTAATATGCAGAGGACATTAAGTAGTTGAGGATGGATATGAGTTTTTTTGTTAAAGAAAATTAGTGACTGTTTTTTCAGCTCCAAATTATTGTGGAGAGTTTGATAATTCTGGCGCCATTTTGCTAGTAGATGAAGATCTTAAATGCAAGTTTAAAATACTGGAGCCAGTTCAGAAACAAAAGTTCAACTAATAAATATATTTTTAAGATTATAATTTTATAAATGAAGACTATAGAATAATAATTTGATCTTTAAATTATAGAATAATTTGTAAGGGATAATTATAGTTAAAAAATATGTTTGCAATTTGATGATTAGACTCTTTAATATGCAGTTGAGGTGTAAGAGTTCTTGAAATAAATATTTCTAGATACATAGTTCTATATAATGTCTGATAAGTAGGTTAATTAGTACTAAGAATTGTTGCTGTGCTGATACTAAAGCTGCGTTCACAGTGGCAAGTAAATGTATAATAAAGTTTGGCTAGCATTGTTATTTTGATGACTGTGAAAAATACTAAATTTTTTATGTATAGTAGTTTATTCATAATAGTGTATAAAGAGATTTTATTTTAAACTATGTTGTAGAGAATAGTGTTATTATTTTAGATCAGTATGCAGAAGGATTATTGGACCAATAAATACTAGATAAATTACTTTAAAGCAATAATTAAATAGTTGCCACAAAAAATTTTATGAATTGATTTTCTTTATTTAATGAATATTATTTTCTCAATAGATACATTACAATAAATAATTAAGCTGATATAAATAATACTAAAAACAATATCTATTATGTAGGCAAAGAGAATTGTTAGTTTTTGTATTATTTGCAAATATTCTTAAGTAATAAAGAGTGTAATTTATTTTTAATTCATTTAGAGATTCAACAAGTTTCTGGACTTTAAAAAAATCAATAAATAATCAACAAAAGATTCAATAAGCTTATGAAAATTAAGTAAGTTAATAAGAGACTTAGATAGATTTGGCCTAATAGTCATGAATGCAAATATTTAAAACTTTAGATAGATTTTTGAGTTCTGCAAATAAACATTACAATACTAAAATAAATGATTCTACACCTTAATAACCAATAAAATAACTGAAGGAAAGCTAAGAAATTTTGAAGAGTGTTAAGTCTTTGTATAAATAACTTGTCCATTTTCAGTCATTTTAGACGACTCTGATTACAAAGGAATGCTTATTATAAACTATATAGAGCTCTTTATTGGCTTTAATCTTGACTTTTGGGGTCAAATAGACATTACTGATTCTAAATAGTTTATGAGCCAAATAGATAGTCTTAATTTATTAAAAGATATCTAATAAGAAGATGCTGATCAAAACTCTTTGGTATTAAAGCATGAAAAGTGGCTTAATTTACTGTAAATTAAAAAGCAACTAAAACTCTTAATTAGTGCTCAAGGATTTTTATGGCTCTTATGACTACTTTTCTAAAAAACTTTATAATGGATTGGAGTTTGTAAAAAAAACAGAAATTAAAGAGTTTAAAAAAGGTTAAAAAGGCATTCCAGAAAGCTATCAGAGTATAAATTAAATATTATTAAAATTTATAAAAATAAAACGAATATAATGTTGACCATAAATTTTGATACTTTCAACCCTAAATTTAGTGATACTATATTTTAGAATGAAACCTTATCTTAAATAAGTGTTGATAATAAAAGCCCTCCAAAAAGTGAAAATAAAGAAAATAAAATAGCAAATTAAAAAAATGTAAAAAGCTCTTTAGACAATAAATTTATTAAAGCTAAATAAATCTTTTCCTCAACAATAAGTTAATTTAAAACTTGAATTAATAGGTCCCAAATGTCTAAGAGTTTAGATTAAAGCTTCTATAATACTTTATTTTAAAGAAGCATTTCAAAGAATTTTTAAAACAATAAGAAATTAAACACTTGTATAAGTGGATTTTCCACTATTTAATAGATTAAAGCTAAGCCTAAATAAGAGATTAATCTTTATATGCCTTAAGAAGTAAAAGTACCCATAAAATAATAATAAAAAATAAAAATAGGAAATATATATTAAAGTATTCCTAAATAAAATTACAATAAAGATATTAATTAGTAAAAAATTTAAGTTAAAAATTTTGAATCAAATTCAATAAATACAAACATCAAAATAATTACAAATAAAAAATTCACAAAACTTAAACCTATTATAAATACATAGAGTAATATCTATAAGAGTATTTTTGATAAATAGATCAAATAAAATATACAAACAAAATTAAGTAGGTTTCAAAAATCAGTTACCAAAAACAATAAAAAACAATCACAAAATTTGAAGAAAATAATAAGCGATATAATAGGCAATAAATAAATTTAGTTATAAGAGTTGATTATAGTTTAGAATTCATATAAATAGTCTAATATTTAGTCATTCTCCATTTTAAATTTATTAAAGTGAAATAAATATGCTTTCTATGAGACTTATTAAACAACTTTATTAAATATTGTATTTAACCATGGCTTTATGCTATTTGTTAGACATTCTCCATAAATACTCTTTTGATTTCCTACTAAGTTTTAATTATAATATTTTATTTATTTTTAATCAAAAACAAACTTAAAAATTTCTTTGTATTATTTATTTATCTCCTAATAATTTATATCATTATTATTAAGCTAATTTGTTTTGGAGTATAATTAAAGATTTATATCTTTAATTCCCAAGCTGCTAGGTTAATAATCATATAATTATATCAATTTTTAGTTTTTACTTTAGATTTAATAAAAAAAGTCTTTTAGTAAACAACTCCATGATTCTGTCTGAAAATCACTTATTTACTGACTCTAAAGAGGAACTATATAACTATCAATAATTTTATGTTTATTATTTTAAATTTTTAGTTCTTAATTTTTCAAAATATTTAGAATCATTGGCTATATTTACATGGCCAATAGGCTGTTAATACCTTAGAATTCGTTGTTTAAATTCTTATTAAATATTATCCTAGACTACTAACTAAGAATGTCATTAAAGTACAAATATATTTTGCTTGAATATTTATATATAGAGCTTAAAGAGAAAATACTGTTATAATTTTAAAGAATGATTTCTCCTTTAGCACAAGGAGCAATTTAGACATTATTTTACTCAATGCCCTAAATCTCATCATACAATACTTATTATAGATAAGACCCAAGGCCAGATCCAGAACCTCCAGCAAGGCTATTAAAAAACAAAAGCTTCTATGGTGTATCTTCTTTCTCTAATAAATGTTAGACTCTATTAACAACCCAGTAACTATATTTTTCTTTGAAATTATTGTAACCACAGGCCCAGTTATTTCCAGACCCATCACTCTCTTTTATCATGTTGTATTAAGAGAATTAAAACTTTCATTATTTATTTAGTTATATTTGATCATCAATTACTCAAGGCTCTGTATCAATTAAAAGGCTTTTGCTATTGTCAATATTTTATGGAGAATTTCAATAAAACATTTTAGATTTAAGTAGATTGTCATGTTATATTTAGTCATGTATTTGCTCTATACATTGTGTTCCTGTTTGAATGCCGCATTATCCTACCATAATAGATATAGTCATATACTAATTATATTATAATGATTAGTATTAATGAGTTCAGTAATTAGAGGCCTAATTAGAAAAGTAGTATGTAATCTATAGACCTTGCATTATCAGAGGATGATATTCTTCTTAGAGAAACAATTAGGGAATTAAATTAACCTTATAATTTTAAGTCGGTGAGAAAATCTTTAAATGGAACTCATTAAAAACTGCTATCTTGTTAGAAGAATAAAAAAGAAGTTATAAAAAGTAATTTCAAATACGCATAACAAAATAAAGAGAATATTATGAGTTTAAAAGAACTAAATAAATAACAGTAAAATATATTATCAAAATTAAGCTAATTTCCAAATTAAAATGCTAACTAAGAAAATATAAGCAACTAAGATTTAATAATATAATAGTAGTTTGAAAATCAATTTTTATAAGAGTTAAATTGGGAAAATAAACTATGATTGTTTTCAATAGGGCTATTATAAAATTTATAGCATAATGATATTAAACAAAATAAATTATTAACCAAAATAATAACAGATGTTTTATTAGACTTATAAACTGGAGATAGTAATTTTTAATAAGCAATATAATAAATTATTTCCAATCATAAAAATAAACATCAGGAAATAAATTTAATTAAATAAGAGAAAATTAATTTCGAATAAAATTTCATTAAAATGCAAAAAGAAAACTAAGTTTTAAACATTTAAAACTAATCTCTTAATTAAAAGGTAGAGGATTAGGCTTAAAGTATTCAAGAGCAAAATAATAAATTTAAACTCTAATAAGAAAGAATATTGTCTCTGGAAAAGCAGCTAGGTGAAAGCAAAGATATTATTATATAAAAATTAAAAAGAATAGACTAACTCAACAACTAATACCATAATTAGTTAAAAGGCTTTGAAATCCAACTTAATAAAGTTCAAAAATAGCCTAAAATAGAATATATAATAACCTAATAAGATACCATATTTAAGAAAAAAAAACTATTCTTAATCCAAAAAGAATATAATTTAGTTTTAAAACAGTATAAAAAAAATAGTATAATAATTACTCAGACTTAGGAAACTAATTATTCTTTGTTAAGCTAAAAAGATTATTTGGATTAATAGCTTACTCATGCCTTATAGTAGTTAGAAATTAAAACAATTGAGTAATAAAGACTAAAGAAACAAATAAACATAGAGCATGATAAATACTTAAAAGTACAATAGAGTAATTATAAAAGGTAAACAGTGATTATAAACTAGCAAGTAAATCTCAAACAATTATTTATATTTCTTTTTATTTAAAGCATTATACTAGTAATTTACAAAATATATTAATAATATTTATAAGAAAATAATATTTAAACTTCTATTGCCACTCCAGTACTCATTTACCCAAAATTTCCCAAATCATCTTTGGTATAGATTATTCTTATTTACAATGTACATGATGGGCATTCTGCTATGTTGTAACCAGACTGGAGTTCTTCTAATGTTATTCTAAACTTGTCACCGCATGGGCAGTCATAAAAAAATGTCTAAACATCCTATAGGTAGGTTAGGTCATCTATTTCGACCTCATCGTAAATTGCCATTTTATAATTTATTTTTATTGAATAATATTTAAAATCTTAATGAAATTTATTAAGGATACTATAAATGATTGATGATTCAATAAGGTACCTTTATTAATAACTAACAGATTATAGTCTAATTATTTATGGGCTTAAACCAATATAAAGAATAATATTGGAGAAGTTAAAATTAATTGGAAGATATTAAGAAAACAATTTTATCATTAAGGATTGCTTGAGACTTAAGATGTTGTTTGAATTCTGTAATTAGGCTTATAGATATTTTAAAATGATTAATATGTTTAATATTTAGAGCCTGATATCTATATAGTTAGCAATATTAAGGGTTAATATTATATTTTATTAACCATCTTATAATAAATTGGGGATATTAGGAAAAATAAAGTGATGTTTTTAGGTGAGTATATAGGAAAACGAGGTCTTAATACAGAATGTTTATTATTTTTAATTTGTTTGAAAATAAATTTCCCTTAAAATATTTTTCTAATTAAGGAAAATTTTTAATAAAAACATAAGGAGATTTTTCAGAAAGAAATAATTTAAAAATATGACTTAGAAATCTATTATTTATTTGAAAAATTATTTGATACTTTTCCCCTCTACTCATTAATAAATGAAAAAATGCTCATAATTGATAAATATTATATTAATTACTTAGTTAATATAT
>ERZ724506.200-NODE-200-length-23192-cov-8.885767_pt1 | contig 23192 bp, 24 predicted proteins | sample MGYA00376039_ERZ724506 | MGnify/ENA primary metagenome ERZ724506 (study PRJEB28724, sample SAMN07190887) | wastewater metagenome | isolation source: effluent of sewage treatment plant in Hong Hong | place: USA: Christiansburg, Virginia | collected 2016-03-01 ... | reverse complement strand
CTGCCCTCAACAGTAATGGACTCGTAAGTAGCTACGCCGCCGGAGTTTGCAATCTCCCGGAATATCCAGGGGGACACGGTGTTCTGCGTATTGTAGCTGGCGCCAACGCAATTCCGTGAAGTGAACATCAAGAATCCACCAGATACAGAAGTGATGGCAAGAATTGGGCCTTGCACATCCTCTGGTATCTGGTTGCCTGCGCCAGTAAATTCCCCATTCTCATATGGGCTGAAGTCAAATGCAGTCCCATTGAATGCTGCCCAAGCTACGGACAGCCCACTCCACACAATCAGGTATCCATTGGAACTTGCAATACCGTCAATCTCCCCAAAGGCAAAGGGCAAATTAACAAGCAAAGCAGTTGCAGAGTCAAGCTGCAACGTAGCAGTGTCCCAGATCATCACAGACATGTCGGTGTCTGTAGTTGAGTATTGGTGAGCATAACAGACTAGCGTCTTGCCATCTACATATGCGTATGTAACCCGAGCGGTTTCCAGGGACTCTGCCAGCACATTCAGAGGCGTCCCAAAGATCGTGGCATGCGAGCGTGACTGCCAACCTACCCCATCCACGTAAACATAGTTCTTTCCACGCCCAGGTGAATAGAGCACCAGATTTTCATTAGCATCACGCAATGGAAAGATGGAATCAAATGAAGTTTCCGTGGGATCTGCTGGAATGGACTGCACATAACCGACACTGCGAAGCCCCTCAGACACAGGCATTACATTTTCCATGTAAAGCACTTGTGGGAGGTTGTAGTCTGTTGATTGTTCGGCCCCAATGAATTGCCGCGGCGTGCGAGGGGCAGAATCTGTGCCTGGAACAAACACAGCTCGCGTTCCCTTAGTAGATATCAAGGGAAAGCGGGCGGCATTCAGCATGATCTTAGCGCGCTGTACAGACATGATATTATATCCTCGTGATGAAGGAGTAGTTGCTGACTACCAGCGTTGCCGGATTTGCAGGCCCTGCAGTTGCTTTTTCTACGCAGCCTGTGGAAGCGGGAGCTACAAAGCCCATACTGATACCCGCAAAGCAGAACTTGTGGGAACCACTATAATCCCAGCCCCATGCTACATCAAATCCAGTGAGCACAGCGCCATCAACAGAGGTTCCTGCAAAGATATCTACTGACATCTTTTCCCCATAGGTCCCAACTCGATAGCCAGCACGAATACGTACAGTGAACACTGTAGTAGTCAGGGGGTTAAATGCAAATCCATAATCTTCTAGAATTGCCCCAATAGGAGAGCCAGGTCCAGATGTTGGCTTTCCTGGAACCCACTGCTCAAGAAACAAACTGCCATTCCGTTTAATGATGAACCCTCTACCTTGGTCGAACAAATCAGCACCATATCTAGTAATAGGGCCACAATGTTTACGTGTACCACTATAGTAAGTATTAGCTGTTCCTGTTGGATCAAGGCAGAACACAATGTGGTCGTCAGCATTGGTAGCGTAATTGAAGAAATTGCTACAGTCTACTGTGAATGTAATCTCAGAGAACGAGAGTGGATCAGAGCTTGTACGTGGCGTAGCATAGCGGAAGTCCAGATCATTCTGTGACAGCAGGATGTTGCCAAATGTCTCAGGTGCAGTGTATCCGCAGTCTACGCTGTTGGCTGCAATCAGCGCAGTGTACGTACCGCCAACGCCATCCGCATATGTGCCCCATTTGTCCACTCCACTGCAATAAGTGCTCAGCAGTGTCCCATATGAAGGATAGACTGTGGGTACAGCAGTGCTCCCATACCAGCCTGTATTTGCGCTGTTGCGGATCTTCGGGCCAGCAGCGCCCGTAAACAGTGCTCCAGTCTTGTTGATCCAAGCAGTATTGAAACTGTTGCGAATACGAACGCCAGCAGCTTGGGTTAGATTGATCCAAGCGGTGTTAGCTGCATTCCGCAACCAGCATGTAGCAAGCTCAGTTGGAACACTTACAGGGGCATCTGTGATTGTCACTGTAGCAGCAGTCGCCACTATTGGCCCTGCTATTGATCCGGTGCGAATTTCCAGAATGATAGTTTCGGCACTCTCAGTTATTGCATCGTTATCCAGGGCCCGACTGATTGTTCCAGCATCCCCATAAACTACGAATGAACCTGAGTTAACGCCGTCTACAAAATCTGCCGCTGCTGTGGTACCAGAGTTGGTCCAGTATAATGTTGCAGTTCCAACATTACCAGTGGCTACTGTATAGATTACAGTCTGACCTTCACTGCTAATCACCGTGCTTGGCGTAACAGAGTAAGTTGGGTCACCGGAAGCGGCAGCTACAGTAATGGTCAACTGCGCTCTGCGGATCTGGTTGTAGGAGTATTCAGGCCCATAGCCGTCTGGCGCCGCACCGCTAGTAGACAGCACAGTGCACACATTGCCAATGTTCAGGAAGTTCTTATCTGTTGCAGCCTCATCAAACACGCTGATGAATCGAGCTGCAGCAGAGTTGTACACATCTGCATCAGGGCTGGTAATTCCAGTGAGTGTGGTGAACTGCGGATTTGCAAGCGTGGCGCTGGAACTGTATGCGATGTTCTGTGCAGTAGTTCCAGAGAATCCGAACATCAGCCACTGGCCACTGGGCACGTGATAGCGCAGGCACTGCCCCATGTGGGAGTTGTAGTTGTTTGGGGGACTGTAGTAGTCCCTGCCATCTTGGGCAAAGAAGCGGTGGGGCTTTTGATATGACAGGTTGCCTTGGTAGTAGTTGTGGTCAATTGTTTCCCAAGTTGTCCCAGTCCAATACTCCCAACCCAGGGGAGTAGTCACATTTGTGGTGCGGATCAGCGACACACCAGCATCACTATGAATCCCATCAGCATTCAGGGAGCGCTGTTCACAGCATGCATAGTAGTAGCTGCCTTCCTTGACGATATTGGAGGGGTGGAAAAAGCCAAAATGCGTATCCTTGCTCTGGATAGCCCAAGGCTCAGGGATAACAACTAAGCGGTTAGAGCTATCTGCAGGCCAGGGAGTATAGGATGCGCCACCATTAGTGGAGGTCACAAAGCTAATTCCATTTATCCAGCGGCGATTGAACAGAGAATAGCCATTGATGCCCCCAATCCCATCAACAGAGCGCGTCGTCTGATACCACTCATGATGAGCGAGGCAATAGACATTGTTACCTTCTGACCATGCACCAAAAATCCAGTGGCGATTGTTGTAGTGACCTTCCACTGGATCACGAGTGCTGAGCATTGTAGGACCTTGCAGAGTCCAAGTTGCTCCGTTGCTCCAGTCTCCAATCTGAAAACGGTAGTTCTCGGAATGGGGAATTGGAATATAGGTGTTGTTGCTTGCATCCTTGTATGGGATTGGGGGACCATCACACCATAGACCGTATGGAGTTCCGTCAGTCAGAAATCCATGGGCGCCATTGGTGCGGAAGTCCATGACAACTGCATGAGCGCCAATTGACATGCCAGTGATAGTCGCAGTTCCGCCCCCGCCACCTGAAGCTGCAACAGTAACTGCTGTAGATGTTGCAACAATTGGCCCGGTAGTTGATCCTGTGCGAATCTGCATCACCACAGTCTCGCCCACATTCAGTGTGCCCCCACCTACTAGCGGGCGAGAGATAGTTCCAGCATCAGAAGTTACTGCAAAGGAGCCAGAATTAGCAGCATCCGCAAAGTCTGAGCTGGTTGTGGTGCCTGCGTTAGTCCAGTAGAGTGTTGCGCTGCCAACATTTGTGGTGGCTACATTGAAAGTGACAATCGCCCCTTTGATAGCTGTGGAAGCTGCCGGAGTTGCTGAGTATGTGGGAGTCCCACCGCCTACTGGAGGCGGCGCATAGATTGCACTGAGCAGCAGATCCCCTGCTTCCATGAAACCTTGTGCAGTAAGATGCCAAGTATCTTGCCAGCGATCTGCAGGAAGCGTAGATGCAGTTCCACAGTACTCGCGCTCAGGATGCCCAGATACCAAGCCTGCAAGCACACCATTCATGACGTCGCTTGTAGCGAGTCCGTTGTTTGCAGTGCTGTTGATGCCACAGATTATCACTTTCGTGCTTGGACTCCACCAGGGCTTTGTAGCCAAGTAGCTCATTACAAAGTTGAACTCTGTGACGTAGTTGGCATTGACACTTGGATAGGAGTCACTTTCACCTTGCCACCACAGCAATATGTCAACTGTGGATTTGCCTGCAGCTGCTAGAGCGGCAGGTACAGAATTCTCAATCATCGTCAGGAAGCGAGGCTGGAACTCTACCTGAATTGCAGCGCCCTCAGTGAATGCCCCACTGGATGCCATGTGCGTGCAGTAGATGGACACCTTAACTGCAGGAGTTTCACTCCAGCTGTCAATGCGGTATTTGGCCCAGTTAGCGCCCTGCTTCAACCACAAGAATTCACCAACATTCAAGTTGCTGCCAGTGCCCCGCCGCGTGACTCCAAGCAAGTCAACTGCATTAACTTCCATTGCAGTAATTGCTGCTGGAGTAATACCGTTGACATAGATTTTGCCCGGCCCTGCTGAGCTATATTGCAAGCTGAATTGGGCGCCACCAATCCAGCATTCAATGCCCATACCGCCACGGCTGTACTCTGCATAGTACACATCTTTGTTAACATCTGCAGCTGCGATGGCATGCGCATAGCGTGGGCCAATGCCCATCAGTCCGCTGTTCAGTGCGCCATAGGCAGTTCCAACATCAGTGTCATTCTGCGGTTGGTTATTCCAGATCTTTGCACGGGCGTTTGGCGCCCAGCTCATCACATTGCGGCCAATGATATTGGACTGGCCAGTAGCCAGGATGAAGTAGGGAGTGGTCATGGCTGCACCCAGATAACCCCAGGACCTACAGCCCCAGGATCAGTAGCACTTATGACAACTGTTTGGAGAGTGACACGATCGGAAGCAGCAGTTACGATGGTCCCAGAGCCAGCTTGCAGTCCCTTAAATTGCAGGGTAGTGCCTACTTTAGGGCCAACCAATCCAGTAGCTGCCATGTTTGCAGCTGTAGTAACATCACCTCCACCTCCCCCGCCGCCCCCACCTCCCGCTTCTAGGGCAGTCACGCGATCCCCCAAGCTTAGCACAAATGTATTCAGAATGTTAGTGACGCTGGTGTAGCCATTCAAAGCAGCCTTCAGTGCACGAAATTCAGCGGCAGCACTGCCGGCTGGATCAGTTCCAACTGGCCGTGATGCATCAGTGGCGATTGGAGTGTATGGCATAAGCGCTCCGATTAGTTAACTTCAGCTGTGAGATGAGATGCCAGCAGCGTTTCTTTGAATGGGATGACATGATCGTTCATGTACTTTGCAGCCATCTCAAGAAAGCCTGTGCGGCTGAATACGATGGTTGCAGCCCATGCGGCAAGTTCATCAGGATATGTGTCAGCAATCCAGGAAGAATATCCTGCAGTGCTGGTAATTGGGTTGGCGTAGTAATAGACTTCTGCCAGGCCAGTCGGTGCGCAGAAGTAGCAGCGCAAGGTGTCACCGAGCAGAGTATAGATGTGGGAACGAAGTTGACCGTCGGAACTGTATAAGTCCCCAGTCTCCCGCCATTCAAGTTCTTCAATGCGGAATTGCCCACCGGCAGCAAGTCCGAAGATGCCTTTGATTGTTCTCCAACGTGGCAGCAGCACGGAGCCTGCATCAGGAAAATCCCAGTAGGGGAGACTGGGAACAGTGGAATAATTCAGTTGTGCAACTCGCAAGTCGCGGGGAAAGAAGTCAACGTGATGCGCCCGCAACGTAGCAATTCGAATCACAGACTCCGTAAGAGCTTGCAATTCAGGGCGACGTGTGTGGACCAGCGTCAGATCATAAAGCTCGGCTAGAGTTGTCATGGCGCATCACAGTGAGTTAGTTGCTGAGAGTGCCAGCAGATTTGGCAGCATCGTCAGAGATCATCTTGTCTGCAGCTTCCAATTTCTCCCGTACCTCAGCCTTGGTATAGACTTGGGAAGTTGGAGAATCTGCAATCTTGTCCAGCATGGCCTTGATTTCAGGATCAGAGGTAACGAACATGCCACCAAGAAATTGAATTTCCAGGCCATCAGGCATGTGCGTTTTGGCGCCAGGCACACGATGATAGTAGGTTTTGCTGTCAGGCGATTTGAGCGCCGCCAGGTCCGAGTGCAGCTGTTCACCGCTGCGCAGAACTTGAGGCAGTGCAGCAGTGGAAGCAGGAGCAGTTTGAGTATGTTGGGAACTAACCATACCAGTAGCCATGAGTATCTCCAGAAGGTGAGGGGAAATAAAAGTGGGGGAATAAGAAAAAAGAGGGAGAACAGAATTATCCATTCTCCCTCAAGGCGCTTTCCCCCACGGAGCACACCGAAAAGGTGTTAGTCATCTACAGGGATTAACCTGCAGCAGCGGCGGTGAAGTTGTACAACACCCCGAATGCGGACGGATTCTTGATCAAGCAGGTCAGCTCAGTGGTGAGCGTACCGCCTTCAGCATCAACCCCGTTGTCCACCAACGCGCCACTTGCGTTGTAGCCGGCATCATCCGTACGGCGCAGATACGCCAGCGAGAATGCGTTCAAGTCGCAGACAACAGCCATCTTGGCCCAAGCACTTGATGCACCGTAGGCGTTGAACAGCGGATGCTCAATCATTTCAAAGACTCCGCGCGGAGTGCGAATGGTATCAATCTGCAGGCCCCATTCAGTCTTGTCACCAGTGATCTGATAAGTGGAGTTCATCCGTGCGATGTTGTGAATCACACGCCGAGCAGTTCCACCAACGAACATGGTGCGGGTGTTGCCACTCTTCGGATCAGTCACAGTCTGCAGCGTCGGGTCCAGGGCAGCTTCAAACTGCGTCCAGTTCGTGGTGCTGCCCAGAGTAACGATGTTGCCGGGAGCTGCAGCAGTCACACGCGGGATGATACCTTCCATAGTGTGGAAGGGCATGCCATTGCGAGTGCCCATGTACTTCTGGCTGAAGAACAGCGCCTTTTCGATTGCCTGTGCATGGAACATGGCGCAATCAGACTTGCTCTCACCAACGTACCCAGCACCAGCAATCTGCGGGATAGCAGCGGCCGTTTTGGTAACTGCCCAAGAGTTGCGGAAAATCTGCGTGTTGTTCACATTGCGCACAGGCAAGATGCTGGATGCAGCAGGCCGCACAGAGCCTTCTTCAAAGGCGTTGCCAACAGTGTAGAGCACCACGCTATTGGACACGGCAGCAGCTGCAATAGTGCCAACGCCGCGCTGAACTGCAAGAGTGGTAGCGTTGGTGACTGCCGTGACCAGCATGATTTCCTGCGTGCTCGACACCATCAGCATGTCGCCAACAACAATGTCAGCAGTGGATACCACAGTCAGCGTAGTCGCTACGCCATCAGCGACAGCGGCACCAAGCGTAACCGACGGAAACACCACAGTTTTGCTGTAGTAGCCGTGCTCAATGTTGCTGGCAGTTTCATCCTTCAGCAGGGCAGTAAGGCCAAACAAGGGCGCCGTGCCATTGGGCATCAGGCGGGTAATCATCTGCGCGAAGCTGAGTGCGTTCAGATTGGCAGGTGCGGAAGCGGAAGTAAGAAGTCCGACAGACATGATGTTTCTCCAAAAGTGTGATGTGATGGAAAAGGATTAGTTTTCCAGGTAACTTGCGAAGTTGGGCTGCTTCGGAGTTGCGGCTGCAACTTCAGCGGCTTTCTTTGGCGCAGTCAACACATCTGCCATCTGCGTGAAATACTGTTCTGCTTGCGATTGAATCTGTTCAGGATGCAATTGCGGGTTGGACTGAGCGATCTGCATCTTCAAGGCGTTAAGCATGGGAGCTACAGCCGGATGCGAGAGCGCTTCATTACTTGTATTCTGCGTCTTGATTTGGAAATCACGAATACGCGAATCCATAGAACTGCTAACGCGCTCGGCAGCAGACCGAGCACCATGCTCAACCAGGCCATGTGACAACTGAGCAGATGCTGCAAATGCTTCACGAGCTGCGTGATTAATGGCATCCATGAAAGCTTGCGGATCACCTTGCAATGCCTTCTGCACCACTTCCGGTGGAATGCCAGAAGCAAAGTCCGTGGATGCAACTTGCTGTTTGAATGCAGCGGGATCAAGGGCGCCCAGATACGGGTCTGCTATCGTGGGAACCTTAACAGCCGCGTGGTCAACTGGCTTCGGTTTGAAGTAGTCTGCGAAAGCATCCAGCGGATTAGCTGGTGCATTGTCTCCCATGTTAGCGGGGGCTGCCCCAGGATTGGCGGGCGCTGCCTTTTGAGCTGAGATGGGACCTGCACTGCCATTGCTATTGCTGGGAGTTGCAGCAGCCGCAGGAGTTGCCGGAGCAGCGGGAGCAGTTGGTGCTGCAGGGGCGGGCGCGGAAAAGATACCAGAAAGGAAAGCCATGACTAAATCTCCAAAAGTTACGGGGAAAGTTACTGCTCAGCCGCAGCGGCTACTATCTCACTCATCAGCTCTTCAAATGCTTCAACGAAGTTTCGGAGGCGCTCATGAGCAAGTATTGCTTCCACCTGTTTTGTTGGGTCAGGTGAATAGGGCAATTTCTGGCTTACCAACTCATGTGCATAAGCCTCAATTTTGTTCTGCAAATATGCCATGAATGGCACAGATACCTGCAGGGCCAGCTTGTTTTCTTCTCCTGTCATTCGCACACGGAAGAAGCGACTAGCTGTATCTTCATTGTTCAGCATGTCTTTGGGGGTCATTGCGTTGCTCCTGGTTGCATTGGTTGTGGGGGTGTGGTTGCCGCAGCTGTTTGTTGCACGGTCTGCAGGAATTGCTGTTGCTGCTGTGGATCACGTTTGAAGTCCTCCAGCCAAGTGGCGCCCTGCAACTTAGCCCAGTAGACGAACATGCCCATGATATCGTACTCAGTGGCAGTTGCTGGCAATGCCTGGGCAGTTTGCAAGAACACCATGAGCAGTTCAGGATTCATGATCTTATCCAACGGTAGCATGCCATCAGTCATCTTGAATTCAAGCATGGACTGACGAAGCTGCACTGGGTCAATCTCAACTTCCTGCTTTGCATCCCTGTTCAGGATGGTGCCAGCAGGCTGGAATTGCAGTGTATTGCTCTTGATTGTCTCCTTCAAAGGCGTCATGAATTGCCCTTGGATAGAGAGACTGGAGAGCTGTTGACGACTGTTGCTGTTGCCCATAGTCTGTGAGAACTCAGTGCGGGTCTTGTTTCCTGGTTGGAATTGTCCACGATCTACTTTGTTCTGCCCAGTTGACTGGTCCGCCATACCAGAAATCATCTCTGCCATCTGCAGATTTTGGCTACTTGCATCATCACGGTAGGGGATCTGATAAATGGCGCGGGCAATCTCGTTACCATCTTTTGCCATTGCCGCATTGCGGAGTGGGATACGGGCAACTGCAGAATTGACATCAATGTCCTTCTTGTCGATCATCCTGGGATTGTAGACAAGTCGATCAAAGATCTGGCGCCGCTTGCTTTCAAGTGTGGCATTCCACAGCGCACTGCTCATATCTTGGAATGGCAGAGCATTGTCAAGCATTGATTGAGTCTGATACCCAAGGCCATCTTCATGGGGCTGCATCACAAATGCAGGCATGAAGTCATGACCAACATTCATCTCTTCCACATAGATCACAACAGACCAGTTGACAATGATTCCGTAGAATACTTTTTCCTGATTCCCAAGGGCGCCGAAATCCTGAGAAGTTGCACGGCACATGAAATGGGTCAGTTGGTAGTGGCTCTTGTAGTCAAGTTGCATTCCCTTGCGCCCTGGTACCATACCTGCCCACTGGCCCCAGTTAGTGCCAACGCCGCTAGTAATCCCAATTTCCATCAGTCGATTGATTGTAGGAGTGTTGTAGTCCATACCACTCTGGCTGCCCATGCTGCCACCGCGGAATGGTGAACTGTACGCTTCAGTCGCCTGTGTAGTTTTGTCTGCAGCAAGCACGCGAAACATACGCTTCAATTGAATGCGGGAAACAATTTCATTCCACCCGAAGAACTCACCTTCAGTGTGCATGTTGGCAGGGGCCACAGACATGTCCATGAAGCAGTTATACGGATCAATCCGCTGAATGTTGTTGCCGCTGAGGGTGTATTCCTTCAGTGACGCCATGCCAGCTGATGATATTGCAGTGCTGGTGACAACTTGCTTCAGTGGCGTACTTTTCCACAGACATACTGCAGCACCAAAGTTGTATTTGTAGCCATCGCGAATCACCTTGATTAGCTCGCGTGCCCAACCATATCGCAGGGATTGATCACCAATGGCAGTTTCAAACTGCATTGCTGCATCTTGGTTCTTCGGGTAGGCAACAACGCCGAAGATGGGATAGCTGGTAAGATATACGCCAGCCTGATAGGCAACTGCAGATTCCACCTGAGGCATCACAATTGGCACAGTCATGTTCTGCAACTTGTTGGCATCTCCTGCTTTGTTGCCACGCAACGCTGCAATCTGCTCGCTGGTTACATCCAGCTGGCGTTGATACGCTTTGTCCCGATAGGAGAGCATGCTGCGAAAGGTGCCAAGGGCGCCAGCATCGCGCTGGGCGCAATCCTTTGCATACTCCAGGAACAGTTTGCGCTGCTGAATGTTCAGCGTATTGATTATGGAGATTTGACGAGTTGCCATGATGGTATTGCCTTGGTGATTACCTGTTGGAGAGGTCAGAAAGATGTGAGCACTGAAGTGGTGGAGTGTGAGGCTTCAATGATGTAGTCATCTGCAGAGAAGATTTGCTTCACCATGATGTGCCCATACTCCTGTAGAACTTCCTCTACATACCCTAATAAGTCAATTATATCGTCAGTGTTGTTGGCTTTGGAAGGCACCCATTCTACAATTTGCGAGATAACAAGTGAGCGCACGCGTGGGTGCAGATACGTAGTGCCCTTCAATAGGCGTATCAGTCCGCTTTTGATGCGATTGTTCTTTGCTCGCCCCTTTGGAGATAGCGGAACAAACTCAAAGCCAGAGATTCCCTCAGAATTGCACACATGATCAAACCAGAACAACAGGGTAGACTGGTATGCCACATCTTCCACGCAGATAAGTCTGGTGTTGTTGGCAATGCCCATGTTGATGGCGTGTTTGATGGTTTCCAGTGGCGTAAATGTACCAAATTCAAGCTGATCGTAGATTGGAATACCATCAATTACACTGAAGTGGCCAATGGTGCAGTCATCCCCCTTCTTCTTGCCAGATGATGGGTCAATGAGAATGAAGCTGGCCTCAGGCTCAGTGTCAAGTAGCCAGTCTGGAGGCACCAGTATCTTGGAAATGTCAATTCCGGACGCCAGTGCAACATCAGTACTGTTAAGTACCTCGCTGATGAAGATTTCTGGGTGCCCCATTTCCATATCAGCTTGGTATTCACTGAGCAGCTCTTCCGCTGGGCGCAGTTCCTCCCACAGACTGGAGCCATCAGCAAGCAATCCACCAACAATGAGAGAGGTCCACTGGCTGTTGTTCTTGAGTTTCTCAAGAATGCAGTTCATTGGGTACATGTTACCCACGTAGATGTAGATACAGCCCGAATTACTGCGAGCTTTCATCAATGTACCAAGTACCCACTTCAGCAACGCATCGCTGAGTTCCTTGTTTTCAGAATCTTCCTTCTTCTGTATGTCATCCATGATGATAACATCAGGGCGTGCATTCTTTCTGTTGATACCACGCACTGCAGTTCCTGCGCCAATGGCCCGCAAGATGATATTGCGCCCGCGGAAATGGAATACCTTTAGTTTTTGCGTGTCAACTGAAGCCTCAAGCTGCCAATTGCCAAACAGGCGGGCAATGTTAGGACTGCTGAGCAGGTCACAAATGTCAGCCAGCGTGTTCACTGCCAGTTCTTCCGCCGCGCCCACAATCAGAATGAACTTGCGATCTGAGAAGAGGATGTACCAAAGGCACAGGAGTTTGATGAATGTAGTCTTTGCAAATCCGCGCGGAATGCCAATGGCAAAACGCTCCACTTTCTGCTTGAATGCAGTCAGGATGGAGAACACAGTCAGGAAGAACATTGGAAACAGGAGTGTGAATTCCTCTGGCGCCGCCAGCATACCAAGGAAGTTCAGATCTGCCCGCGCTAATACTGCGGCTTCTGCCGCATCTGTTGCTACATCCTCAGTGTCGGGCAGCATCGCTGCTGTGTTGATGTTTGCCATTGTGAATTACAAGCAGTCTGCTGCCAGTGATAGGGGAGATTTGGGCGCCGGACGCTCCCGCGGAACAGTCAACTGCATATTCAAGCTGTCCAGTCTATCCGCTGCGCGCTCAATATCAGTAGTTTGTGCAATCTGTGGCAATCGCGCAGCTGCCTTCGCAGCTAGAATCTGGTCCAAGGATTGTGCAGTTGCGGAGACCATAGCTTTTCCTTCCACTTCCACAATCTCGTTCTTGTTGTTCAGGATGTAGTTAGGGAGGGCGCCAGCTGGCAATGTGAGATTCACAACTACGCTGGTCAGTTGCTGAGGTGTTGCTGTGGATTTCTCCTGTCTGCGGGTTGCGCCATTCAGGATTTTGAATGCGGCAAGTGCCTGCCCGAAGTTGGCATAGCCAATTGTGCGCTCAATGCGTTCCAGCGCCAGCGCCTCAATTTTGTCCATCTTCGAGTCGTGGTGAACATCATCAATTGTATGTTTTGCAGTTGCCTCCGCTATCTTCGCAGCCGTATCTGGATCAGCTTTCAGTTGGCTGATGTACGATGGATCAACGCCGATGGCTTCTGCCACTTGCGTAGTTGATACTCCTTGACACAGCAGCTCGATGGCACGGTCCTTGGGCGTCATGGCGCACTCCTTGGTGTTGGCAGTTGGTGAGGCATGTGGGTAATTTATAGTATGCTATGCTGTTGCATTGTTTGGAAGCGGCGAAGATTGCAGATGTTGTAAAAATTTAGAAAAATGGGGAGGGTTCCATAGAATAGACGAACGGAGTGACGGCCTGAAAGGCCCTGCCCCCGGTTCGTGGCTGTTCCGTCAGTGAGCGAAGCGATCTGATGGACGAACGAAGTGAGTGGCGAGCGGAGCGAGCGGATTTTTTTTGCGGGCATGAAAAAACCCGCCGTTGTTAGTGGCGGGCTGAATGTGAGAGGCTTGCTAGTTGTTAGCGTGGTCGCTGCTGTCCTGGCGCATGGCGTAACCAGTAGCACCGCTCTGCCCCAAACCCGAGAATGATCAGCGCGCTGTCAAGTGGGATGCAGCGATTACGCAAGTAGCCGGCGGCGCTGCGGGTTCCAAGCGTGTTTGCGATTGCCCTGGCGCGCTGTGCAGTTGTGCTTTTCATGGTCACATTATTCATGGTGTTTGCTCCTTTGTAGTTAGTAGGCTGATAGTTCACAGTGCGTCACGGTCAATGGTGGGCCGTTGTGGCTTGCGTTGGAGCATCTCAATGCGGCGCACCATGAAAGCTCCCAGCTCCGTATTAAGGTCGGCCTCGTTGAATTTCGCCAGAAGCCAATCAAGGTCCTCGGGTTCATAGGCGCTTGTTTTCCCTGCCAGCTTCAGCACCAGTTCCGCATAGGCATTTGCTGCGCGGCGATAGGCTGCACTTTCCTTGTACTTCGGATTGTCCAGGATGAGGGCTTTCCGGGTGGCACTCTGATTCCAGGCTTCCGTGAGTTCTTCTTTGCTCATCCACTCGCTGGCGCCCGTTGTTGCCTCGTCAATCAGGGCTTCGCTGGTGAAGAGTGCAGGGCTGATGGTGGCAGGGATGACGTTGTAGGATTCAACCGTCCTTTTCAGAATGCTTTTCGCTGCGCCTTCCAAGACGGCCGCGAGAATGGCGCGGTATTGCTCTGGTACGCCATCCGTTTCCAGATTAGCCCAAGGTGCATTGCTGATGTTGATGGCAACTGCTCGCGCTGGTGCTTTCCACCGCTGCACAATGGTACGCTCATTCTCTGCGCACAGCCGGGCGCATGCATTGGGATCAGTGAAGGTGGGGGCTTCGTTTGCATTCATGCTGTTCATACTGTTTCAGGCTGTTGCCTGCTCCGTGATACGCAGGGAAAATCCCCTGCACCATCTATGCAAGCAGTTTTCATGCCAGCTAGTTTGTTGCTGTTTCCCTATGGTTCTTGCCATTTCCCTGCTTGCAACTGACGTTCCTGTCACATTTGTGTGCCGTTCGTGTCATGCTGCTGACTTTCGTGTCACCTCGGACTGCGTTTGCACCTGGATTGCCCAGAGAACTAAACACCCTTTGCTACGCAACAACAAGCACTGACAAGCACTGACAAGATAGCTATAAAGCCACATCTCATGTGCGAGTATTTTCAAATTCCGCTTTTGACCCCTGCCTTGTGCCCCACCCGGGCCGTTGTATATATACCACACTATAATAGTAGTTGGTGGGAACTAGTAGATAACCCAGTAGATGGTGGGGATTGGTATAGATGGATAGATGGTAGTAGTAGGGGGGATATATGTTTGTTTTATTTTGATAGGGGGTATAGAGATCAATTATACATCCCCGCCCTTCCAGACAGCTTCATTGTGCGCATCCCTGCTATCTACAAGTATTGCACTGTCGGACCGCATGGGCCGCTGGGCGCCGAGGCCGGGGTGCATTTCGCTCTTTTTGCAATACTCGCATATATCATGTGGCAGTATTGCAAGTATAGTTTACTGCTTTTCTATCCCCCTTGACATCCCCGCTAGCTGTGATAACGTATGTATTCCCCACGCACCCACACACTCCAAGGAGAACTAGCATGAATGCAAATACGAATGCAAAAGCAGCAATGACGCAAACGCTGAAAACCATCAGCAAGAAACTACCGCCGGGAATAACTGCTGCATATCGTGGCGGACGCATTGTGTATCTAGTTCGTACCAGCAGAACGACTGAGAATGGCACATTCAAAGCAAATCTGGGCACTTTCATCAGCATCGACGAAGCTGTACGTGCACTGGTGGACTGGAAAACAAATAACATATTCAAAAGCACGCAAAGTTTGCAAACGGCGGAGGTGCTTAATAGTTTACAGGATAGCTACCATGAAGCCCAGGCGGATCTTGCAGAACAACACTGCAAGACAATTGCAAATCTGGAAAGCATATTTGAGTTGTTGGAGTCCGTACCATTTCATGAGTTGGACGCCAGCAAGGATGCTGCCATTGCAAACGAGGATGGCACGACAACTGTTGTCCCTGCTAGCGTAGTTGCTGCATACTTCAAGAGGCTGCAAAACACCTGATGGGGCAGTTCTTGCAAAATATACTTGAATGCGTTTCTCCCTACCGAGTTGTGCCCGTGAGATAATACATAAGTGCTCCAACCACACGCACACAGCCACTTCGTGGCAAGCAACTGCATGCAACTGCTTTATAAAGGAAACGAGTAAGATTATGAATGGCAAGCAATTATCACCAAGTACGCTAGCATTGATTGCAGCAGCAAAAGCGCGCATGAATGCAAAGCATGCAAAGCAGGAACAAGCGCAGACTGCGCCAGCGCAAGCGGTTTCCGAGCGTAGCGAGTCGGCGCCCATGCAAACTGCCATGCAAAACAATTCCGTTGTTGCTGCGCCAGTAGCTTCGCTGGCCATGCAATTCAATGAGCAGCAACAACGTGCTATTGATCTGGCAATGCAAGGAAAGAGCATCTGTCTTATTGGCGCCGCAGGCACTGGCAAGACAACAGTCACGCAAGAGATCATCGCACGCCTTCAGCAGGCTGCGCATGTTAGCCCAGTGAAGGAAGCTACAAAGCACCTTAATGCTGGAGCCCCGGGCATTGTAGTTGTGGGATATACCAACAAAGCAGTGAACAATGTGAAGAAGAAGCTGGATGCTGGTTTGCAGCGCCATTGCATAACAATTCACAAACTGCTTGAGTACGCACCCGCATACTACGACATTGTGGACGATCAAGGAAACATGCGCACCACAATGCGCTTTGAGCCTAGCTATCATGCAGGCAACAAGCTGCCTCACATTAGCACAATTATCAGTGAGGAAAGCAGCATGACAAGCACTGATCTTTGGGGGGAAGTTATTGCTGCGCTTCCTAATCCAGGTCGCACACAGTTTGTGTTCCTTGGTGACTTGAACCAACTTCCTCCCATCTTCGGGCCAAGCATCCTTGGATTCAAGCTGCTTGACTTGGAGACTGTGGAACTGAAGCATGTTTATCGCCAGGCGCTCCTGAGTCCCATCATCTCCTTGGCCACTGCCATCCGCACAAACAACAAGCATACAGGATTCAACAAGACTCCCTGGCATGCATGTGAATCAATGACCTTGCCACATAAGCTGACTGAGACTGTTGTCGTTGATCGTGGCGAGCATGGCAAGCTCACAATCCACCCATGGAAAAAGCGCGTGGAATCTGAGAGCGCACTGGCCACGATGGCTAACTTCCTGCCTAGCTTAATTGATAGTGGCAAGTATGATCCAGCTGAGGATATGATCCTATGCCCATTCAATAAGAGCTTTGGAACTGTGGAGCTTAACAGGATCATTGCTAATCATCTTGGGCGCCAGCGTGGTGCGATAGTCCATGAAATTCGTGCTCGCTATCAACTACACTATCTTGCAGAAGGTGATCGTGTTCTGTTTGATCGCCATGATGCTGTGATTGAGAAGATCACAAGTACGATGGGCTATGCTGGCAAGCCAGTGCAGGAAGCTAGTTTGACGCTTGATCGCTGGGGCGTGGATAGTGAGAATCCAATGCCCCCTGAGCAGCAACGCAGTGCGCAGGAAATTATGAATGCACTGGAAACTATGGACAGCATGGATGAAGAGAGTAAGAATCTTTGCAGCCACACCATTACCATCTACATTCCCGATCTGGATAAGAGCGAGACCATTAACACCGCAGGTGAAGTGAACAAGCTACTTCTGGGCTATGCACTGACTGTGCACAAGAGTCAAGGTAGTGAGTGGAGTCGTGTATTCCTGTTCTTGCACAACAGCCATGCACGGGGAACAATGCTTAGTCGAGAGCTTGTCTATACCGCAGTTACCCGTGCAAAACAAGAGCTGTATATCATCTGCGAAGGTGATAGCAAAGATGGCAAATTTGCAAATAGTATTGCTCGCGCCGCAGACAGGCCAGTAATAACAGGCACCACACTTGCAGAGAAAGCAGAATGGTTCAAGGGAAAAGCAGCTAGCGCAGGCTTTGCAGCAGCTGGCGACAACGACAATTAACCAAAGGAGATACCATGAAATACTTTGTACCACTGTTGATCGTATCCATCATCAACATCATCATCATTCTTGCCCGCCATTCCTAACAATTCCCAACCGAAAAAGTTATCATGCACACAATTATCTCATGCTCTCGCAGTGGCTTGCAACTTTGCAAGGTGGAACTGCTTTGTGGATCAGCTTGGCCTTTGGTGCATAGCATCGAACGCGACATTCTGCATCCTTATTATGGCCGCAGCTTGGAATTCCTCCTTACTCGCCTCAATGAGCAGTTGATGGTAGCTGCTAATGATGGCTGGAACTGTGAAGAGCACAGAAAGCAGGACTTGCAAGTTCTTTGCAGCGCAGTGATGTACAATATGGGCGCCATGTGGCTACCAAGCGAGGGAAGCAGCCACGTTGTGGAACCAAGCGTGCCACTGTGGAGCGTTGTTACTGGCAGTGGAAGGCGGTTGGCGATCATCGCAGGCTGGTGGCACTATGCTACAAGCAAGCGCATGAAACTTCCCAAGTACCGCATCACAGCAACAGCAGGCAATGTAGGCTGGGAGAACTTTGGAGCTTGGCTGGATGCTGCCTTTGATGTGAAACAAGCATGGGAAAAAGGCAACAGTGACCTGCGCACTGAAGCTGCATTGCAGGAACTGAATGATCTTCGTGATAGTGCAACTGAGGAGATACGTGCAGAGCATCTCTACAAGAAGCTGGACTTCAGGAAGATATGGAACTGGGTGGATATGCAATTGGAAAGCAGTGGCAAGTATGCAGTTGGGCGCCGTGAAACATTCAAGACGCTGTTCCTGAAAGGTGATCTTGACCCGGAACTGTGGAGCATTGATGACATTGAAGATTTGCAGTTTGCAATCACTGAGTGCTGCGATATTGGAAACGATATTACATTCTACATCAACACCAGATTGAATGACATTAAGGCGCTGGTTGTTGACTTCTTCAGCAGCTTTACCATTGTGGGGCAGAGTATCAATGGGGTTACTCCGCAGCAGACAAAAGCAGAGATTGAAAAAGAGGGGCAGTTCTTTGCTACCTTTGACAACCTTGCAAATACCCTGCTTGCACTCCCCCCAGAGCCAAGTAAGAAAGACTATCCAAGCTTGGGATTGTACTTGAAGGCAAAAGCTGAATGGAACATTCTCAGTGCTCGCTTTGCACGCCAGCAGCAACAACCGCCACAGCAACCGCCCGCAAACAACAACAACGACTGACCAGGAACTATCATGCTTTACCAAAAACAAGTGACTTCTGATCGCAGCAAAACACAGCTGGCTTACAAACTCCGTTACTGGCCTGGCCACATGCTGGGAACTGAAGCAAGGAAGTTCTGCACAGTGCGTAGCCCGACAACAGTTACTAAGCAGCGCCTTGAGGACATGCTAAATGAGGAACTGACTCATATCTTTGTAGGAAATCCTGCATGGCGTATTGTCTGGGCATTCAACAACATACCAACTGAAAAGGAATGGACAAGCAAAGCACCTGATCATCCAATCCGCATGGAACTACGTACATTCAAGCATGCTAACATGGAACCTGTTTGCATACTGAGTATGGGCGCCAGCAACAACCACAGCAACAACCCCCGCCAACCATCCTAAGGAACTTATCATGAGCATACAATCTACACTTCCTGCATTCCCCAGCTATCCTGCCCGCATGGACTACAGTAAGGCCGCACAGCAATTATCCTCTGCTAAATACAAGATAGCTATGAAGGAGCTTCCAAACATTGAAGGCTGGATATACACATCGCGAGGATTTCCAGTTCCAGCCTTGTGTGCCCCATTCCCGCAGTTTAATACTGCGCCAGACCTTTATATGGCACAGCAAATTCTCTCAGGTGCCAGACGCCTCATAGTTACTGGCGACTACTTTTACATCTGCGAGGCAATTTCCAGGGCTGTTATGCCCGGAGGCTATATCATAGCGAACACGCTCCGCAACTACCTAGAGGATTGCTTGGAAGATAAAAACACTGATATAAACACGTACAGCAGCTTCATATCCAAGGTGATGTTTTGTTTTTCGCCTGAGGTTATACTCTGCAATGAAGAGCACAACAGCAATTACAGAGATGGCCGCATCTTCTGGATTGATTGGATGCTTCATCAAGTAGCGCAACAACTGACAAACTTTGCAGGAGAACAAGCATGAGCGTACATATTACTGATCGCACTCGCAACAACGAGATGCTGGACACTAGCTTCCTTGCAAATGCAGGTAGTCTTTGTGCATTGCGTAGCTGTGACAAATGCGGGCAGCACGTTGTAAAGGAGAGCATCTTCCAAACGCGTGGGCGCAGTGCGATGAAGTATCGCAGCGTTTGCTTGGATTGCATCAAGAAAAGCAACAGCATTGAACTGAGTGCGAGCACAAAGAAGGCAGTTGCCAAGCGCATTCAGTTCCTTGCAAATAATAGTTGAAGCCCAGGGCTTGACACGTGAGATAAACAGTGTACAGTTGACTTCTCAAGTGGGGCGCCGCAGCCCGCGAGACTGGAAACAAGCTAGAATCTGCGGTAACTTTCCTTCAGGTAGTACTACCTTTTAACCCTTGACCTTTTGGTCATATCTCTGGAGCAATCATGGAATCCATTACCAACAAGTTCAACTTCAAGAGCCGCAAGATTGTCAACGAGGCCGGCGAAGAAATTGGCCGCACCAAGAAGCAGGAAAGCGTCATTGCTACTTTGCCTGTTCCTGATGCCAATGACATCTTCAGCTACTTGCAAGCGCCGGACAGCGCCGAAGCCAAGCTGATCCGTGATGCTGTCAACAAGCTCATCATTGATGCAGCTCGTGACCAGTTCGATGAGATCATTGAAACTTACAACGACGATGAAACCAAGGTCATCACGGCCGGCGATCTGGATCACAGCAAGCTCACGCTGGAATACATTGCCAGCATTCCGCCGTCGCAACGTGGTGGCCCGGCAATCAGCGAAGAAGAGTTCAAAGCCTTCTACGACGATTACCTTGCTGTCATGGTGGAAGTTACGGGCAAGGAAGAAAAGCGCATCAACAACCACATCAACTACTTCAAGAAGCCACAGCGTGCCAAGGCTGACAAGGAAGTTCTGCGCATCCTGGTGGACCAACTGGACGTTTACATGGCCAGCTCTGCCAACCTGGAAGATACGGGCGCTGTTGCTGACCGCATCCGCAACAAGTTCCAGAAGTGGTTTGATGAGCCTGAAAAGGTTATCGACCGCGACGCCCTGTAAACAACACGGCGCCAAGTTGGCAACAACAAGAGGGGCTTCGGCCCCTTTTCTTTTGTAGTGCATAGCTTGCAACTGGCAGGGTGCAGCACAAAGGAAATCATGACAAAGTATGCGTCTATCTGGAACGAGATAAAACGAACAGGCAAAGTTACTATTGCAGTTCGTACAGGCGCAGCTTCGACTGTCATTCAAGGAGTACTTCGCACCAAGTCAGCAGAGAATACTGCAAGGCGTGGTGTAGGTTTGAGTACATGGTCAAAACTGGTAATCACAAAAGAGCCGGGCGCCGGCGATCAACTGCGCATTACCATGGAACTATTGTACAGTTCGCAACTATAGATTATAAAGGGCACGGGCGCCATGAAAATATCCCCGCACGTAGCAGTGACAGCGCGCAACATACGCTACATACTGGACAACCCAGTCACAGATCATGACACTACCAAGGAGTACATGCAGTCAGCCTTGGAATTGCCAGTGCGCATGAACCTAATAAATCATGGCAATGCCCTGCTAACTGTTGACCTGCTGACAAGCCGGAATCTGGCCATCATCGTAGGGCAGTCTTGGATTGGTACACTGTGGGATAATCCAAGCATGAGCATTCATACTGCAGTATCTTTGCTGCCCTCTGTTGATGCTCAGATGCAAGTGGCACAGCTACTGTATAACTATTACCGCCCCGCCTATTGGCACACCACTGAAAGGAACCTTGTTATCATGAATGCCCTTGATCCGGCGCTGCCTAGCAGCATTCCACCTAATATCCTGAGCCAGCTTACCATGAGCTTGGCTAGTCTGGAGCAGGCACTGCTTGCAAAAGACCCCATGATGCCACAGCACTTGCGCCAGTCGCACAGCCTGCTGATTCAGTACCCTGAAACTGTGAACCTGCTTGAGGACAGCGAGGTTGCACTGCTTATCGGTGCTGCGAAAGAGCACACGAAGATCGAGATTGTGAAGGGCAAGGCGCCCAGCGCAAAAGCAAAGAAGCCAAGCGCCAGCGATCTGTGACCCTGCAAACAACTAAACCAACAACTTCCCCCAACCTACGGAGATTATCATGAACAAGACAACCAAGACCACACAGCCAATTACCATGCAGTATGTGGCAGTGGACAGCATTGCATATCCACGCGTGGATGTGATGGCACTGAAAGATGCAGAACCGCCATTACGCAGTCTTACCTTCCTCCCAATGGGCTATCTTATCGATGGGGAGCTGTCGGATTGGGCCAAGGACAATTACACATTTCTCGGCACTGCAACTATCACTCTTGAGCTGCGGCCACATGCTGAGCTTGTTGCTGATAAGGTGCAAGCCATGACTGCACAACTGAAGGAACTGCGCGCCAACAATGCGAAAGCGGAAACTGAGCTGATGGGAAAGATCCAGAATCTTCTCGCCATCACGAATGGCCTGGAGATGGAGTAAGTTGTGGCCGCGCAAATAACATCCGTTGACGACGTGCTGAACATAACAGTTGGCGATCCGCTTGCTGGGACTGTTGCAGCAAACAAGGTGACGAAGGATGGCTATCATAAACTGGTAGCCCTGCAAAATGTCACAAGCTACAGTGTGCAAGAAGTTCTGCACGCCTGCCCACGTAAGTTCCAGCTTAAGAAAATGCAAGCTGATGCTGGAACTATGCAATACAGCAACAGCCCCACGTTTGCCTTTGGGCATTCTGTTGGCGCTGGCGTTGCTGTCTATGATTCCACGCAGGATTTGGACCAAGCAGTTTGGGCTGCATTCCTTGCGTGGGATATTGATTTACTTGAAATTGAAATGAAGGGAACGCGCAAGACTGGGAAGAGTTTTCATGAAGCAATATGGGCGCTGTATGCCTGGCGTGAATTCTACGCAGAAGAGACAGACCTGAGTGACTATGAAGTCGTGAACATCGAAGCAACGATTGCAGTTGACTTTGAAGATGGGCACTTCTACATGGGGCACATTGATGAAGTTTTGCGGCACAAGGATTTTGGAACCTACCGCATCAAGGAGAACAAAACAACTGGGCTACTGAATGTAGACCCTGCCATGTACAGCAACAGTGACCAAGCATTGAGCTACGCCATTGTTGTTGACATGCTTGGCGGCGGGGAGTATGAGGTGCTGTATACCATCTACTCCAGCGCATCACAATCATGGATGCAGTATAGTTTTATCAAGGGTGCCAACAGCAAAGCTGAATGGGTGCAAGATCAGCTACTACTGCATCAACAGCAGAACGACTACGCGGCGCTGAACTTCTTTCCCAAGCGCGGTCGCAGTTGCATGAACTTCATGCGGCGCTGTGAATTCTACGAAACCTGCGGACTTAGTACCAAAGCAGTGTTCGGCAAGAACTTCAAGGACTTGCAGCAATGTGAATCTCTTGATGACCTACGTAAAATAGAGCATATTGATTATGCCACCACGGTGTCTGAAATAGTAGGCAGACAACAGCAGCTTCTTTCCCCCACCCAGGCCATACTTGGCACACTAGGAGATATGTAATGACCGACACCAAAGACCCCAGCAACAACAGCAGCAACAGCAACGATAACAAGTACGCAATGAAACTGCGTGGCATTCTTGTGAGTCCCTGCATTCAAGGACCATCCATGTTCTTCGGCAATGAGGACAACACAGTGAAGTTCTCGCTGTGCGCCGCCATGTTCACTGGCATGATTGACGAAAAATTCCTCACTAATGGGGAACGCGGCACTGACTACCTTACCTTGCAGGCAGAGATAACTGCACCATTTGGCACCAGTGCGCAAGACATGGCAGAGTATGTGGCAAGCGCGCTTGACCTGTGTACTGACACTGCCACGATTTCCAAGATGCAACTGCATATCAAAG
>ERZ724506.196-NODE-196-length-23701-cov-9.515986_pt1 | contig 23701 bp, 12 predicted proteins | sample MGYA00376039_ERZ724506 | MGnify/ENA primary metagenome ERZ724506 (study PRJEB28724, sample SAMN07190887) | wastewater metagenome | isolation source: effluent of sewage treatment plant in Hong Hong | place: USA: Christiansburg, Virginia | collected 2016-03-01 ... | reverse complement strand
TTTTAAAATACCTTAATTACTATTTGAATTATATTAGTAATATTTTTCATAGTTAAATTATTTTAATTAATATCCTTTAATAAATTATTTGGGCAATGATTAAAAAATCTATTAAAAATTGAATATAGGAGAGAAATATTATTATTATTTTTAATAAATTATAAAGCTGTCAAGTTATTTTATATAATCATTATTTTATTGTAATTGATGTTGGTTAAATTCAAATATTTGAGTAAAATTATCATTAGTGTTAATAAAAGTTAAACTATTTTAATTATTATAAGTGTAGTTATTCTAGAAATTTATATCCTATTTTACAGAAATGACTTTTAATACTTTGAAGCTTCTTAAATCAAAATAATACATATAATTTAAATCAGATAATAATATTTGGTTATCTTAATAAAGATTATGCAATTTGTTTATACTTAATGAATGTATAAACTTAATAGATATTTAAGACTCATTTTTCAATCTAACATCGTTTATTGTTATTTCGTTTTTATTGTTCATGTAACAAAAAAACTAATGCCCATTAGTCATATCATTTGATTATATCTTATTTATTTTATTCTATTATTTAGTAAGTTCCTATTTTTATATTTACTTATTTAAATCATATTTAACCAGATATTGTTATTAATTTACTCCAATAATATACTGACCTGATTCATGATTAATCATGCTACTAATTTATAAATTTATTTGTATAACCTATTTTTTAAAACCTCCATTTTAAGCAATTATAATTTAAGATTTTTGTTTATTTCCATAAAGCATTGAAAAATTTTAATTGACTTATTTTATAAATTTATATTATTTATTATAAAGATAAATTTAAGCTTAGAGTTTTCCTTTAATTCCATTATTAGAATAATACTTTTCTAAATATAAAAAAGATTAGTAGTTATTATATACTTTAGATCTTATGTCTTAAGTAGATTTTAATACTTGATACAATTTTTACAAATAATAATTAAATTAAAGAGTATATTTATATAGCTTAATGTTATTTTTTTATTTCAAAAAATATTTTATTAATTATTTTATTTCTTAATACTGAGTTCTTAGTGGCAAAGTTTAACGTAGTTTATTGACTTGTTTTAAAATTAATCATCAAGACTAAATTCATAATATATTTATTGTAAAATATCATCAATTGTGTCAAAGTTAATCAAATCGTTTGTTATTTTTTAAAAGTATCAAGAAAATAGTAATTAGTAGAAAACAATATATACATTAAATTATTTTAATTAATAAGCCTAATCTACTATCTAAATCTACTGAAATTATCTCTATAGTAATATTTTGAACTATTTTTAAGTTTTCAAACGATTAGTTTTAAACAAATGTTCAATATTAATTTAGTTTGAATAATTCAAGTTTATTTTATTTAGTATTTATTTAAACGAAAATTTAGAAAGTATTATTTGAGAAATCTCTTTTAATTTATTGCCATACAAAAACTGACAGTTCTCAATAATTAATAAATGTTTTAATATATTATTGTACTAATTAATAATTTCTAATTTTTAAGTTATCAAAATTTTCTTATTTTATAAAAACAATTCAATAACATATAAAATATTGCGTATCTGAATTTCGTTAATTAGATTTAAATTATGTTGAAGAATACTTTCTACTTTAAAAAATATATAATAGTTGTTAGATTATTAGGAAACTAAATATATTAAATAATAAGTAAAATCAATGAGGTTTTAATCACTGTAATTAGAAATTATTATTGGAAGAGTATCTTAATTTAAAATAAAATTATTATTTTTTATTTATCTAATAAAAAAACGAATTATCCTCATTTTCGACTTATGATTTGATTAAAATATCTGGTTTGTTAAAAGATTGAGTTATTATTATATTTATTTATTTACTAAATTAAAATTCTATTTATCGTTTTGTCTATGGATGATTTTAAATATAAATTTTAGAAATTTATATGTGCATTATTTTTTTTATATAATTAAAAAATTTTCTTCAAAAAACTTAAAAACTTACTAAATTTATGTTACTTATTATTGAATGGTGTTATTTGGTATTTCAGATATTAGTTTTATTTTAAATGCATTAATTGAGTATTATATACAACAAATTGGAAAACTATTCTGTGTAATTAATCATTTAAAAACATTTAAAAACATGGAGATGTTATTAAAAGATAGATATTAGTCAATATGCAATTTAAAGATTTAAAATATTAAATAATATTGAATTTTACCTTAGCTACTTTGTTGTATATTATAAAATAGATATTTTTTATAATCATCAAAAGAATTTTAATTAATCAAAATTTAAGGTTATTATTCTAAAAAATTTTACTATAAGATATTTTACAGAAAGCATTTAAATTTAATAATAGTTTAATCAAGTTATTCTCATTATTAATCATTTAAATTAAGTAGCAAATTGGTATATTAATAATCTAAAGTCTAGCTATTGAGTAATATTTATAGATTACTTATATTTTCTTTAAGGTTTCAAAAATAATATTCTTTAAAATTAGTTTATTTATAATTTAAACTTAAAAAAAGATAAATTAAAACATTAAAGTAGAAAAATAAATGACTATTAATTATATTATCTTAATACAAAAAATATTAAAAATAAACTAATATAATCCTATCGTTTGTGTAATTTAATTCAATATACGAATCTAAGAGCTAAGTAACAGATATTCTTTAATTATAATCTAAGCATAAACTTTACTACAATATATCTTTAATTCAAAAGTTTTCTATTTTCTAAAGACTCTTCTTTATAGTTTTTTATATTTTAGAAGTATCCCTTTGTAAATAATCTTAATATTCAATTAACCTTCCATTTCTTTAATATAAGTGGTATATAATTACACCTAAAGCAAAAACATCTGCTTTTTAAAAATCAAATAGTGCTTGGTCTTATTGTTTATTGGATATTATTTATGTCTGATTTTATGTTAACTACTCTGGAGCTAAATAAATTACTCAACTCATATCACTGTTAAAAAGGTGAAGATAAAATAAATCTTGAGAATTATAATAAAAAGGCTCATAATGGTTTTTATCAGAAATATAAAGCATTCCATATTAGTTGAAGATTATTTGATCTAGATTTAACTTTCCATGAAACATCTTATTGTTATGAAGTAACTAAATTGATATTAATAATTGCAGTATAATTAATTCTAACCCAATAGAGTCAAATAATGATTTATTTTAAGTTAAACTTTCTAAATTAAAACTTAGTTTTTATCAAATGTATATTGGTAAAGTCTCTTCTATTTTGATTTACTTGTTCAATAAAAACTATTTTATTTAAAACTTTCTTATTTGATGTCACCAAAATTTGTTATTTTCTTAAATTAATTCTTATTGTAGATAAGAAATATCTTCTAGGTTTATCTGATAAACTTTTAAAGTATATTCTATACCAAATTAAGGATCTTGATAAGTAATTTATGTATACAATCTACCCCGTTTAATTAATATTGGACCAACTAACCCCTTTTAATTTAAGTAATTATTAATGGTTTCTAAACAGCCTTTATTTAAATAGTTGCCCATTATTATATATTATTTATAAAATATAATGAATACAGTTCCCTTTCATTATCAAATATTTCAATCAGAAAATTGAAATATTTTTCTTGCACAAGGATTTACACTTCTTTGAGAATATACTAAGTTAAATTAATCGAATAACTAATTTGCGTTACAACAACTCGACTATGGTCTAAATCCCTTGGTTTTTGAACAAAAATAAAATTAGTTAGATTAAATACCAAAAGAAAGCTTCAAAAATCGAATAAAACAAAAAATGCATTAAAGATTTGCAAAACAATCTAATAAATAATAAATATATAATTATGAATTTATCAAGCAAAAAATATATATTAAAGTATCCAATGATTGGTTTATTAATTTATGAATCCTACTAATTACAAAGAGATAGAAATGCTTTATAAAATTAATTGAATTTTAATCTATGAGGTTTTTGACTTATTTCTTGTTTTCTTCGAATGTCTTACATTTATAAGATTAAGCCTAAAATTAGTGATATTAGTGATGAGTAAATGCATCAACAAGCTGCCGAAATATTAGCTAGAACTCTTGAAAAGAATAAAGGAGTTTATATTAGGATAGAATAAATAATAGCTTCTCTTAATTTCTTAGTACCACTAGAGTATCATAATGAAATGAAAAGATTTTTCTAAAAAGCCCCAATAACAAGTTAACATGAGATTGAAAAAATAATATTTAATGAATACAAATTAAAAGTAGAAGATGTTTTTACTGAATTCAATCCTTTGCCTATATCTAGTGCTTCTATAGCCCAGGTTCATAGAGCAAAGTTAAAAAAAAACAATCAAGAGGTTGCTGTTAAGATACAACATTCCTTTATAACATATTCTTTGCCCAGAGATATAAAACTTATCAATAGACTTATTTATATAGGTTAAAAAATATTTAAAGACTTTAACTATGAATGGCTAGCTAAAGAAATGAGTATAAATCTTCTTTCAGAAATTGATTTTACAAATGAATATAAAAACTCGGAATGACTATAAAAAAGTTTAAACGACCCTTTAATATATTTTCCAAAATTCCATAAGGAATATTGTACACCAAAAATATCTGTTATGGAATTCATCAAAGGATTTTCCATTACGGACTCTGAATAACTAGAGGCAAATAATATCAATAAAAAAGCTTTAATTTAAAGACTAAATAGTTTGCTATATAGAATGATTTTTGATGTAGGATTTATGCATGCGGATCCTCACCCGGGCAATATTTATATATAAAAAGTAAATAACAGCTTGGGTTATTGAATTGTTCTACTTGATCATGGATTGTATAAGGAAATAAATAGTAAACTTAAATTTGGATTTTCTTTGTTATGGACTGGACTTATTTTAAATGAGACAAAATATGTTTACTAAGGAATTGATTCAATGGGAATTAAGTCAAATTAAGATATGTTCATTTGAATAATTCTAAACCAAAAATAGGATACTTTTAAAAATAAATCCTTAAAAGAGAAAATTATGTTGCCTAAATTGAAACTGAGAAATAATAAAGAAATTGAATAAAATATTCCAATTATTCTGAATTGTATGTAGTAAATTAATCATGAATTGATGTTAGTTTTAAAAAGCTATAATTATATCTAGGGCATTTCAAGTGCTCTTAATTAGCCCTATAGTAATCTAAGTACTATACTTTATCATTCATTTCAGTATAGTTGATCCTACATTTATAAAAATGAGAGCATTTTAAGGAGTTTATATGTGTTGCTAAAATATAAGTCTTTTTATTGGTCTTTAAGTTTATACAATTCTTTTCTTTAATAATTTAAACTACATTATGTTTATAATTTCTGATTTTAAAAAATTTTAAATTAATGAAAACTTATATTCATTGAAAATAAATGATAAGAATTGACTATAATAGTGCATTTTATTGTAATAAATATTTCGAACTAGTCTGTCTATTTGTTCAAAACACATTTAAATTAATAATAAATAAAAATAAAATTCCCTTAAAAGCTATAAATTATGGGCAATGAATTCTTTCAAAAAAAGTTAAGAAATTAAATAAATTTAGAGTTAAAATGCTTTATTTCTTTTTAATTTTTATTTAGTTTGTTTAATATTTTTTTTATATTTGCCCAACTAATACCAATCAAACTGAATTCCGATTGTTTTTAATTGATTTGGTGAGTTTGATGTTAGAATATTGCTCTAAATCTAATTGTTTCTTGATCTTAAACAAAAGAATATCATTGATAGATTTAAAAATTTAAAACTTAATAAATTAAACTATATAGGAAATCAAAAACTAAATTTATTTTTGTTGAAATGATAATTTGATCATTATTTATTTTAATATAGTAATTTATAATACTTTTAAATTATTGTTATAGAATTTGCTTTCACACTCGATAAATTTCTCCAATAATTTAATTATAAAGATACTAAATATTGAATTATGAAATATTTTCCGAATATAATTAAAATTAATAACTAAAATATATATTATACATAAAAATCTTCTAATAATTATATGATAAATTAAATTAATTACTAATTAAACATATTACACACTTAAGCCACAATGATTATTTAACATATTTATAAATAATTGATTCAAAAATATATAATTCTTAATTAAAAACCAATAAATTTATAAACAATAAAATGATTAGCTGTAGAACACCTTTCAGACTTTATAATCCGGAATTTAGAAAGAGATTTGAAAGAGAAGAACATAAAAACCTTAAGATAGCAAAGGAAACTCATCACTTTTGGTAAAAATCAAAGACTCTACACAATGTTAATGATGAAAACTATAATCCGTAAATACCTCTATTCGAAGTTCCATTTTTGAAACCTTTAAAATTAGAGAGATAAAATGCTTTTAAAATTTATGAAATTAACTGTAATTAATTTTTTTATTCATATTGTAAATAACTATTATTAGGAGTCTCTCTCTACATAATGATTCCATACTTTTCCTCGCAAAATAAATAGCAGTTTTAATAAAAAATAACTTGATTTTAATTTATAATGGAGATATCTCTAAATAAAGACTCAATTTAATAAGAACTATTATAATAATAGTAATAAAGCAATAATAATAATTCAAATTAAAAGTAATAACCTATTTTATTAGACCCTTTGATAGTATAATAATCCTAGCAAACAGACCCATGATTAAACCCATTTAACCCCTTGTATCTAAATCCTGAAAGCAATAAAGATATACTGCCTGATTGAGTTTAGTTTTAAAGCAAAAAGACTTAATTAGATTTTATTTGAAAGGTCTACTTGATTTTTTCCATTCAATTAACAATAATTATAGTATTTAATTACTACATATATACTTGAGAAGATTTAAAAGATTTTATTTGAAAAAATGATGTTATATTTATATCTACAACTACCTTAAGCATAATTTTTTATTTTCTTTTAGCTTGCTCATGAACAATAAGTAGGCGAGTGCCAATAAACATTATATTGCTTTTTCTTTATACAATGGTTGTAAGCTACTCAGTTTCCTTTTTAATCTCTATGAACATGCTTTAGGAAATAAACTTTAATTAGCACTTTATAACTTGTCTGGCAATCACAACAACAATAGGCGCAGGATTTACACTGTTTGCAATATTTACAACAACTGATTTATCAATTATGGGTTAATCTATGCTAGGTCTCACAATGATAATAGCAATATTTCTAATATTAGTTTTTGGGCTCTAACAAACCTAACTCAAGTCTATTTTTTATTGTCTTTACTCGTTGTTATTTTCTATTTATTTTATTTACGACACTCAGTTGATAATTGGCAAACACAAAAAGAAATACAAAATTGATGACTACGTTCTTGCCTCAATGAACATTTTTATAGATCTTATTTAGATTTTTTTATCTGTATTCGAAATGATACTAGGCTAATAACTTTTATATATAATTAAATAAAATTAAAAAAGATAAAATTTATAAAGCATGCCAACACACCTTAAAAAAACCAGAAAGTTGAGAGGTCACGTTTCAATGGGTTACGGAAGAGTAGGTAAACACAGAAAACATCCCGCTGGAAGAGGAACTGCTGGAGGAGAACATCATCAAAGAATCAATATGTTTAAATATCATCCAGGATACTATGGTAAAAAAGGTATTAGAGTTTTCAGAGAACATAAAAACAGAATTCATTGTGACTCAATCAACGTTGATTAGCTATGGAATCTCGTTTCTGATCAAACAAAGGATAAATATCTCAATCAAAAGACCGAAGAAAGTCTACTAATAGACTGTGTAGCTCATGGATATTTCAAAGTTACTGGAAGAGGTAGACTTCCATAGACCCCAGTTGTTATTAGAGCTAAATACTTCTCTGCTGGGGCTTAGAGAAAAATTAGATCTATTGGTGGAGCTTGTCAAATAGTCGCTTAATGAATCCTATATCAATTTAGTATTTTATATTTATTATTTTTAAATATGAATTTTATTTCAATATAAAAATTAAATCCTCCTAAAACTTTAAAAAATGAATAGCAATTATTATAAAATGGTCATACTTTAAATCTGAAGTAGAAAAGAGACTTGTTACTTGAACAGAAAATGGATACTTAGGATAATGAAAAGGCAACAACTTATAGTAGAGCGTTTAAAGATCCAAAAACGAAACCATAAACCGACTTTTTACTAAATCAAAACATGTCTGGTTATGTAAGAAATCAACTAAGTAATGACTTGTACTAAAATCCTCTTAAGTTTTAAAATTATAAAGATGAAAATCTAAGCACAGAATATTGACAAAGGTTTATAATAAGAGGTCTTAAATAATTTTAATTTTATATTTTTAAGTCATAACTTTAATTTTATAATCCTAATGAGCCAAAACCAAATCATTGTAAAGCTGCAAGGTCAAGAGATACTAATGGACAGAGTATTGCTTAATATAGCTCCTGGGCTCTAATTGTATCTTGACCAAGCCGAAGAAAAGTTAAGGATTGATTTTCTCTCGGCTGCTGCCTTTAAAATATTTCTCTAACACTTATACACTTAATGTGATTTAAACTCTTCTTGTTAAAGCTTAGAAGACAGAGAAGAACAATAGCGAGATTTTAAAAGAATTCAGTACATTATTGAAAACAACTTACTAGAGATAAAAGACCTCACTGATCTGTTGGTTTTTAGCGAGTCAATTCACTTGCAGAGTCTTAGTGCAATTATTTATTAGTCTCTTAATTTTTGGATGAATAAATTGAAACCAACTAAGTAAAGCAGTCAATAAATCCTGCACTCAGGAACTTTCTTGTTTAATTAATATTAAAAAATCATGCTAATGATTTATTTAAACTTGGTTTAGAGTTTAACTATCTTGTAAACGAATTCGCCCTTCTCTAACATCCATAGATAGTTGGTCATTTTTACTTAAGAATGAGTTTATAAGTTTCAGAATGTACTTATACTATTCTTTTGTGCAGGATTCTAAGGTTGTATCTACAAAGTCGAATCATGATCTTTGTCTATTTATGTTTTTTATGCTGATTTATAAGCTTTTGAAGACACACTTTTCTATATGTGTTATTTGGTCTATGTTGTTCATTAATATGTAGTTTAGTTTCTATTGTATTAAAGCTATATTGTTGTCATTGTTCTAATTGCTTTCGCTGGTTTCAGATAAATCATAACTATTAGAAGATTTCTAAGGTGTTTAGTAACTGTTATATATTTATTCAGGCTTCTATTTCTTAAAGCTTGACGTTAATATTTTCTATGTCTAAATCTCCTCAATCCTATTATCTGCCATATATGCTCTAATTTTGTTGATTCCTATTTTAATAGAAGGAAAGCAACCCTTTTAATCCTTATATACTCTTAGACCTTCCTCGAACTATTTTAAGTTAAATTTGTTTTCTAACAATTTCTCTATTAATTCCTCATCATCTTTAGGTATTCCTTCTTAATCGCATATTGAAATGTCTCCAAATCCAGGGTGATCTTCTTCTACAAGAGCATGCAGGTAAAGACAATCGGGATTTGTGCAATCAGAATTAGATATAAAGTACTAACAGTATTTGGTCATTCCAAAAGACACTTTCAAAACTTTACCCTCAAACTCCTAGCCATTTAAAGATAAAATAGCCAAGGCAGCTTCATGCCAGTTTAGGAAGGTTATGTAAGCAGTATTAGACTTTTAGGTCTTTCCGTTGATGATTCCTGTTTGGTCTTTGTTGATCACAACCTTTCTTACCTTTCCAAACTGTCCAAAGTAGTGTGAGTTCATGAGCAGATCCTCATTGGACATTTCCTTTGAAAGTCCTATTATGTATATTAGATCAGATTTTGTAATTCTTTGTTTCTAAAGATTTCTCTTCATAAATGAATCGAATTTCTTTTTATCCTATCAATAAGTCCCGGCTCTCTATTGTTGCATAATTATAAAAATACAAAATTAATTTAAAATAAAATAAATATACAAAATTTTATTAATACCATGACTCAAATATAAGATAGCTTTAATCTATTAAAGAGTTGGTACAAAGATGGTTCTACTATTTCTCAATTGAGAGACTAGACGAATTTAAACTTTGCTGTTTAATTTCTTATGTGTTTTCTATACTATCGTATAGAGATCTAGTTTGAGTATCAAAAGTTTCGTTTGCGTCTTAGCTTTACAATACACTCTTTAAATCAATACCTAGATGTTTATATGAGAGTTGAGATACTTTTTTTATCTTAAATATTTATTTGTTCTTTTTTATTTTCTTGTGTAAGGATTTAAGTAGATTTTTATACTTGGCAACTAACTCTTCTTATTCGTTTTTAGAACCTTTTATTTCATTAACGACATTTTATTTTTCTAATTAAAAACTCTCTTATGAGCTTTTTAGCTTTGATTAATAAGATTTAATATTCTTAGAAGTAGTCTAAAAACATTAAATAACACTTATGGAGTCAGTGTTAATTATCTCTTGTTGAAGCAACTCGTTGAGTTCATTTTCAGATAGCATCTTATTAATTTATTATATTAATTTAGTTATATAATAAATGATTAATAAGCAGAACATGAGAAATCAATAGCCTCTTAATGAATCTTGAATTGATAATAATTCTTCTCAAACTCTTAATTAGTCAATTTTGTTTAGAAATCTGGATCAGAATGCTATGGCAGATGAAATACTTCATTTGTATTTAGACAATAGACTGGAGAAAAAAAACGCATTTAAATATCTCCTTCCCACATTAAGCGAGCTGAAAGAATTTATAAGTAATATAAAAAGATTTAAAAGATCAAGACAGCTGGAAGAAACTATCATTGGTGTTAAATGCCAACCAATCGATATTGTTGGATCAAATAAATGAATTTGGGGACTTTTTAAATGAGTTGCAAAATAAAAGAAAAATAGAACAATCTGAAAAAGAGAATGCATAGGTACAAATTTGTAAACTAAATAAATCCTCTTTAGATGAGTCTGTAAATGTGATAAGCTTGGTCAAAACAGATTTTCCAAGATAGTTGGATGAAACAGGCTGTCTTATATTTGAGTAATTACCTACGGATATTACAACTAATAAGATTACAAAAAACGGGATATATTAGCTATCTACGAATCTATAATTTTTAAACTGCAGCTACCTTTCAAAAAGATAAGAACTAATTAAACCTAAAGAATAAGAATAGTGCATTTTTAATTAAATAAATTAAAGAGTTTCTTTAAAAACCTTTTAGCAAAACAACAAAAATTTATAAATAAATCATAAGCTGTAGAACTTCTGAAACCTATTCAAAAATGATGATTAAATTTTTAATAATTTTAGTGACTTCTAAATAGATGTAAGCACTTCTATTCTACATATTGATGATCATAGCTATTTGGATAGCAATCAATCAGACTTAGAGAATTTTTCTGTTTAATCATAATAGAGTTAATAAATGAAGGACGATCTTAATAGCCAAGTACAGTTTATTAACAGAGAAGATGTTTTATAATAGTTAGACAGTGATAATGATAACTATGAAAATGATATACTTATTTAATCATAGTCTAAACTTGGGTCTAAAAGTATATAGTCATTGACAGAACTCAGCGAATCTTGAGAATAATTTTAAGACAATTTCAATTTTTGGAAATTTGTAGGGCTAGAGAATTATGCATTAAAGTAACATAATATTTAACCAAACAAAAATATCTGCAAAAAATTCAGTATGAAAAATAAAAAACACAAGCTGAAATAATAAACAATATAGAGCATGCTAAGTCTGGATTCAATAATAAATATAAATGATATAGTATCTCTAAGAGAGAGAAAAGAAGATGACTTATGCATTTAATAGAGGAAAATATAGGAGATGTATATTAGCCCTAACATAAATTTGTAACTTAAAAAGCCTGAGAATTTATAATATTAGATTTGGATTTGTTCAAAGGCAAAATCTGACTTTTAAAAGCATGAAAAGACTACAATCATCTTAAGAGATCATTTAAAATATTAATATGGACGATAATGATTTTTGGAGTAATAATATTTAATAGATGGATGTAGGTATTTTTTAGTAAGAAACTTAGTCTAAATAAAAATTTTATGAAAATATTTAAAATGCAACTAAAAGAAAAGCTAGTTTAATGACTATAAAAAAGTTCATTTATTCTTAATGATTAAATCAAGATTATGATATGCTAGACCTGTATCAACAAATGATAAACTCTTAGTAAAATGTAATTAGTCTTTAGTTATTTTTTACAAGCCTTTTATTTATAGTTAACCAAAGGAAAATATCTATATAGTAACTAGATGGAAAATATATTATAAAGATAATAGAATAAGAAATTTTCAAATTATTTTTTATTTGTTTATTTTTAAATAATAATTATATTTTTATAATATTTATTCTTCTATTTTTTAATCTTGTTAATCATTTATTTATTGTTACTTATTTTTCAAAATACTTTTCATTTGTTTCTTTCTTTACTCTTTCTCTTATTGTTTTCTTTATACATTTTAGTCTTGAATGTTTTTTCTTTACTATTTTTGTTGTTATTTCTAAATTTTCTTCTATTATTTAAAGTTCTTTTCTTCCTAAGTTAGTTTAATGTTTTTATGAAATAAAACTTCTCCAGATAAAATATGCTACTATACTTTATATAGATCCATTGTTATTCTGGGTCCAATTTCCTCTAGCAATATTCAAACTTTTATTTTTTATTCTTTTCCATTAATTTTCGATTTTACTTCAAAAACCTCTTCTTAATATGCTTAGTCAAAAATATTTGTTTTATTTTATAGAAAATATTAAGATATATCTGAGTATGTAGATAAGTCTGGTGTCTATTTACCCTTAAGCAGTTGATTGACCTTTTCATTAACAGTACCAAATTCTTATTTTATCAAGTAATTTCTTAACTCAACTTATCCAAGCTTATTTAATTGGAAAACAATGACTCATTTTATCTTTTTTATCTTATTATTTACAAAGTACTCTTCATTTGGCATCAAAGATTCAAATCAACTTTAGAGATCATCAACCAAACTACTATTTACATTTGGTATCTAAGTATCAAACCCTTAACATATTAGATAAGGAATTCCTAAGGACTATATATCCACTGACTGCTAACAAATGTCTGCCTAAACAAAGTCTCTTTACAAAGAAAAAGACTTCAAAGCAAATGTAAATGTTTTTTCTTATGGAGTTTAAACAAACTTTAAATAAACACCTTTGTCTTTCTCACTTAAAAATAAAAAATTCTTAACTCCGAAGTTCTCCCCTGTTTTAATAAGATCCTTTAATTTGTTTCTATTTACTTCCTCAAATTTCATTGCAGTAAAAGGATACAATAATTCTCTCAGTTCTTTCTTCAGTAAATTTAAGTCCTTAGACAAGTTAGTTCTTTTAATAACCATAGACTTGGGAACAGTATCCAACTCTCCTTCTGTAATCTCTTTATGTGTCTTAGTTTTTCTCTTTTTAGCTTACTCTTTTAGAACCTACTCTTGGCATTTATAAATTTATAAATGAGTGTCTCCAAGCCAGACAAACATAAAAAGGACAAAAAATCTTCTCAGTCCAACAAAACTGAGGATCATGTTGAGGTTGTTCAACCAAAACTTGAATTACTTCTTCATGACTTCAATCAACTCTGCGTCAAGTCTTCCCATTATACTCCAATTCCATGTGGGTTCACTCCTTTGAGCAGACCAATTAAAGACTATCTTAACTATTCTTTTATAAACCTTGATAAGCCAGCAAACCCATCCTCACATGAGGTGGTTGCTTGGGTTAAGAAGATTTTAAAGGTAGAAAAAACTGGTCACTCCGGTACTTTAGATCCATAGACTACAGGTTGTCTTTTGGTTTGTCTTAACAGAGGCACTAGACTAGCTAAAGCCTAGCAAGCTGCAGGTAAAGAATACGTATCTATTCTCAAACTACACACCCCAATTTAATCAAAGGCTGCATTACTTAAAGCCATGGAGATGCTCAAAGGGCCTATTTTCTAAATGCCTCCTGCTATTTCTGCAGTCAAAAAAAGATTAAGAATAAGAGAGATATATGATATCAAGTTACTTGAGTATAATGAAGAAAATAGACTAGCTGCTTTTTGGTGTTCAGTTCAATCAGGATCTTATATCAGAACCCTGTGCCAACATCTAGGATTATTATTAGGAGTTGAGGGATCTATGGAGGAGCTGAGAAGAGTTAGATCAGGTTGTATGGATGAGTACAATGAGTTATATACTCTTCATGATATTCTAGATGCTCAGTATGTTTATGAGACAAAAGGAGATGAGAAATATTTGAGAAAGATCATTAAGCCTATAGAGGCCTTGTTGATGGAAATGCCTAAAATTATTGTCAAAGATACTGCCGTCAATGCCATATGTTATGGAGGCAAACTTTTGCTGCCTGGAGTATTAAGATACTCCTCAAACATTGACATAAATTAAGAAGTAGTTTTGGTTACCACTAAAGGAGAGGCTGTAGCCATAGGCACTGCTCAGATGACTACCTCTGAAATTATGTCTTGTGATCATGGTATTGTAGCAAGTATAAAAAGAGTCATAATGGATAAAGATGTTTATCCAAAAAGATGGGGTCTTGGTCCAAGAGCATAAAGAAAAAAGAATCTAAAGAAATTAGGTCTATTAGATGATAAGGGAAAACCAACACCTAATACTCCTAAGGATTGGGTTGAGTATTATATTGATGAAAAAAACAATAACATTCTTGAACAAGAAAAACCAAAAGAAGAATAATAAACTTCATTTTATTTATATCATTTATTTCTTTTCATTTTCATTTTATTTATTTTTATTTAATTTATTATTAGTAATGGGTAATCCTTTTTCTTATATTAGATCATTGTTTGGCAAAAAAGAGGTCAAAATTCTTATGCTTGGACTTGATGCTGCTGGAAAAACAACGATTATTTTCTAACTTAAACTTGGATTAAATGTATAGACCATGCCTACTTTAGGATTTGTATATGAATAAATTGAGCATAAAAACTTTAAAATGAATGTATGGGATGTTGCAGGACAGGATCAGCTTAGGTCTTTATGGAAACACTACTATCAAAATACCAATGGAGTAATTTTTGTCATAGATTCGGGAGACTGAGATAGAATCAAGCTTGCTAAAGAAGAGCTGCACAAATTAGTCCATGATGATGAGCTTAAAGACTGCACATTATTAATACTAGCTAACAAGTAAGATTTAAACATAATGAGCCCTTAGGAGGTATAAGTTAATATTGATTTTGACAAAATACCTAATAAAGAGAAAAAAGTGGTTGGAATTAATGCTCTAACTGGAGAGGGTCTAAAAGAAGCTATGGACTGGTTTGCGTCACAAATTTAATAAAAATAATTTTAATTCTATTTATAATTATTTATTAAAAACTATTTTATGGAGATAATGATCAATAACAAGAATAGGTTCTATTAATAAAGGGATATTTTAATTATTAATGCAAAATAAAGTGTAATTAAAAGATTTACAAATAATAGAGTTAATAGAGCTGATTTATTAGTAATTTCTTTGTCTTAAATATTAAGTAGGAGAGTTCTATGATGTTGTTTATAATATATAAGAACCTACTTACTTTGTGACTTAAATAATTTAAAAGTATCGATTATTGTATCCATAGTTGCTTTATATAGGGAAAATGTTTTAAAGTCTTAAGTAAGATCTCAACGCACCGAGACCATCTTCAACATCCAATATGATGTATATAGACTTTAATAGAGATTCTATTGAGAATAAAAAATTATAACAATAAAAACAAAATAAACTTATAGAGAATATTCTACATAATTCTAAAGTAAAACAAGAAAGCTGAGAACTTAGTACTTACTAATTTGAGCAATAGTTTCTTAGAGAAATGAATAATCAAAACACAAGTTTATAAAGTAATAACTCTTTCTCGTTCTACTAAAACCAAACTGACTTATAAGAAAGTAATTTTTATTTGAAAACTGATTACAATATTAATAACTTGATAAATGATTCTCTATAATATTCATTTAATTCCCAAAATCGATTTCTAGAATTTAAAGATAAACAAGATACTTTTGAGCCTTTAATATAAGATGCTTGTTTAGAAGATTATAGTGTAATATCCCCATAGTAAGAAAACAATTGATTATGATTAAACCTTAATCAAAATAATAATTCAGATAAAAACAGAACATAATGACCAAAGAGGGGCAGTTATAATATTTGCTCTTTGCATCTTAAATAAGATGCAATATGATTGTCAAGAATGCTGGGAATAAAAGAGGCGTCTAAAGAATTACAGATCCCAGAGAAAAACATAAAGTGATGGATGTTATTGGGGGTAAACAGGAAAAAAGGGGCTGGAAGAAAAACTTAAGACCCTTTAATGGAGGAATTACTGTTAGAATGGATTTGACAAGAATTTTTAATTGATAATAAAATGCCAAGCTAGAGTAAAATAAAATAACAAGGATGACTACTATCTACTTAAAAGGAGTTTAAAGCCTCCAAGGGTTGGTGCGATAAGTTTTTAATAAGAAACAAATAGTTTTTAGATAATATAAAAATGGATGCAAATACAATAGTCCTTAATCCAAATGGTAATTAATTTTGAGTCTATAATTATTATTAATTAACATGTGGAAAAATATTTCTCTAACAAAATTATATTCTATTCTTATTTGATTTCATTATAGTAATTACAAAGGTTGTTTTTATTGTATTGGCCAAATTGTAAATTCATAAATAAAGTATCCTCCTTAAACTCTAAAGAATGATAGTTATTTAGATCAGGATATATAATTTAAAGACCATTGTTTTAATCTAATAATAAATTAGTTTTTTTTGTTTAGACCCTTGTGTCATTATTATTAGTTGAGTTAATTCAATCATTTTAATTTATTAAAACCTCTCCCTGCAACACTTTACTTAAAACTAACATATTTTAGTGATCATGAATGGGATAATAATAGTTTTTAGCGAATTTAAATACATCAAGGCTTATGCAGCCATCAGAATAAATTTAATTATAATCAAAATCAGTATTTTTAATGGCATTTTATACATACATTTACTAAGTAATACCTAAAAAATAGTCTAAAAAATCTCATTATAAAAAAAAACTACACAATTACTAAAAATAGATTGTATTTCTTATCAAATCATAATTTAGTTTTTGTTACTGATAATCTTTAACCATGTTTCTCAATAGTTTCAATATAATTATTCACTTTCCATTCATAAATTATATCTTAAAATTAAATCAATTATAAATTTTTAATAGGGAAGAAAAACAGTGTTACAAAGCTATAAATAAAAACCTTTTTTTATCTCTTGTACTTCAACACAAATATTTAAAATCCAATCTTCATCTATAAGTCTTTATAGTCTTTTCTGGAATTTTGGCAAATCCTCCCAAATATTCAGCCATTTTTGAAAATCATTTTACTCTGGTATTATTTCCAAAGCTTAAAATAACAAATTATCTCCTTTGACAGAACTCAGGTAAACTGTTACAGCCTCATTAGTGCTATCATCTGAGACCAACATACCGAAATGATAAATAACTCAATGTTACTTGCTTGCATTTTCAATTAACTTCTCTAAATTATCTTTATTAAATGCAGACACTTTTTACGACTTTGTTTCATATATTTGAAAAATGATAATAGAGTCTGTTTGGCAGAACTTTCTTACTTTGACTTTCAACCTAAATAAACAACCGTGTTACAGTTTGGTATTAGATAACTTTTCCTCTAGTGCTTTAAGGGTGATTAATGGAAAGTCTAAAAAAACTTCCCTTACAACAGAAGCAACTTTTTACTATCCTTTGAATAGAAGCTAATTGGATTTATATTATATTCCTTGCAAGTGATAATTCCTTAGAAAATCATATTTGTTAACCAATTATTCAACTAATTTATTAGGTTATTTGTTTCCATTTAGTATTTTTTAATAGTCATAAAAATAATGCTCAATTCAAGCAACATAACTGTTTTCTCCTTCATATAACTCAAACTAAGTAACCTGATCATAATTTATCTATACATTAAACTATTTAAAGAAATAAACACAGTCTTGTTTTGGTTCAAAATAGAACAAATTTTATCATAATTAAAAGGTAGTTCAGAACTCATCTACAAATTAATAATTATTCTCCGTATATGTTATTAATTTTAAAATAAGGTCTACGCTATTTTATTGTTTTTTTTCGAAATGAGACCACCATGTAATATAAGACAAAGAGTTATATTTAAGAAAATCACGGGAAAACACTTATAGATACTCCACTCTTTCAATTTCAAAGGTTTCATAAGCAATCTAAGGCTTCTAAGTTATAAGTTTTTATTTTGTTATAAGCAACTCACCCTCTGAATTTTCTCATGTAAATTTACTATATATTTTCCAACAGCTAAAGCTATTCTCGTTGCAAATTACTTAGCCGGAATCAGTAACTTAATAAGAGAATCTTTTAAGTCAAATAATATCTCCTATTGTGGCCTCAATAGGAGCGCTCTAATAAGTTTCAGTGTAAATATTTATTTAAAAAAACTTTTAAAATTTAACACGTTAGTTTTCGCTCTAAAGCTTATAGTTAAATGATGGGTCTACTATTCTCAGTACTGTTTTGAAACTTTCTCCCTCATTTCATCTTCTGCATTAAGAAATATCAACAATTACTCCGAATACATTAAATTTGTTTAGTTTAACTTCATCGCTTATATTTTTTACTATTTCTAAAAGAGTCAGTTCGTGTTTTATAGCCTAGGACATTTATTATTATAGTTATAAATTTAATGGGTCTTGAGAACATCTAATATCATTGTATATGGGTTTATTAATGAATATTAATTAAAATTATAATGGGAATTAAATAGCTTTTTATGACCATAAAAGAAAATGCTCCTGAAGCAATAAGAGAAATAGACTTAGGAGTATATACTTCTAAGACTATGGCTCTCGATGCCTCAAAAACCATATACTAATTCATGGTATCTACCATGAGCACTGGAAATCAAGGTGGAGTCTCTCAAGTAGTTAATCTCACAGACAAAGAAGGAAACTAAACAGGTCATCTGTTGGGTTTTATTTATAAGTCTTTAATGTTCCTAGAGCTGGGAATAAAACCTGTTTGGGTCTTTGATGGTATTCCTCCTGAGGCCAAAAAACTCGAGTTAAAAAAAAGAAGAGAGTAAAAAGATCTTGCTAAATATAAACATGAAGAGGCTAAAGAATTAGATCAAATTGATGAGCAATTAAAGCAAGCTAGTAGATGAATACACGTAACACCATAAATGACAGAGGATGCTATTTAAGTATTAAGACTAATGGGAATACCTGTTTATAAAGCTGTTTCTGAGGCAGAAGCTGAGTGCGTCAGCATGCTGAAGAAAGGTATAGTGGACTGTGTGGGTTCCGATGATATGGATTGTTTGACCTTTGGCTGCAAAACACTTGTAAAAGGAATCAGATAGAAGAATGAAAAAGTGTTTGAAATCAATCTAGACTAGGTTCTTAAAGGACTCGACTTGACTTATGAGTAATTTGTTGATTTTTGTATTCTCTCAGGCTGTGACTATCTTCCAACCATAGCCAGAATAGGACCAGCTACTGCCTTGAAATAGATTCAAGAGCATAAAACTATAGATAATGTATTAAAAGAGATTGAGAATCATAATGAAGATGAAGAAAAAGCAAAATATATCATCCCTCCTAACTATGATTACTAAACAACTTGAGAGCTGTTTTTTTAGCCAGAAATTAGTGAGGATTATCCTGTATTTTAAGTCATGTAATGCGACACTCAAAAACTTTCAGAATTCTTAGTTGATCAAAAGTCTTTCGAATAAAACAGAGTCAAAAGTATTTTATAGAGACTGGAATTAGCTAAGAAATAAAAGCCTTAAATGTCTCTTGAAACATTTTTTGGAAAACCTTAATAAAAATAAATTTAAAAGACTCCCAAAACCAATAGTAAAAGGTTGATCAAAAAATAAGTAAATTAATTTAAATATTTTATAAAGCATAATGAACTAAGATAGAATTTCTAAGAAAAAACTCTTTGTTGCTGACGGTGTCTTCAAGGCCGAAATCCACCAATTCTTCAGCAGAGCTTTGGTCGGATCAGGTTACTCTGGTCTTATTATCAAAAAGTCCTAGCAAAACTTAACCATTGTCATCAAGGTTGTCAATAGACAATCTGCCATAGGTCATGATGGCCACAGAGCCAACGAATATGAGGAATTGTTGGCCAAGAGATATGGATTCCCAACTGGCTATGTTGTCCTTAAATTTGATCTCATTCTCAATAAAGCTCTCTCTGCCAACGCTTAGACTGAGCTTCTTAAAGCCAAGGTCATGTAAAAGGCCCCAATTAGATCAGCTGCCATGTTCATCATTAGAAATGTCATGAAGATCAAGGATGTTAAAGGATGCGAGGTTATCATCTCAGGAAAACTTAGACAACAAAGAGCCAAAGTCCAAAAATACAAATAAGGTTATTTGATCTCCACTGGTCAACCAAAAAATGATTATATAGATCATGCTATCAAATACGTCATTTTCCCATAAGGTTGCATAGGTCTCTAGGTTAAAATTATGTTGCCATATGATATTACTGGAAAATAAGGATGCCCTAAATAGTTGCCAGATAAGATCAGCATCAAGATGCCTTAGACTGAGAGCTAAACTAACTTCTATACTCAAAATTGAGTTTAATAATTTATTCGTTATATTTTTAAATTTAAATTACTTAATATAATTTTGTTGTATGAAATATTAAATAAAATCAATTTTATCATTGGGATCTATTTGCTTCATTTTTATTATAGCCTATCTCAACGGTTGATAAAATATTTAGCATAGAAGTTGTCTGTTATTTTTAACATTACTATTTAACAATTAACTTTCTTATAAAAAAAAATTCTATAATCTTTTAATATTATTGTCATACTCTTCTTTCTTCTTAGTCTCTTCTATAGATTATTTATTAGCTTTTGTTTATATTTCCTAGGAATACTTTATTTATTTATCTTAATACTCTAGTTGAATAAAGTCATTTTAGTTTAACTACTAATTATTAAAATTTTATCTATTTAAATAAACTAAAATCTATTGATATTAGATTTAAATTTCAAATTAATCATATTATTTATTTGTTAAGTACAGTCTAAATATTTCTATACCTAAGTTTAAATAAAAAAACTTAATTTGTTAATCTGTATCCGAACTTAAAATAATATTGTCTGGAAAAAACTATTCTTTGTCAGTAGTAACTATTTATGCTAATAAATCATCTGTTTTTTATTTTAAGTCTAATGTTTCTAATCTTATTTATTCAATATAATCTTATATTTTTTATTCTTCCTTTTATAACTATTCTAAATTTTAATTAATCGTTTATTATGTTTAGTAATTTTACTCTTATAGAATTTCTTAATCCTAATATTATTATGTTTCTTAAGCTTCGGTATTATATATAGAAGTTTAGGTGTTTTTGCTTTCCTCCTCATTATTTTGACTCTATTTTTCAATTTATAATTCTTAGCAAAGCTTAATTTTTTCTTTTACTTGATCTAAATTTAGTGTTAAATCATTTTATTTGTTTTAAAGTTATGATAAATTATATTAATTTTAACTAGATTATAAAAATGATTAAAAAGAAAACTAGTTTAAATAAAATAATTCTTTTTAGTCTAAAATTCTAATCTCTTCTTAACTAAGTAATAATATGAAGCCTTTGTATTGGCAATCTTTAAGAGATAATCTCATTTTTAAAAGACCAATTAAAAGTTCTCTTTGCATTTAATTATTATTACCTAAAGTCATTTGTTTATTAATCTTTATTTAATCTATTTATGATTACATTTCTTTAGTTAGGGTTTGATAATACTGATGAAATTCAATAAATTATTGTAACTCTTCAAAGATGTTGCTTAGGGATAGAATCTATATTTCTTTCTCTTTAGATAATTTATAACTAAGATCCCATATAATATCATCTATTTAATCCGCTATAAATATTATTTTCAAAACACTTCTGGAATAAATTTAAATTATATCTTTAATTTATGTATTGAACGAGTTTTAAAAGTCCTAATACTCAATTTATTTTAGCATTTCATAGAATTTAGGATCTTGAAATATTTTGAATTCCATATCATAATCTTATAAAAAATATGAGATTTAGCCTACCTTAGTTTTTGTTGAGAGTTTATCAAAAATAAATTATTAAATTTATTATAGTGTTGATTGAGTTTACTCTAATAAAAAAAATCCATTTGTTTATATTTAAGGCGTTTTATTTTCAGAATTGGCAAATTCTAAAAAATCATCCTGGGTGGTTTTGATAATTGTGTTTAATAAAAATCATATATTAAAAAATAAACATTTATTTTAGTTTTAGTTATTATTAACATCTTAAATAAATTATTTTTAATCCAATGCATTAAAATAAGTTTATTAAAGCTAATATTACTCAGCTCCATATAATATATTAACATAGTAAAAGAAAACTGATATTTTATTTGATAGATTGGCTAGATTTTTTAACCTAGTTTCTAATTATAATAATTAACTTGAAATTCTATAATTGAACATTTCAAATTTAATATCTTGTAAGTTGGGTTTTTATTCTTTATCTTTATTCTTATGAGTTTCATCTGAGTTTATATTTTATTCTTCCTTAATTTACTGTTCATTTTCTATATCCTATTGACTCTATATATCTTAGCTTGTATTAGATTAATTTTAATCTATTTTATTATTATACTTAGCCTAAGTTAAGTCAGTCATATTTTAGTCTTACATATATTTTAAAGTGTTTACGTTTCTCCATGATCTTAAATCTGAAATAACAATTATTTTATTATTCTAATTTATCTCCTTCTTCTCTTTTATCATCTACTCTAAAACCTCAACATTTCTACTATTATTTACACCATGTATCAAGTCAATAATAATATAATCACTTGTGTTTAAATAATGCCTCCATAGCTTTGGTTTATCTTTATTAATTATTTTGCTAATAATATTTAATTTTTCTTTGCAATCATTATTGTAAGTTACTCTTAGCTTAGCGTGTTCTTCACCACCCTATTCTTTAATTTAGTTAATAATTTCTTTAGTAATAGGATTCTCTGCTTCGAAAACAAAAAAAGACTAATGCATTATAAATTTAATTTAATTTGAAGCCAATTATTTGCTCCATTCTTCTTACCCTTTCTTATAGATAACTAATATTTTATCATATTTTAAATTAATCTTCTTTCATACGAAGAGTTTAATCTTGTATAAAATTTAGCTCCATTATATCTGGTCAATTATCAACTTCAAAAGCTCCTTAAATCTTTGCCATATCTTTTAAAATTATCTCCATTTCCTATTAAGGTCCCTGTTTTAGTATTTTGTTCTATTCTTCTAGATCTTGCTTTAATTATAAAACCATATTGTCAATATCCTTGCTTTACTAATTAAATCTTTTAACAGTCTCTTGCTAATACTCAATGTTCACAACTATTGGGATATTTCTTGACTTATTTTCTTCATTTTTCATATAAAAATTTAAATTAATAATTAAGGTATCCAATACAGAGTATGATTTAGTTATGTAAATGGATAAAAATTCAAGAGGCAACAATCAATGGTTTTATTTTTCTGTCTAAAATCTTGTTCCAGGCAAGTAATACACCTTGAATGTA
>ERZ724506.194-NODE-194-length-23739-cov-10.179699_pt1 | contig 23739 bp, 22 predicted proteins | sample MGYA00376039_ERZ724506 | MGnify/ENA primary metagenome ERZ724506 (study PRJEB28724, sample SAMN07190887) | wastewater metagenome | isolation source: effluent of sewage treatment plant in Hong Hong | place: USA: Christiansburg, Virginia | collected 2016-03-01 ... | reverse complement strand
GGCGAAGCGCAAACTTTGGAAGTCGATAAGCTCATCGTTTCCATCGGTCGCGTGCCGAATACAGATGGTTTGAACGCTGCTGCCGTAGGCTTGGCTTTGGACGAGCGCGGCATGATTGTGGTGGATGCCGATTGCAAAACCAACCTCCCCGGTGTGTGGGCGGTGGGCGATGTGGTGCGCGGCCCGATGCTGGCACATAAAGCGGAAGAAGAAGGCGTAGCCGTGGCAGAACGCATGGCGGGTCAACACGGTCACGTCAACTTTGGCACGATTCCGTGGGTGATTTACACCAGCCCCGAAATCGCGTGGGTCGGTCGTACCGAGCAGCAGTTGAAAGCCGACGGTGTGGCGTACAAAGCGGGTTCTTTCCCCTTCCTCGCCAACGGTCGCGCCCGCGCTTTGGGTGATACCACCGGCTTTGTGAAGTTCTTGGCGGATGCCACCACCGATGAAATCTTGGGCGTTCATATCGTAGGCCCAATGGCCAGCGAGTTGATCTCCGAAGCCGTAGTCGCTATGGAATTCAAAGCCAGCGCGGAAGACATCGCCCGCATTTGCCACGCCCACCCATCCTTGAGCGAAGCCACTAAAGAAGCGGCTCTGGCGGTGGATAAGCGTACTTTGAACTTCTAATTGCAGAAAGAGGTAGCCCTGTGAGCGTGAAAGCCACTTACGAGGCGGAACTCGCCGCGCGGGGTTACCAGCCCGATGCGGCGCAGTTGCGTGCCATTGATGCCCTCGAACGCTGCGCCAATGAATGGGCGGTGTACAAAGCCAAGCGTTCTAATTCCTTCAAAAAGCTGATTCACCGACCCGATATTCCACGCGGCGTATATATGTTCGGCGGTGTCGGGCGCGGCAAGAGCTTTTTGATGGATTGTTTCTTCAATGCCGTCCCGCTCAAACGCAAAGTGCGGCTGCATTTTCATGAATTTATGCGGGAAGTCCACCGCGAACTGGCGGATTTGCAAGGCATTGTGAACCCGTTGGATGAACTCGGCAAACGAATTTCCAAGCGTTATAAACTGATTTGCTTTGATGAATTTCACGTAGCCGACATCACGGATGCGATGATTTTGCATCGGCTGCTGCAATCATTATTCGATAACGGCGTGGGTTTTGTTACCACGTCCAATTTTCACCCCGATGGCTTGTATCCGGGTGGTTTGCATCGCAACCGCATTTTGCCCGCCATCGACCTGCTGAATACAGGCTTGGAAGTGCTGAATGTAGACAACGGAACCGATTACCGTTGCCGCACGCTGGAGATGGTGACGCTGTACCACATTCCACACGGTGAAGCAGCCGATAGTGCGATGGAGCAAGCCTTCACCGCACTAGCCGCCACCCACGACGAAGACCCTACCCTGCACATCGAAGCCCGTCAGATTCAGGCCAAGCGCAAAGCGGGCGGCGTGGTGTGGTTCGATTTCAAAACCCTCTGTGGCGGGCCACGCTCGCAAAGTGATTATTTAGAAATCGCTTCGCTCTTTCACACGGTATTTTTAAGCAACGTGCCGCACATGCCCGTGCGGATGGCTTCGGAAGCGCGGCGTTTTACGTGGTTGGTCGATGTGTTGTATGACCGCCGTGTCAAACTGGTGATGTCCGCCGAAGTCCCCCCCGAACAGCTTTACACCGAAGGCCCTATGGCACACGAATTCCCCCGCACGGTTTCCCGCTTGGGGGAGATGCAATCCAAAGAATACCTCTCGTTGGAGAAGCGCAATGTGGATACGGGCTTAACCTAGCGCATCCCCACCACGGTTTTGCCAAAAATAGTCTGTGCGTGGGGAGGAAGACTGCGCCAGTAGTTTTCCTTACCCGCCACTTGTCCACCCAACTCCGCCGCAGCGTGCCAGCCCCAACGGGGGTTGTATAAAAAGGCGCGGGCGAGGGCGATTAAATCGGCATCACCCGCTTGCAAAATCGCTTCGGCTTGCTGGGCTTGTGTGATCAAACCCACGGCAATGGTCGGCATCTGGCTGGCATCGCGCACGGTGCGGGCAAAGGGAACTTGGTAATTCGCGCCCAATGCAATTTTTTGCTGGGGCGACAATCCACCCGACGATACGTGAATGAAATCGCAACCCAAGGCTTTTAAGCGTTGCGCCAATTCTGCGCTTTGGTTGGCATCCCAACCACCTTCGACCCAATCGCTTGCCGAAATACGCACCCCCAAAACACCCGCATACGCTGCACGCATCGCCGTGAAAATTTCCAGCACATAGCGAATGCGGTTTTCAAAACTTCCGCCATAGGCATCGTCACGCTGATTGGAAAGCGGTGATACGAATTGATGCAGCAAATAGCCATGCGCGGCGTGCAATTCAATTGCATCCACGCCGACCCGTTGCGCACGCTGGGCAGCGGATACAAAGGCATCGCGCACGCGCTCCATATCGGCTTGCGTCATGGCGGTGGGCGGGGTTTCGTGCGGCAAGTGGGGGACGGCGGAGGGGGCGACGGTTTCCCATCCACCTTGCGCGGGGCTGAGGAGTTGCGCTCCTTGCCACGGTAAAGCACTCGATGCTTTTCGCCCTGCGTGAGCCAGTTGGATGCACACCGCCGTTTGGGGAGCCAACGCACGAGCGCGGCGCAGGGTATCGCTCATCGCGGCTTCGGTGGCATCGTCCCACAGTCCCAAACACGCGGGGGTGATTCTGCCTTCGGGGACGACGGCAGTCGCTTCGATAATAAACAGACCCGCACCGCTATTCAGCAGATTACCCCAGTGCATTAAATGCCAATCGCTGGTCAAGCCGTTGTGTGCGGCATATTGGCACATGGGCGCAACCACGATGCGATTGGGAAGTTGCAAGCCTTTTTCCGAACTGCCAAGGTAAAAAGGTGTAAAAAGTAAGCTCATATAAAAAATTCCGTCTATTCCAAATGTGTATCATCAAACTTTATTCTATTTAACAACTGCCCTTTCAAGGAGTACACCATGTCATTCTTCGATTTCATCAAGAAACAATTTATCGACATCATTCAGTGGACTGAAGACGGAGATGGTACGCTGGCATGGCGCTTCCCCATGCAGGATATGGAGATTCAAAACGGCGGTCAATTGGTCGTGCGCGAATCCCAAATGGCGGTTTTTGTGAACGAAGGCAAAATTGCCGATGTCTTCGGCCCCGGTACGCACAAACTCAGCACCCAAACCCTGCCCGTTTTAACCTACCTGAAAAACTGGGACAAGCTGTTTGAATCGCCCTTCAAGAGCGATGTGTACTTCTTCAGCACCCGCCAACAAATCGACCAAAAATGGGGCACTCCACAGCCCATCACGATTCGGGATAAAGATTTTGGCATGGTGCGCCTGCGTGCCTTTGGTAACTATGCCTTCCGCATTGCCGACCCCAAATTGTTCCACACCGAGATTTCCGGTACGCGCGATGAATACGGCGTAGAAGATTTGGATGGACAACTGCGCGGCCTGATTTTGCAAAACATCAGCACCGCGATTGCCTCCAGCGGCATTCCGTTCCTCGATTTGGCGATGAACCAAATGGAGTTCGCCAAAGTCTTGAAAAATCAGATGCTTCCCGAGATGGAGAAACTCGGGTTGAAGCTGGAAAACATGACGGTGCAAAATGTCTCTCTGCCCGAAGAGTTGCAAAAAATCCTCGACCAAAAAATTGGCATGGGCATGATTGGCAACGACATGGGCAAGTTCATGCAATACCAAACCGGACAAGCCATTCCCGTATTCGCAGCCAATTCAGGGGGCGGCAGCGTGGCAGGCGATGCGATGGGCTTAGGTGCTGGCATGGCATTGGGGCAAATTTTGGCTCAAAATATGCAAAATGGTTTCCAAAATCACCAGCAAGCCGCACCTGCGCCAGTGCCTGCTCCCGCTCCAACCCCCGCACCTGCACCGGTGCAGCAAAGTGCCGATGACATCATCGCCATGCTGGAAAAGATTGGTAATCTCAAAGCCAAAGGCATTTTGTCGGAGGAAGAGTTTGCCATCAAGAAAGCGGAATTGCTGAAAAAACTGGGCTAAACCGTGACTACCGCCAATGCACCGCAACGGCGTTATACCGCGCCTTGTCCGGGATGCGGTGCGCCAGTCGATTTCCGTTCCGCCCAATCCACGCACGCGGTTTGTGGCTACTGCCAAAGCACGGTGGTACGCCAAGGCGATGTGCTATCGCGCTTGGGCAAAATGGGAGAATTGTTCGACGACCACAGCCCCTTGCAATTGTTTGCAACGGGTCAATTCCAGAAAAAAACGTTCACGCTGATTGGTCGTTTGCAATACAAAACCAGCGACGGCACTTGGACGGAATGGAACGCCTTTTTTGACGACGGCAGCACCGGCTGGCTGGCAGAGGATAACGGTGCTTACGTCTTCACCCTCAGCACCGCCGCACCGCGTGAACTGCCAACTGCCGAGCGTTTTGCGATTGGCAACCAAGTTACCATCAACAGCAAATCCTACAGCGTTGCCAGCAATGTCAAAGCCACGCTGATTAGTGCGCAGGGCGAATTGCCCAAACTTCCACCCATTGGTGAACCCTTTGATGTGGTGGAATTGCGCAACGTGATGGGGGAGGTGTTGAGCATTGACTACACCGCCCAGCCGCCCGTGGTATCGCAAGGCATGGCGGTGATGTTGGAGGATTTGGCACTCAAAGGGCTAAAAGACGAAAAAGGCGGTTCGGTTAAAGAGGAAAAAGGGCGGCATTTCAACTGCCCGCACTGCGGTTCACCCGTCACGGTAGCGCTGGCAACCAGCAAAAGCATCACCTGCGGCAGTTGCAATACGTTGATTGACTTGAGCCAAGGCGTGGGCAAGGAACTGCAAGCCGCGATTCAAGATGAACCGATTCAGCCGCTGATTCCGCTGGGTTCTATCGGAAAATTGCAGGGCGTATCGTGGCAGGTGGTGGGCTTTCAGCACCGCATGGGTCAAGAGCCGGATGATCCTGATGAACAATTTGGCTGGAGTGAATACCTGCTTTACAACCAAAAGCGCGGATTTTCTTTTTTGGTCGATTCCGAAGAAGGCTGGAGCTTGGTGCGCCCCGCCACGGGTGCGCCAACCGTAAAAGGCAAAACGGCGGTTTACCAGAATCAAAATTACACACTCAAATACAGCTACCAAGCTGAAACCGAATATGTGTGTGGTGAGTTTTATTGGCTGGTGCAGCGCGGGCAGAAAACCCAGAATCAGGATTTTGCTAATGGCAAAAACCTGCTTTCATTGGAACAAACCAAGAGTGAGGCCGTGTGGTCGGCAGGCGGCATCGTCGCCAGCGATGTGGTTGCCAAGGCCTTCAATTTGGATGCCAAAAGCGATTTATTCAAGCGTGAAGATGCCAGCCCTTTAAGCACCGCCAGCCGAGTGGGGGTGATTACCATCATCGCACTCATCGTTTTGGCGATTGTGCTGATTGCTATGCTCAGTAATTGTTCCAATACTTCCAGTAGTTACAGCTCCCGCACCTCTGGCGGATCGTATGGTGGCTCTTCCGGTGGCGGTGGGCATAAATAAACGCATATCCATTTTTAGGAGAACTTTTTCATGTTGAACCCGAATCTTTTGATGACATCGTTGGTATTTGCCCTGCTGGGCGTGGTGATTTTTTGGGTGTGCTTCATCATCATCGATAAAATCACGCCCTACGATTTGTGGGGCGAGATTGTGGAAAAGCAAAATATCGCCCTCGCACTGGTGGTTGCAGCCATGAGCCTTGGCATTTGCGTCATCGTCGCCGCAGCGATTCATTGAATGGTGCGTACTGTCACGGCTATCACAGCTATCACGGTTCTCCAGTCACTGCACTGGGCGCAGGCGCAAGGGCTGGATCGTTTGGATGCGCAATTATTGGTATTGCACGCCGTCGGCCGCTCGGAGAACGATCGCGCTTGGCTGCTGACCCACGATGCCGACACGTTATCGCCCGCCCAATGGGGCATTCTGCAAGCAAGCGTTGCCCGCCGCGCTGCGGGAGAACCGTTAGCGTATATCCGAGGGTATAAAGAATTTTTCGGCCTACACCTGCATGTCGATGCCCGCGTGCTTGACCCGCGCCCCGATACCGAAACATTGGTGGAATGGGCGTTGGATGTAGTACCGAAATCTTCTCCCTCTACCCAGCGGGTGGTGGATGTGGGAACGGGCAGTGGTGCGATTGCTTTGGCCTTGAAGCACACACGCCCGCAATGGGATGTTACTGCCGTGGATGTGAGTGCCGATGCGCTCGCGGTAGCGCTTGCCAATGCCCAGCGTTTGGGATTGGTGGTGCGTGGTGTACAGAGCAGTTGGTTGGAATCGGTTGAAGGATTATTCGATTTAATCGTATCCAACCCGCCCTACATCGCCGAAGAAGATACGCATTTACCCGCTCTGCAACATGAACCAACCCTCGCGCTGACCAGTGGAGTCGATGGGTTGGATGCCATTCGTACCCTTATCCAACAAGCACCCACGCATCTGCGGGCAGGGGGCTGGTTGTTGATAGAACACGGCTACGACCAAGCCCCAGCTGTGCGCGATTTACTGCAAACAGCGGGTTTTGGTAGCGTGCAATCCCGCCACGATTTAGCGGGTATTGCACGGTGTAGCGGTGGGTGCTGGTTAGCCGATTAGTTGAGCGGGCTAGCCGATGCGCAACTGGGTTCGGCTGTCGCGTTGGCGATTTGCTTGGTCAGCGTTGCACTGCCCGCAGTCGTCAAAGCCGATTTACCCAATACCAAGCAAGTGCGGTATACCAGTTTCTTGCTGGTGGGGACAGCGGTAATGGATGCAAACGCACCATTCACATTAGAACCCATGCCCACGATGGTCGCCAAAGAACCATACATCGGCGCACTACCCCATGCCAGTTGGGTTTTGGTGCTGGGTGCGCCATCGGGAACGATATTCCAGTTAGCGGAATAGAAAGGCCACGATCCGGGGTTCAGAGCGCCATCGGGTGCGCCGTTGTAGTCGGATAGATTTTTACCGCTCAAACCACGTTCATCTGCCCAGCCACCGTAGGCGAGACCCGTATCGGTTCCCAGTTTGTATTCAAACAATCCCATCTCGTAAGTCGTGCCACCGGAAATAGCAGTCATCGCGTTATAGGGACGTGTGGGCGCGGTCAGGTTCGTCCAGTTCCAACCGGTTGCGCTGGTGAGGTTGGTGGAGCTGTTATTGGTGGTGTAAAACTGGCTGACCGAATCACCCCATTGCAAATTGTTGATAGCCGCAGCGGTATCGTTATTGGCAAAGTGCATCACACCAAAAGGCCCACGCACACCGAATGCCAGTTGTCCGGGGGTGGTGTCTTTCAGGTCAATCTTGACATCAATACGGGGGGCATCTTTGCCATTTTCAAACGTCCATTGCGTGGTCACGGGAACCATGAATTTGCGATGGGCGGTTTTGGCAGCTGGCGTAGGAGAGTCTGCGTTAGCGAGTGCCGCAGTCGTTCCCCATACCGGATAGAGAATCGTAAACTGGTGGGTAGCGCTGGTGCTGGTGCTGGTGATGGTGGATTGGGATGAAGCCGTTACCGCAAAACTACGGCCATTGGGTTTGTCGGTATCGTTATTGAGGGCAGCAATCGTGCTCCACTCGCCATTGTCAAGGTTACGCACATGTTCGTATCCCACAAAATAGCCCCAGCAACCATCATCTGCACCATCATCGCAGCTGAGGGTTACGGGATTGGTTCCATCCATATAGCTCATGCTCAACGCATAGCCACCGTTACCGGAGTTGGTGGAGAGTTGCTTCTTCAAGGAAATAGTGCGGGGTTTGCCAGCGGAATCCATCCAAGTGTAGGTCGTTGCACCAGAGCCGGATACGATGTCATCATTCACACGCTTGAGTCCAGCCGCACCAGTTTCGGTTCCGGTAGGTGCTGCGGGGCCGGGTTCTGTTCCAGTAGGATAGCCGCAATTCGCTTCACGCGCCAAGGGTACAAAGGTACTTAAACCGCCCAAATCCAACACTTTAGAACCCAACTGATCGCCAAATACAAACACTTGCGTTGTATTCGCACCGATATTCACACCCACAAATGTACCGGTAGAGGGATAAGAACGGTAATGAAACGTATCGACTGTTTGGGTGGCGGTGCGTGCGGGGGTGAGTAGATTGGGGGCTTGACCCTCAGCCCAATCCAAAAAACATTCGGTATCGGTCAAAGCAGCATGGGCAGAAGGAGCGCACACCGCAAAACAAGCAGACGCTAAAACGCTAACACGGAGATGGGCAAAGGTAAATATCATCGTTCAAATCCTCAAAGAAATAGAAAGAAGTTTAACAATACTGAGGGTTACATGGATTACATATACTTACACAAAGGGCAAACCCTAGCCCTACAGCTTCACCGCGAATGCAAGCGGGGGATAATTCGCGGTTTCCTTTTTACTTTGGAGTTTTTAATATGAGCGACACCCCTAATTCCCAAGACACCCAGCAACGCATTGGCGAACTGGTGAAGAACAATCCCATCATGCTGTTCATGAAAGGTACGGCGAGCTTTCCCCAGTGCGGCTTTTCCGGTCGTGCTGTGCAAATTTTGAAGGCGTGTGGTGTAGACCCCAAATCCATCAAAACCGTGAACGTGTTGGAAGATGCTGAGATTCGCGCTGGCATCAAAGAATACAGCAGCTGGCCCACGATTCCCCAGCTTTACCTGAAAGGTGAATTTATCGGCGGCTCGGACATCATGATGGAAATGTACGAAAAAGGCGAACTGCAAGCCGAGATCGCTAAGCTGTAAATTCCCACAGCTTTTGGCAAGAAAACACCGCGTTGGGGTATTCCGGCTTACCGCGTGAGCCGTTGTAACGCCCTAACGCCATGTATAAATCACCTTTTTCCCGATCCAGATAGTGGCGCAAAATCAAGCAGCCAAAGCGTAAATTGGTTTGCATGTGAAAGAGTTTGTCGGCATCGCCATCGCCAATCACGCGCGTCCAAAACGGCATCACCTGCATATAACCCCGCGCACCGGCAATGGAAATAGCGTGTTTGCGAAATCCACTTTCCACCTGAATTAAACCCAGCACCAACGATATATCCAGCCCCGCGCGTTTACTTTCGTACCACACGGTGTGCAAAAACTCTTGGCGCGTTTGCGTATCGGGTTTTCTTTTTTTGAGCCTCTCGCTCATTTCACCGAGCCAACGCAGGTATTTCAGGCGCGATTCCGTATCCGCAAACTCCGCAATCGGCGGAGCCGTGTTCGCCACCGCGCGGCTCAATGCGCTGCGTACCGAATCAATCAGCGGCTCCTCCACTTGCTTACCCGCCCACGCCTGCGGTGCAGCAAGGAACGACAGCGCCCCGAGGAGCGCGGTTCTACGATTCATTCCAAACGCGCACGCAAATGCGCGGCAATTTCACCGACGGCGACTTTGGTGGCAGCGGCATCGCGGCGGTGTTGGTATTCGACCACGCCTTCTTTCAACGCACGGTCGCCGATGGTGACGCGGTGCGGTACGCCAATCAGCTCCCAATCGGCAAACATCGCACCCGGACGCTCGTTGCGGTCATCCAACATCACGTCCACACCGGATGCAAGCAAATCGGCGTACAGCGATTCGGCGGCTTCTTTGACGTTCGGAAAACGGTCGGGGCTGATCGGGCACAGCACCACGGTAAAAGGCGCGATGGAATCCGGCCAAATAATGCCTTTGTCATCGTGGTTTTGTTCGATTGCCGCAGCGGGCAAACGTGTGACACCGATGCCGTAGCAGCCCATTTCCATGAACTGCGGTTTGCCGTTGACATCTAAAAACGTAGCATTCATTGCACGGCTGTACTTGGTTCCAAGGTAGAAGACGTGTCCGACTTCAATGCCGCGCTCAATCGCCAGCACGCCTTTTCCATCGGGCGACAAATCGCCTTCCACCACGTTGCGCAAATCGGCGATCAAATCGGGTTCGGGCAAATCGCGCCCCCAGTTCACACCGCGAATGTGAAAATCTTTTTCATTCGCGCCACAAATCCAATCGGACATGACGGCTACATCACGATCCGCAATGATTTTCAGCGGTTTTTTCAAGCCCACTGGCCCCAAGTAACCGGGTTCGCAACCCAAGTATTCGTCGATTTCTGCGTTGGTGGCAAAGCGGAATTCGGCTAATCCGGGCAGTTTGCCGACTTTCACTTCATTCATATCGTGATCGCCACGCAACAGCAATAGCCAGATTTGGGTTTTGACGATGTTGCCCACTTCATCCAGCATATCGGTGGCGAGAACCAGCGATTTCACGGTGGTTTTCAAATCCACACCCAGCAATTCAGCGACTTCTTCGCAGGTACTTTTACCGATGGTTGCTACTTTTTCCATAGCTGCCTGTGCAGACGTAGAGCGCGTTACAGGCATTTCAGGTGCTTTTGCTTCTGCTTTTTCGATATTCGCGGCGTAATCGCTATCGGGCGCGGTGCAATAAATAATCGCGTCTTCGCCGGTGGAGGCAATCACTTGAAATTCTTCGCTCAAATCGCCGCCAATCGCGCCACTATCAGCGGCTACGGCACGGTAACGCAAGCCGAAGCGATCAAAAATTTTGCGGTACGCACCCGCCATGATTTGGTAGCTGGCTTTGGCGCTGTCGGGGTCACGGTCAAAGCTGTAGGCATCTTTCATGATGAATTCACGCCCACGCATCAGCCCGAAACGGGGACGGCGTTCATCGCGGAATTTGGTCTGAATTTGGTAGAAGTTCTTTGGTAACTGTTTGTAGCTCTTGATTTCTTGGCGGGCAATATCGGTCACGACTTCTTCGCTGGTGGGCTGCACTACGTAGTCGCGGGCGTGGCGGTCTTGGATGCGCAGGAGTTCTGACCCCATTTTGTCGAAGCGTCCGGTTTCCTGCCACAGTTCGGCGGGTTGGATGACGGGCATGGTGAGTTCGATGGCTCCGGCGCGATTCATCTCCTCGCGCACAATGGCTTCGACCTTGCGAATCACCCGCAAACCCATCGGCATATAGGTGTAAATACCCGCGCCGAGTTTTTTAATCATGCCCGCACGCATCATCAGCTTGTGGCTGGCAACTTCGGCATCGGCGGGGGCTTCTTTGAGGGTAGAAATGAGAAATTGAGAGGCTTTCATGGACGAACAACTATAGATAACTATGGATAATGGGCGCAGTTTAAAAATTGGGGTTTGATTATGCTTGACCGAGACGGCTTTCGGCCGAATGTCGGCATCATCCTGCTCAACCATAAGAATCAGGTATTTTGGGGCAAGCGCATCCGCACGCATTCGTGGCAGTTTCCACAAGGCGGTATTGATCGAGGCGAAACCCCCGAGCAAGCCATGCTGCGTGAGTTATACGAAGAGGTGGGACTGCGCCCACAGCACGTCAGCATCGTTGCCCGTACCCGAGACTGGTTGCGCTACGAGGTGCCGGATCGTTACATTCGCCGCGATGCGCGAGGCCACTACAAAGGCCAAAAACAAATATGGTTTCTTCTGAAACTCCTTGCCAACGACTGGGATTTGAACCTGCGTGCCACCAGCCACCCCGAGTTTGATGCGTGGCGCTGGAACGATTATTGGGTTCCGCTGGATTCGGTGGTCGATTTCAAACGCGGGGTGTACGAAATGGCGCTGACCGAGCTGTCACGCTATTTGCCGCGCATTGATACACACTACGAAGCGCGGGGACGCTTTTTGCGCCACGCCCTGTACCAGCATCAACCCCAGTCCTAATCCGCATTTCTCAGTTCTTGAGAGCGGGGTGGCGGTTGGAATCAAACCAAGCGCGTGCGGCATCGCAATCCAGACGGATGCCTTGTGTGAGGGTATCGAGGCTATCGTATTTCAGCTCATCGTGCAGTTTATGCAGCAGCTCCACGCGGACAATTTTACCGTAAGCCCCTTCTGCCCCCAGCGTAGCAGGCCAGTCCAAGCAATGGGTTTCGAGCAAGACGCGCCCGCCATTGACATCATTTGGATCCAGTGAAGGACGCACTCCCAGATTGGCGACACCCTGCAACGGTTTGTGCGACAAGCCATGCACCAGCACCACAAAAATACCACTGGCGGCGGGTTTCCAGTGGGAAAAACGCAAATTCAGCGTCTTGAAACCCAACGTGCGCCCCAGCTTGCGCCCATGCACCACATGGCCGGAAATCGTATACGGTCGCCCCAGCAGCCTTGCGGCATCGTGCATTCGTCCTTGACCCAAGGCTTCGCGCACGGCGGAACTGGAGACGCGCAGTTTATGCACCTCGTAACTATTCATGCGGGCGACATCAAAACCGTGTGTATCACCAGCGGCATCGAGTAGCGCATAGTCGCCCACACGCTGCTTACCGAAGCGAAAATCATCGCCCACCAGCACGTATTTTGCGCCCAGCCCTTGCAGCAACACATCGTGAATAAACGCTTCGGGTGATTGGTTGGCGAGCTTGTCACCAAACGGCACAATAATGGTTTGATCGACACCGCATTGCGCCAAATCTTCCAACTTATCGCGCAGCGTGCCAACCCGTGCGGGGGCGAGTTCGGGCTTGTGGAATTTTCCGGCAAAATAATCGCGCGGATGGGGTTCAAACGTCAGCACGCAACTAGGGATGTTTCGCTGTGCGGCTTCTCCGCGTAAAAGTGCCAACATCGCCTGATGCCCCCGATGCACGCCATCAAAGTTCCCGATGGTCAGCGCACAAACAGGAGCCACACCCGGGTGGTGAAAACCGCGAAATACTTTCATGGGGGATTTTGCTATTTGCTAATTACGTAAAAGGGGGGAGAGTTTAGTGCGATTTTGTCAAAGCCACCCACCACCACCCGATTGGCGTGCTTGGTATTGGGACGATGGGCGCTTACTGGGCTGGATGCCGCCCGAACGCGCCACCATGTTGGCGCAGTTGCTCCCCCGCCATCTTCCCCTGCGGCAAGAGGGGGCGGGGCGCTGGGTGTGGCACGCGGCATCTGCCTCGGTTGCCGAACGCAGCCAAGTGTTGCAAACCATTGCCAACGATTTATACGCACGCGGCCTCATTCACGGCTGGCGTAATGAGCGGTATGCCTGCTGGGGAAATTGCGATGCCGCATGGCCTTACCCGCAACCCGAACTCTTTCGGCTGGAGCGTTCCGCCTTTCGCTATTTTGGTTTACGCAGCCACGCGGTGCATGTGCATGGCATCACGGTCGATGGTCGTATGTGGTGCGGTAGACGCGCCGCCAATAAAGCCATTGATCCGAAATTATTGGACAATCTGGCGGCAGGTGGTTTGCCCGCAGACGAGCAACCCGTGCATTGTGCGGTACGTGAAATCCAAGAAGAAGCAGGGCTGCACCGCACGCCGAAGGATTTCATCGGCGGGGTGTATGAAATTCTCTCAGAACGCGCTGAACCAGAAGGTTGGCACAATGAGAGGCTCTTTGTTTACACTACCCGCCTTGCAGCGCATGAGCGCCCTATTAACCGCGATGGCGAAGTCAGTGAATTCATGTGCCTCGATCTCCCAGAGGTTCTTCGGCGTATACAGGCTGGTGAATTTACCCTTGATGCAGCACTTTGTATTACCACTTCCTATGCCCGATACGCCCATCACTGAATCCATCATCCGCACAACCACACCATGCCACCGAGTTGCAACAAAAAGTCGGGCTGCAAATACAGGCTAAACACCCATGCCAACACGGTCAGCACCGCCAGAATGCCGCCCGATACGGCTATTTTTTTAGGCACGGACAACGGCAGTCTCCTTCACGGGTAAGTTAATCAAAGCCGCAGCAACCCCAAGCGCGATGGCGATAAACCAGACGGCATCGTAATTCCCGTTTTTATCGTACAAATACCCGCCCAGCCATACGCCCATAAACGAGCCGACTTGGTGGCTACAAAAGACAAATCCGCCAAGCATGGAAAGGTGTTTCACGCCGAAGATATTTGCCAATGCCGCGTTGGTGAGCGGTACGGTCGAAAGCCACAGCACGCCCATCACCGCCGAGAACACGTACACGCTAGCCGGTGACAGTGGCGATAAAAGAAAAATCGTAATAGCGATGGAACGGGTGAGGTAAATGAGTGACAGCAAATTTTTCTTTTGAAATGTCTGCCCCAAAACACCCGCGCCATACGTGCCGAATACGTTGAATAGCCCAATAATCGCCAGCGCGTAACTGGCTACGGTGGGCAGTTGACCCATGTCTTTGAGGTAGCTCGGCATGTGAACGGCAATAAACACCACCTGAAACCCGCACACAAAATACCCCGCCGTCAGCAGCAGAAAACTGGGGTGTGAAAACGCTTCCTGCAAAGCGTGGGCAATGGTTTGATTTGGTTTTTGCCCTGCAACTGGCGCGTGGGTGGAATGCAAATCCGGTTCACGCAGCCCATACGCCAGCGGAATCATCAAGAGTGCGGCAACGCCCAGAATCAGCAGCGCATCTTGCCAACCCCATTGGTTAATCAAAAATCCTTCGGTCGGAACCATGAAGAATTGTCCAAACGACCCCGCTGCCGCTGCTACCCCCATTGCCCACGGTCGGCGGGCGGGTTCGACATTGCGCCCGATCACGCCATAGATCACGGCATAAGTCGTTCCGGCCTGCGCGGTTCCGATCAAAATTCCGGCAAACACGGTGAACAAAAACGGCGTATTCACAAGCGCCATGCCTGCTAAACCCAGCGCGTACAAAATCGCTCCGCCCACAATCACGCGAAATGCACCAAAGCGGTCGGCAACCATGCCCGCAAAAATGCCCGTAATGCCCCACGTTAAATTTTGAATCGCCAACGCCATCGCAAACGATTCGCGCGTCCAGCCCTGCGCTTGGGTAATGGGTTGCAGCCACAGTCCAAAGCCGTGGCGTATGCCCATGGATAAAGTGACCACACCCGCGCCGCAAGCTAACACTTGGACAATCGAAAGGGATGGCGCAGGAGAAGAAGGTTGGCGTGAATTGTGCATAAGGAAACGGCTATAGTATTGGTATCACCCCTATAGGATGGTGCTTCTGAATACGCTATCGTATAGGAAGTGGTGCTTTTGTGTGTCCACCCTTTTTTAACTGGAGAAATTATGAAACTCAAGATTGTTGCGTCTGCGATTTTGGCATTGTCCGCTGGCTTTGCATCGGCACAAACCGTTGTGATGATTGGTCATGTGGCTCCCTTGAGCGGTGCTATTGCCCATTTTGGCAAGGACAACGAAAACGGCGCAAAAATGGCTATTGAGGAGTTGAATGTTGCGGGCGTTACCATTGGTGGTAGTAAAGTCACCCTGAAATTGATGGCAGAAGACGATGCCGCTGATCCCAAACAAGGTACAGCCGTCGCCCAAAAATTGGCCGATGCCAAAGTAGCTGGTGTGGTCGGTCACTTGAATTCGGGTACAACGATTCCCGCTTCCAAAATCTACAGCGATGCAGGTATTCCCCAAGTTTCTCCCTCCGCTACCAACCCCAAATACACCCGCCAAGGCTTCAAAACAACGTTCCGCGTAGTTGCTGATGATGTACATTTGGGTAGCACGTTGGGTCGCTATGCGGTGAAAGATTTGAAAGGCAAAGCCATCGCCGTGATTGATGACCGTACCGCTTACGGTCAAGGCGTTGCCGAAGAATTTGCGAAAGCCGTAGTCGCTGCGGGTGGAAAAATCGTGGCGAAAGAATTTACTACCGATAAGGCGACCGATTTCAACTCCATTCTGACCTCCATCAAAGGTAAAAAAGCCGATATAGTCTTCTTTGGCGGTATGGATGCAGTGGGTGGCCCTATGCTGCGCCAAATGAAATCCTTGGGCATCAACGCTAAATTCATGGGTGGTGATGGTATTTGTTCTACTGAATTGCTCAAGTTAGGCGGCGATGCGATCAGCGATAACCAAGTATTCTGCGCCGAAGCCGGTGGCGTAGAAGGTAAAGCCAAAGAAGGCATGGATAAATTCAAAGCCACCTTCAAAGCCAAATTTGGCGCAGACGTACAACTGTACGCCCCCTACGTCTATGACAGCGTGAAAGTCATGGTTGCCGCGATGGTAAAAGCCGGTTCTGCTGATCCTGCTAAATACCTGCCCGTATTGGCAGCGACTAAAGATTTCGCTGGCGTAACTGGCCCCATCACATTCGATGCCAAAGGCGACATCAAAAACGGCGCTTTGACCCTGAAAACCGTTAAAGGCGGTAAATTGGTTGAATTGGCTGTGATTCGTTAATCGCATTCATTGATAAAAAAAGCCCCATGATGGGGCTTTTTTTATTCACGTCAGTGGAACTGACAAGTTGGTAAAGGTTATTGCAGGGCTTGAATACCGGCCACCAACCAGCCACGCGATCCATCGAGTGGTTTGTTCATGTTCCAGACTTCGCGGAACGGAGTGGCTCCTGTCACTGCGTCTTCCCGAATCATGCCGGAGAACTCAACGCTTGCCAGATATTCGGTTGCGTTTTCTTCAATGCCCAACAAACGCGCATCCAGTGTCACCACTTCGGTATGGTTGGGGGTGTTGCTGTTTTGGACATCACGTTCCGCGAGCTGCGATTTGATTTCAACCAACATGGTATCGGTCATCATGCCGCGCAGGGTGGAAATATCGGATTTATCCCATGCTGCTTGCAAGCCCACGAAATTGCGTTTTGCAGCGGTCAAGAAACCATCGGCATCGAAATTGGCCGGAACACCCCAGCCCTGCGAACCTGCCAAACCAGCACCAATACCCGATCCAATGCCTGAACCAATCGCAGAAGAACCGTTGGGCATGGAGGTGAATGGTGTCGGTTGTGCAGAAGGCGCGGGTTGTGCAGGCTGTCCGCCCAGACTACCCATCAAACCACCGAGACCGCCGCCCATACCCGCGCCCGCACCTTGCATGGCAGGTGCAGGGGCAGCCGCCGCCAATTTACGGCGCATAAACCAGCCGACCAACAGCATAACCGCGACACCAATCAGCAGCACCGTGAGGATATTACCCATTGCACCGCCCAAGCCCAGCGAGCTAGCCAGCCATGCCAGACCCAAGCCTGCTGCCAAGCCACCCAGCATTGCGCCCCACGGTTTAGGAGCGGCTGGAGCGGGCGCAGCGGGGGTATTGGGCGCAGCAGCCGGAGGCGTATTTTGCTTTTGCGTGACGTTGGAGGATTGCTGTCCTACCGATTTACCGCCACCCAAGCGTTTGGCCTCGGCATTGCTGCTCACGCCAAACATCAACACCATCAACGTGGTGATTAAAACCAATAAAGTTTTGAGATTCATAGTCGTTAGTCTCCAAAGAGTCTCTTAAAAAAGCCACGCAATTTTTTGCGTCAGCACTTGATTCCAACATGAAGTGCCACTACCCCGCCCGTCATGTTGTGATAGTCCACATGACCAAAACCCCCTTTGTGCATGAGGGATTTGAGTTCTTCTTGCGATGGGTGCATACGAATCGACTCCGCTAAATAACGATAACTGGAATCATCACCCGCTACGATTTTTCCTAAACGGGGCAGCACTTGGAAGGAATACCAATCGTAAGCCTTTTCTAACGGTGCGGCCACTTTAGAAAACTCCAGCACCAGCAGCTTGCCCCCGGGTTGCAACACACGGTTCATTTCTGCCAATGCCACATCTTTATGTGTCATATTACGCAGCCCAAAAGCGACGCTGACCACATTGAAATAGTTATCGGGGAAGGGTAATTTTTCGGCATCGCACACCAGCGTTGGCAGGGCAATTCCTTTGTCCAGCAGGCGATTGCGTCCGGTGCTTAACATGGCTTCGTTAATATCGGTGTGTACCACCATCCCGCTTTTACCCACCTTTTTAGAAAACGCCAAGGCCAAATCGCCCGTACCGCCGGCAATGTCCAAGGCTTTATCGCCTTCGCGCAGATTAGCGACCATCACGGTATACGCTTTCCATGCACGGTGCATTCCACCGGACATCAAATCGTTCATGATGTCGTATTTGGAAGCGACCGAATCAAACACACCACGCACACGCCGCGCTTTTTCTGATTCGGGAACGGATTGGAAGCCAAAATGGGTGCTTGTCATAGGGTTAGTCTTTCGTTAAACAGGGAGTTATCAACGATGTTACCGAACTTTAGCGGCTTGGAAAGGCGGGTGCGCTAAAATCCGCCGCGTGAACCCCCTTTACAAGGCATACGCCAAGACTGCGATGATGCACGAACTTGGTTTACTGAAAACTCTTTTTGGGCAGTGAAAAAACCATGACCGCATTATTAAAAGATAACACCATCAGCGTAGAAGAGTATTTGCAAGGCGAATTAATTGCTGAAATCAAGCATGAATACCTAGACGGCTATGTTTATGCAATGGCAGGTGCAAGCACGAATCATGTGCGCATTACCAGTAATTTGGTTAGCGAACTCGGGCAGCATTTGAAAAATATGCCGTGCGATGTGTTATCTTCTGATTTCAAAGTGAATGTTAATAATCGTAAATTCTTTTACCCCGATGTCGTGGTTATTTGCGATAAAAATGATCAAAGTGATAAAAATAATGAATCCCTTCATGGGAATGATTTTTTTACGCAAAACCCACTGTTAATTGTGGAAGTGCTATCGAGTTCCACCCAGCGTGCTGATCGCACACTCAAACGGCTGGCATATCAATCGCTGCCCAGTTTGCAAGAATACGTCCTGATTGAACAAGATTTTGTGGATGTGGAAATATCACGCCGTTCGGCGAATTGGGATTCGCATCATTATTTTCTGGGCGATGCGGTGCGTTTTGAATCCTTGGATTTCATTTTGCCCGTCACGGAAATTTACCGCCGCGTGGATAACGAAGAGTTGCGTGAATTTTGGCAAGCCCGAATTTGACGGGGCCAGCCGCCCCTTGCGGCTGACTGCGTACCTCGCCCCGCGCATCTTTTATCCCCCATATCTTCCCAATCGAAACTGGCTATGACCGATAACAAAACCGATTACCGCAGCACCTTAAACCTGCCCGATACCCCCTTCCCCATGCGTGGCGATCTGCCCAAGCGCGAAGGTGCGTGGGCGAAAGGCTGGAATGATTCCGGCTTGTACCAAAAATTGCGCACTGCCCGCGCGGGCGCACCGCTGTTTGTGTTGCACGATGGCCCGCCGTATGCCAACGGCAAATTGCACATCGGGCACGCGCTGAATAAAGTCCTCAAGGACATGATTGTGAAAAGCAAGCAGTTAGCGGGCTTTGATGCGCAATACATTCCGGGCTGGGATTGTCACGGGTTGCCGATTGAAAACGCCATCGAAAAACTGCATGGGCGCAATCTGCACCGCGATGATATGCAGGCAAAAAGCCGCGCCTTCGCGACCGAGCAAATCAACCAGCAGCGCGAAGATTTCAAACGTCTGGGTGTGTTGGGCGATTGGGAGCGTCCGTATAAAACCATGAACCCCGCCAACGAAGCCGGACAAATCCGCGCTTTTAAACGGGTGATTGAACGCGGTTTTGTGTATCGCGGATTGAAACCCGTTTATTGGTGTTTTGATTGCGGTTCTTCGTTAGCCGAATTTGAAATCGAATACGCCGATAAGAAAAGCGATACGCTGGATGTGGCGTTTGAATCGAATGATTCCGCCTCCCTCGCTGCTGCGTTTGGTTTACCAGCTTTGGGCAAAAAAGCCTTTGCCGTGATTTGGACAACGACCGCGTGGACGATTCCCGCGAATCAAGCCCTGAACGCGCATCCTGAATTGGAATACGCACTGGTCGATACGCCGCGCGGTGTGTTGCTGCTGGGCGCTTCCTTGGTCGAAAAGTGCTTGGAGCGTTACAAGCTCGAAGGCACGGTTCTCGCCACCGCCAAGGGCGAAGCGTTGCGCGGACAAGTTTTCCGCCACCCGCTGCACGGTGTCGATACCGCCGAGGGGGAATACAGTTACCACCGCCTCGCGCCCCTGTACCTCGCCGATTACGTGAGCGATGGCGATGGTACGGGCATCGTTCACTCTGCGCCCGCATACGGTTTGGACGACTTTAATTCTTGCGTCGCACACGGTTTGAAATACGACGAGATTTTGAATCCCGTGCAAGGCAACGGCACGTACACCGAAGAACTGCCGCTGTTTGGCGGCTTGAATATCTGGAAAGCCTGCCCGCGCATCATCGAAGTGCTGGGGCAAAGTGACCGCCTCATGGCGACCACGCCCATCGTCCACAGCTACCCGCATTGCTGGCGGCATAAAACGCCCGTAATTTACCGCGCGGCGGCGCAATGGTTTGTGCGGATGGACGCGGGTGAAGGCGTGTTCACGAAAGACAAAGCGCCCAAAACGCTTCGCCAGCTTGCGTTGGATGCTATCGAAATGACAGCGTTCTACCCTGAAAACGGCAAAGCACGTCTGCGGGATATGATCGCCAATCGCCCCGATTGGTGCATCAGCCGCCAACGGAATTGGGGCGTTCCCGTGCCGTTTTTCTTGCACAAAGATTCGGGCGAATTGCATCCGCGCACGATGGAAATTCTGGATCAAGCCGCTGACATCGTCGAAAAAGGCGGTATCGAAGCGTGGAGCCGCGTCACGGTTGAAGACATTTTGGGCGCTGAAGACGCGCCGCACTACACGAAAAGCACCGATATTTTGGAAGTGTGGTTCGATTCCGGCTCCACCTTCTGGCACGTTTTGCGCGGTAGCCACAAGGATGCTTACACGGTCGCGCCGTTCCACCAAAGCGCCGATAACTCTGCCCCCGAAGCCGATTTGTATTTGGAAGGGCATGACCAGCATCGCGGCTGGTTCCATTCGTCGCTGCTGCTGGGTTGCGCGTTGTTCGACCGTGCGCCGTATCGCGGTTTATTGACGCACGGTTTTGCCACCGATGGACACGGGCGCAAAATGAGTAAATCGCTCGGTAATACCGTCGAACCGCAAACCGTGAGCAACAAAATGGGCGCGGAAATTGTGCGTTTGTGGGTGGCTTCGACCGATTATTCGGGTGATTTGAATATCGACGACAAAATCCTCGCCCGCGTGGTGGATACCTATCGCCGCGTGCGCAATACTTTGAAATTCTTGCTCGCCAATATCAGCGATTTTGATTATTCAAAGGATGCCGTAGCGCCCGAAAATATGCTTGAAATTGACCGCTACGCATTAAGCCGTGTGGCACAGTTGCAAAAAGATATTTTGGCGCATTACCAAATCTACGAATTTCACCCCGCTGTGCATAAATTGCAGGTGTATTGCAGCGAGGATTTGGGCGCGTTTTATTTGGATATTCTCAAAGACCGCCTGTATACGACCAAAGCCAACTCATTGGAACGCCGTTCCGCCCAAACCGCGCTCTGGACGATTACGCACGCCATGCTGCGCTGGATGGCTCCGTTTCTTTCCTTCACCGCCGAGGAAGCGTGGGGAATTGTGGGAACACCACAAGGAAGTGAATCCATTTTCTTGGAGCAATACCTCGATTTACCCGCCCCCGATGAAGCGCTGTTGGCAAAATGGGCGCGTATTCGCAGCGTGCGTGAGGCGGTGAACAAGGAAATCGAAACGCTACGGGCTGCGGGACAAATCGGTGCTTCGTTGCAAGCCGAAGTCACGGTTACATTGCCGCCCGAGGATTACGCCGCGCTCTCCGATTGCGGTATGGATGCGAAATTCGTGTTCATCGTTTCTGCGATTCAATTAGTGGCTGGGGACGCGCTCGCTATCAGCGTTGCCGCCACCAATGGCACAAAATGCGAACGCTGCTGGCATTACACGCACGACATCGGTAGCAATGAAAAGCATCCCACCCTGTGCGGACGCTGCGCGAGCAATTTGGAATGAAGAAGCACTCCATCGCCCCGTGGCTGGGGTTGTCGCTGGTGTTGATTGTGATCGACCAGATCACCAAAGTGTGGATTGTGAACCACTACCAGCTCGGCGACAGCACTCCCATCACGGCGTTTTTCAACATCGTGCGTGCCCACAACACGGGGGCGGCGTTCTCATTTTTGGCGGATGCGGGCGGCTGGCAGCGCTGGTTCTTTATGGGGCTGGGTGTGGTGGCTTCTAGCGTGATGATTTGGATGCTCAAACAACACACCACGCAGCGCCTGTTTGCCTTTGCACTGGCGTGTTTGCTGGGCGGTGCTATCGGCAATGTGATCGACCGCGTGGCGTATGGCTACGTGGTCGATTTTTTGGATTTCCACTGGCGTTTTCTCGAACCCCTGTTTTATCGCGGGCATTTTCCGGCGTTCAACGTGGCGGATATGGCGATTAGCATCGGTGCAATTTGCCTGTTAATTGAAGAATTTCGCCCCAAAAAATCACCTGCCTAACGCCGCCGCAGAAGGTGGATGAATTCGCCATCCACCTGCGTTTGCACCAACAGCGCGTGACCGGTTTGTGAACAAAAAGCCTTGAAATCGCGCACCGAGCCTGCATCGGTTGCGATCACTTTTAATATCTGCCCCGATTCCATCCCCGCCAATGCTTTCTTGGCGCGGAGAATCGGCAAGGGGCAATTCATGCCGCGTGCATTGACTTCTTGATCGCAGGGCGTGTTATCTGCATCGCTCATGCGGGGAAAACTCCGGTCGAAAGATAACGGTCTCCTCGGTCGCACACCACAAAGGCGATGGTGGCATTCGATTCCCGTGCCGCAATCTGCTGTGCCACCCAACACGCTCCGGCGGCGGAGATTCCGGCAAAGATACCTTCCTCGCACGCCAAACGGCGGCACATGGTTTCGGCATCGTCTTGGCTGACGTACACCAGCTCGTCCACATTGGCGGGGTTGTAGATTTTGGGCAGGTATTCTTGCGGCCATTTGCGAATCCCCGGAATACGCGAGCCTTCCGAGGGTTGCGCCCCGATGATCCGAATGGCGGGATTTTTCTCTTTCAAGAATTGCGAAACGCCCGTAATCGTTCCGGTCGTTCCCATCGCGCTGACAAAGTGCGTGATGCGGCCTTGGGTTTGCTCCCAGATTTCGGGGCCAGTGGTTTCGTAGTGAATGCGGGGGTTGTCGGCATTGGCGAACTGGTCGAGCATCAAGCCTTTGCCTTCGCGCTGCATGGTTTCCGCGAGGTCGCGGGCGTATTCCATGCCGCCGCTTTTGGGCGTGAGGATCAATTCAGCACCGTAGGCCTTCATGGTTTGCACGCGCTCAATCGACAAATCTTCCGGCATGATAAGCACCATGCGGTAACCCAAAATTGCCGCCGCCATCGCCAACGCAATGCCCGTGTTGCCGGAGGTGGCTTCAATCAACGTATCGCCTTGTTGGATTTGCCCGCGCTCTTGCGCACGGCGAATCATGGAAAGTGCCGGACGATCTTTCACCGAACCAGCCGGATTATTGCCTTCCAGCTTACCCAGCACGACGGTGTTGCGGGTGGCGTTTTCTTGCGCTTGAATGCGTTGCAAGGCGACTAAGGGCGTGTTGCCGATGGTGTCTTCGATGGTGGGGTAACTTTTTGTCATCTTTTTTCTTCCAAAACCCACGAATATGCCATAAGTGGAAAGAGTGGGTAAGAATATGCGCTATAATTCGTTCACTTTATTAAATGCGTCGCCCGGGTGGTGGAATTGGTAGACGCACTGGACTCAAAATCCAGCGCCGCGAGGCGTGCCGGTTCGATTCCGGCCCCGGGCACCATAGCATTAGAAACCACAGTATTTTACGATACTGTGGTTTTTTTTCGCCTGTGCTTTTTATCCACATACCGGACTGACCTAGGAACAACAGAATGACAAGCACCCAACAACGTGCCGCACTGCAACGCCAGATATGGCAAATCGCCAACGAGGTACGAGGAGCAGTGGATGGCTGGGATTTCAAGCAATATGTGCTGGGAACCCTGTTCTATCGCTTTATCAGCGAAAATTTTGCAGCCTAT